>Ga0233437_1004775_pt1 | contig 15582 bp, 11 predicted proteins | sample SI_122_August201_FD_182714 | JGI IMG/M metagenome (GOLD analysis project Ga0233437, IMG submission 182714) | Seawater microbial communities from Saanich Inlet, British Columbia, Canada - SI_122_August2016_200_MG | ecosystem: Environmental > Aquatic > Marine > Inlet | place: Canada: British... | reverse complement strand
AAGGCTTGCAAGATTAGTTAGAAAAACTTGTGCTTTTTCAAAAAATTTTGAAATGCATGAAGGAATACTTAGGTGGTTTATCCAAGATTATAATGAAAATATTTATCAGTCAAATTGATCCACCGCCAAATATCTTATTTATACTTTTTAGTAGGTGATTACTGATGGAATTAACTGTAATGAATGTCCACGAAAAATTATTAGATGCTTTTTACAAAGTCAAAAGAGATGTTAAAACACTTAGAGATTTAGTAAGAAATCAAAATGAAACAGTTGTAACTGTACAAAATAACCAAAAAGCTTTACTTGTTAGAATTAGAAAATTAGAAACTGAATTGATGAGAGTTAAAGCTGAAAATAACAAACCAGCACCTAAACCAAGAGTTAAGGTTGTTGAAAAAGTTAAAGTTGTTAAAGAAACTGTTAGAGTTGCAAAAAAAAGAGAATATGTCGGAGCTAAAACATCAATGAAATTACATGACGTTGATTGTCCATTTGCAAAAAATATAAACAGAAAAAACAAAGCATTGTTTAAATCAAAAGTTAAACCATTTAACTTAGGATACAAAGCTTGTGCTTGTTTAAAATAATCAAAAATTAATTTTTTTATTTTCCAAATTTTAAATGCTGATATTCTTTTCTAGAAATTCTTGGTTCAGTAACAATATCACTTAACGCAGGATTTCCTGGAACAAATCTTTCAGACAAAGGAATTCTAGGTTTCAAATGCGAATCATCGTATCTTTCCATTTGTCCATCTATCATTGTCCAATATGTACCATTTAATTTACCATTACTATCTAATTTAGCTAAAATTATTGGAGTTTCAGAAATTCTATGTTCTAATATATCTCCTTTTACTCTTTTTGGTTCTATATGTTGAATTGAAACATTATCAGGAAGAGACTTTGAATATAAGGTGTATGCTCCCATCAGTTGCATATTATGGACAAATTCCTCATTAGGTTGTATTCCATAAACACCCATAAATTCTTCATTATTTCCATCATCAAAATGCACAGAAAACTGCGATACACCAGGCATTAATACTGAATCTGCTGAATCAAGATTAACAGATCTATTTTCACTTGATCTCCAAGTCCAGGGTAAATACCATCTTTTTTTAGTATAATTTATATTATTAAAGGGTTTATCTAAGGCATCACCATCGAGATATAAAGGATGGATTCCCTCTTTCGATGAAATAATAATTTCTCCTTCTAAAATTGATCTCAAAGCAATATCAGGTCTATATGAATGTCTTTCCAATACATAAGTAGAAGGTAGTTTAAAAACTCTATCTGTAAATTCAGGATTAACTCTTTCATGATAACCTAACATTACATAGATATCATTTTCATGTTCAAGAAAGATTTCTGCTGAGACACCCATAGGAGCAACAAGACCTCCATTATTAAGTGCCGTGTCAGATAACTCAGTAGTCACAGTTGCTTCTCTTAACTCTTGGAGTCCATTATAATCTCTTGGAGATTTATCAATCAATAATTCAATATCCATAAAATCTGTTGTAGGATTTTCATCATCTTCGGATATACTGAATCTATAAGGCAAGGCAAAAAAATCATTTGCATCTGTTGTTTTTAAAAGCGTATTAGGTTTAATCATTAAAAAAGAAGAAGAAAAATGTTATTTATAAATGTAATCACATTTGCATGCCTTGTTCAGGTCCAGGTGGCATTTGTTGGCCAGGTCCTGAAGCTATAACATCATCAATTCTTAGTATCATTGTTGCTACTTCAGTTGCTGAACTAACTGCTTGAGTTTTCACTTTTAATGGTTCAATTACCCCAGCTTTCCAAGCATCCATTACTTTACCTGTGAAGACATTAATTCCAGCAGTTACTTGATTTTTTTCATGTGCTGATTTTAATTCTGTTAATGAATCAATTGGATCTAAACCTGCGTTTTCTGCCAAAGTTCGTGGAATTACTTCCATAGCTTGCGCAAATGCTCTTACAGCTAACTGTTCTCTTCCTGAAAGAGTTTCTGAATAATTCATTAAATGTTTACTTAGCTCAAGTTCAGGACTGCCTGCTCCAGCAACTACTTTTCCTACTGAAAGTGCAGCCATTAAATCACCAATTGAATCTATAATTGCTCTTTCTGCTTCATCAGCTACATGTTCAGTGCTTCCTCTAACTAAAACTGTTACTGACTTAGGGTTTTTACATTCTCTAACAAATGTCATATTTTCATCTCCAACTTTAGATTCTTCTACAATTGCAGCATGACCAAGTTCATTTAATGATAAATCATCAAGATTTGTTACAATTCTTGCACCAGTTGCTTTAGCAAGTTTTTCCATATCAGATTTTTTAACTCTTCTTATAGCATATATTCCTTTTTTTGACATGAAATGTTGCGCTACATCATCAATACCTTTTTGGCAAAACACAGTATTTGCACCGGAATTTGATATTTTTTTAACCATTTCTCTAAGCATATTTTCTTCCATATCTAAGAAACTTTGAAGCTGAGTTGGGTCTGTTATTTGAATCTTAGCATCTGTTTCAGTACTTTTAACTTCTAAAGGTGAATCAATTAATGCTATTTTTGCTTGTTTTACTGTTTTAGGCATTCCTGGATGAACTCTTTCTTTATCTAAAACAATACCTTGAATCAATTCAGTATCCTCAATACTTCCTCCTTCTTTTTTTTCAATTTTAATATCATCTAAATCTACTTTCCCATCTACTCTAACTTGTTTAACAGCTTTAACTGTAATTTCAGCTAATTTTTCTTTATTAGATTCAGCACCTTTTCCTGTCATTGCAGTTTGTGCTATCATTTCAAGTAATTTAGTATCATTTTCTGTTACAGGTTGTCCAAGTTTATCAAGTAAATCTAATGCTTTAGATGCAGCCAGTCTATATCCTTTAACAATAACTGTAGGATGAATTTCCATATCTAGTAATTCCTCAGCTTTTTTTAAAAATTCACCTGCTAAAACAACAGCAGTAGTAGTACCATCGCCAACTTCATCTTCTTGAGTTTTAGCAACTTCAACAATCATTTTTGCTGCTGGATGTTCAATTTGCATTTCTTTTAGAATTGTTACACCATCATTAGTTACAATAACTTCACCTAGTGCATCTACAAGCATTTTGTCCATTCCTTTAGGACCGAGTGTAGTTCTAACTGTTTCAGCTACTAATTTAGCTGCTAATATATTATTTCTTTGAGCATTTCTACCTTGTTTTCTTTGAGTTCCCTCAGGTAAAATAAAAATAGGTTGTACATCTTTGTTCATTTTAGTTAACCCCCAAAATTATGACTTTTTAAAGAGAATTAGAATCTTAATTTAAATCTTGTTGAAAAAAAACTTAAATTGTTTTTATATAAGTTTCAATTACGATAAACAAAACATAAAGTAAAAGTAGTGCTATTCCTTCAGTCCAAGTAATTTTATTGTCTGATTCAGCCAGAGTAAAGAAAATAAATGATGCAAATAACATAAACATAATGCTTGTCAAATAAATTGCAGCATTAACATGTATAGGCATAATAACAGCTGTAATTCCTAGAACTAATGTAGAATTAGTAATAACACTACCAACTAGATCTCCTATTGCCATACTTTGATGACCAGTCATAACTGCTTTAGCTTCAAACATTAATTCAGGTAAACTTGTACCTAGTGAAATTAAAAATATACCCATTAAAAATGGACTAATATTAATATCAATTGATAATGCTTCAGCATAACTAACAACGTAATGTGCACTAACAAGTAAAAGTGTTAAACTTGCTAAAAAAATTGCCATATATTTTATTGCTTCTTTCTTTGGTGTATGTTCTACAGTTTTAGAAAATTTAGATTCTTGTCTAATAAGTCTATAAATATATGAAACAAACCCAAATAACAAGATAACACCATCTATTCTAGATAAACCTGGAGTCATACCTTTAAACAATCCAAATCTATTCCAGATATGGTGATCAACAAAAAGAAATACAGGAAGCATTACTAAAACTAACATATATACCATATCTTTTCTAATTATTTTACTATCAATGTGAATTGTTTTTGCTAATAGAGCAGCAATTCCTATAACTAGAGTTAAATCTAAAATATTTGATCCAATAACGTTTCCAATAGAAAATTCAGGAATACCATTAATCGCTGACATTACTCCAACAAAAATTTCAGGTAATGAAGTAGCAAGACTTACTAAAATAAAACCAATTGTAAATTCATTTAAATTTAAAAAATAAGAGATCTTTGAAAGTGACTTAACTAGAAAATTATTACTTAAAACTAAAATAACACAAGCAATAACAAATAATGTTAAGTTTATACCTAAGACCATACCAATTTATTTAGGATTCAGGTATATATATTTTTTGATTTCACTTAGATGCTATAACAAATAATTTATTATAATTTAATTGATATTTTGAAGTTGGTTTAATTCTTTTAGAATAAATAATTTTCATTCCAATCTTTTCCAACAATTTTCTTATCTCCTCTTCAGAAATTAAATTTATAAATAATTGTTTTTCAGGCAAAAATGGTTCAGGAACAAATACTTCATTATTACCTTCTTGTAAAGCAAAAAGAATTTTTCCATTAGGTTTTAATATTCTACTAAATGACTCCAAAACAGAGATTACTTCTTTTTTTGGAATATGTATTAATGAGTAAAAACAAAAAATTCCAGCAAAAAAATTTGTATTAAATAATATAGATCTCATGTCCATATTAATGAAGTTACCATTGGGAAAATTTTTTCTAGCAATTTTTAGCATTTCACTAGACAAATCTATTCCAGTGTAGTCTACATTTCTTTTAGAAAAATGTTCAAAATAATCTGAATTACCACAACCAACGTCAAGGACTCTTGGATTTATTGGTAGTTCATCTAGAAACTTGTCAATAATTTCAGATTCGACTTTATTTTTTGTAAAAGAATCAGCATAATCTTTTGCAATCAAGTCATAAATTTTTACTGCTTCTCTTGATTTATCCATTCTATTTAAGATAATCAATTAAATCAAATGTTTCATTAATATCTTTAATTGGAACATCAATCCCACAATTCTCTCTTAATTTTATTTGCACTTTTTCTTGGTCTTTACCAACATCTTCAACAGCCTGACCTACTAAATTAACTAAATCTTCTCTATAGTTCCAAGGAAAAATAATCCATGCCCAATTTTCCATAGATCCATAAAAATCAGGTGTAAATTTTGAATTGTTTAGATGCATTAAAGTTGCAGTTTTTATGGCTGAAGGATTTAAGGATTTTAAATATTCAACTGATATTTTTAGACTTTCACCAGTATCAGTAATATCATCAACAACTAAAACTTTTAAGTCTGTAATATCAACATCTAATGATTGAGATAATTTAGCTTTTCCGTCTTTTGCAGCAGTTATTCCCCAATGATCAACCTTAATTGAATAACACTTTTTCATAACTAAAAAATCACAAAACAACCTTGCAGGGACAAGTCCACCTCTAGCTAAGGCAATTATAACATCAGGTTTAAATCCTGAGTCTTTAATTTTATTTGAAGCAATTTTTGCATAATTTTCCATATCTTTCCAAGTTGGAGTTTGACATTTAATTTGATTCATAAGTAAACCACCCATTTATACTGTTTTTGATTTGATATAAAAATTTTTTCAAAACCCTTAAATATAAGAATTTTTTAATTAAGTATCTAGTTCTGATAGAGGAGGCATAAAATGACACTTGAAACACTTGCAAACACAGTATTTAAAGAGGTTATGAAACCTGAAGATAAAAAAAGAAAATCATCAGGTTTACATCAATACATAGCACCATATGAAACAAAAGAACCTTACAAAAATATGTGGAGAATAAGTCATGCATTTGATAAACCCTTTGAAATTCAATTTATGCCAGAATATAATCTACCTAGAGAAGTAGCAACTTTAAATCTTGGAATGCCTCTACCAATTGCAAATTATATGCAAGAAATGAGAAATCAAAAAATTGATCCAACAAAACAAGATCATGTTGCATATTTTCAAGATTTAACTGCAAGTGTTACCTCATTATTTATGCCTGTAGTTCTTAGTCAAATATTATCTACTCAAAAAATTGATGTATCTTTAGATAATTTGGGAATAAGAGTTAATTTTAAACATAAAAACTCAGGAGAATTATTATTACCTACATTTGCCAACTATGAGACTATTTTTTCTAAAGATTGGGAACCTAGAAAAATTTCAGGTGTTGTTACACAAGGAGGATCTATTTCACAAGCAAAAATAGACGCTTTTGACTTACATAAATACATTCCAATATTAGACTTTAGTGGAGTCAAGGATTTAGGAATTAGTATTAATTTTATAGATGTACAAAGAGCTGGAACACTTCCTTCAATGGTAGGACAATGGATTGCAAATCAAATGGGTTTTAATGCTGATATTTGGAGTGTTGACGCTAAAAGAATTCCTAAAGATGGAGGAGGAATAGAAAGAATTGATATTATTCCGCCTATAGGATCAAAAGAATATGACGAAAGAGTATTAGTTGACAATACTTTTGTTGCACCTAATGGCTTTAAAAAAAATGCAGACATACATATTTTATATGATCCTATGCTTGCAAGTGGAAGTAGTTCTAAAAGAGTAATTGAAGAATATATGGAAGCAACAGGGTGCACAGCTGATAAAATTTACGTTGTTAGTTTATTTGCTGGAAGTTATGAACCTTTTACCTTACTTGAAGAAATGGGTGTCAAGGTATAACTTTAGCACATGATCAAGCTGATATGAATGCTCATAAATATATTCAACCTGGCTTAGGTGACGCCGGTGATAAATTAATTGGTGAGGAAGAAATAATAGACTTAAAGAAACTTGATGAAATTTCAACAAATATAACTAAACATAGAGAAGGCCTTAACGAAGTTATCAATTCATATGCATTACAATTAACAGGATCTACGCTTAGTAATTATGAAACAGAATAATTTTTTTTAATATGTATAATAATTCTACATAATCTTTTTAAAGTTTTGATAGATTAAAATCTTAGGTGAGGGATATGTTAGATTCTTTAAAAAAAGTAGATGAAAAAATTTACAATGTTGTTCTAAATGAAACAAAAAGACAAAGAGATGGAGTAGAAATGATAGCTTCAGAAAACTTTGTTTCTCCTGCAGTTATGGAAACTATGGGGACAACTCTTACAAATAAATATTCAGAAGGTTATCCAAAAAAGAGATATTATAGTGGAAATGAATTTATTGATATTTCTGAACAACTAGCAATAGACAGAGCTAAAGAATTATTTAATGCTGAACATGTTAATGTTCAACCTCATGCAGGTAGTCAAGCTAATGCTGAAGCATTTTTTTCAATTTTAAATATTAAAGACAAAATATTAGCAATGGACTTAGCTCATGGAGGTCATTTAACTCATGGAAGTCCTGTAAATTTTTCAGGTAAACAATACGCATTTTTTCATTATGGAGTTGATCCTGAGACTGGAAGAATTGATATGGATGATGTTAGAAAAAGAGCTAAAATAATTAAACCTAAATTATTATTATCTGGTTTTTCAGCATATCCTAGAGAACTTGATTTTAAAGAGTTTCAAGATATAGCTGAGGAAGTAGGAGCATATCATATGTGTGATATTGCTCATATAGCTGGATTATGTGCTACTGGAATTCATGAAAATCCTGTTCCTATAGCAGATATAATTACAACTACTACTCATAAGACTCTTAGAGGTCCTAGAGGAGCTATGATTATGTCTAAAGAATTAGATAGAGTAAAACCTAAGTCTAAAAAATCCTTAGCTAGAAAGATTGATTCTGCCGTTTTTCCAGGAATGCAAGGAGGTCCACTTGATCATGTTATTGCAGCTAAAGCTGTGGCATTTAAAGAAGCACTTCAACCAGATTTTAAGTTATATATTGAACAAGTTGTTAAAAATGCAAAAGCACTTGCAGAGAGTTTTCATGATTTAGGTGCAACAATGGTTTCAGGAGGAACAGATAATCATTTAATTTTACTTGATGTTGACGAAAGTTTTGGAATAAGAGGTAAAAAAGCAGAAACTGTTCTTGATGAAGTTAACATATTTACTAACAAAAATATGGTTCCTAATGATAGAGGAACTCCATATGATCCATGCGGGATTAGACTAGGAACACCAGCAATTACAACTAGAGGAATGAAAGAGTCAGAGATGCAACAAATAGCTAAATGGTATGTTGAAACTTTAAAGAATCCAGACGACGCAGCTGTAAAATCTAAAGTTAAACAAGAAGTTTTGGAATTCATAAAAGAATTTCCATTATATCCAGATTTAGAATATTAATAATAAAAAAGAAATAGTTAGAGGATAATTCCTCTTAACAATCTCCTTTTCCACATCCACCCATGTAAATCACCTCAATTCTATAATAATTTGAGTGTTTAAAAAAGTGATATTTAAGGTATTAATTTGAATTTTATCAATTTAAGAAATTTAAAGAAAGGTAAAAAAGAAAAAAATTTAGAAAAATCTAATTATTCAAGTCTAAGCTCTCTATAGATAGTTCTTTTATAGTCGTCGTTACTTACACTGATTTTTAATTCCTCAAAGTCATCGCTAAATGCTTCAGGCATCCTTAAACTAAAGTATCTTGATGCTGTTTTACCTGATTTTAGGTCTCTAACAATTTTAGCACTTCTTTCTTGGAATCCTGCAACTGTAACCATTAATCTTAGATCTTCAAGATCTTTGATATCATTATTTTGTACTGTAACAATAATATCCATTTCATCACCTGGTTTAATTTGCATTTCATCGTAAGTTACATCAATTTGTAATGCTTGTTTAGGTGTATAAGCACCTTTATCTGCAGTGTTTGGATTACAATCGTCATCTCTACCATTGTTTTTTATTTCTTCTGCATTTGGATGTACATCTGCGTTCCAATCATTACAATCTACTGAACTTGAATATCCATCATTATCTCTGTCTTGATCACATGCATTACCCATTCCGTCATTATCTGTATCAACTTGTGTAGGGTTATTTACATCAATACAATTGTCAACATCATCACATGCACCATCTCTATCTACGTCAATACAATCATCACATCTATCATCTAACATATCACTATCAATATCAACAAATTCACTTGGAACAAAATGACATTCACCTGCACCACATTGATAATCTCTGAATTCTAATCCTGTTAAATCACAGTAATCTCCGTCACATCTAGCGTCGTAAGGATTCCAGCAATTAACACATTTTGTGTATGTGAACTCAAAACATCCATCTAAATCATTACAATCAAATGGTTCAAAGTCATGATCTTCATCAGGACAATAAACTTGCATTAAAATGTCAGTTTCTGGATTTCCATCATCATGACAGAAATCTTGAGGTTCACTTTCAGGCAAATTACAAGTTGGGAATTCATTAATTACTTCACAACCTTCATCATCATCTGCAGTTTCAAGAACTTCAGGATCCATATTTGTATCAGTGATACATTGATCAGGACCACAATCTTCAGTTACTTTGTCACCATCTGTAACACATTCAGCTGTTACACTTGATAATTCAACACATTCTGCAGTTCCCCATTCAAATGTATTAAATTGACCATCACAGTAATTATTTTCAAAGTTTTCACCACAGTATTCATCATAGATAATTTCTGTTCTATCATGATCTTCACATTGACCAGTTGGAATATTACATTCTTCCCATTCAATATATTTACTTCCTTGTAAATTATTATCATCTAAACAATAATAAACGTCTTCATCTTCATGATAATAATCACAATCTTCTACATGTAACCAATCTGTACATGTGTCTCCATCATCATCGTATCCACAAATATATGAAGCATCTAAAATACATTGATATTCACCAAAATCACATTCATCTTCACAAAGAGGACATTGGTAGAATGTTTCTTCAGTATCACAAACTTCATTACCGTCGTATTCTGCAGAGGTAACACAAGCGTCATTTATTAATGTTTGATCACATTCTGCAGTTTGATAAATTCCTGCTTCAATTTCAACAGTTACTTCATCACCAGGGTGTAAAACATCCCACTTCCATAAATCATCTCCTAAATAAGGAGCTGGAACTGAACTAATAAAGTAAGTGTCTTCATCATATTCTTCATTAAGTAATACACCTGTTCCTGTACAATCTTGATCTCCAATATTTCTTATAACAATGTTATAATTAATTGTGTCTTCAATAAAGACTGGATCTTTTTCATCATCTTTTTCAATTTCTAAGATACATCCTAAAGGACAATCAACAGTTGTTTCTTCAATATCACAAACATCGTCACCATCATATTCAGCTGAGGTTACACAAGCTTCATTAATTAAAACTTGTTCACATTCAACTTCTTCTGATACTCTCATTAAAATATCAACAGTTACTTGTTCTCCTGGAGTTAAAACATCCCATTTCCATAAATCATCACCTAAGTAAGGATTTGGATTTGAACTAATAAAAGTTGTATCTGGATCATAGTCTTCTGATAAAAGAACACCAGTACCTGTACAATCTCTATCTCCAACATTTCTAACAACAATTTGATATTCCAAATCTGCTCCAGCAACAACTGGATCAGGATTATCTGTTTTTTCAATTTCTAAGATACATCCTAGTGGACATTCAACAAAAGTTTCTTCATCATCACAAAGATCTGAATCCATTGTATCTGCAATTACACAAGCTTCATTGTATAAATTTGATTCACAATCAGCATTTTCATGTACTTCTGTTTCAATATCAATTATTTCACTTTGTCCAGCATCAATTACTGAAAAGAACCACTCATCATCACTTGTTGTTGGATAAGGAGTTGCGTCAATAAAGTCAACATCAACATCATAGTATTCATTTACATAAACATTATGACATTCATAATCACCTGTGTTAGTTACAGTTAATTGATAATCTAATTGATCTCCGCCTTCAACAGTACTTGGATCAGCAGTTTTTTCAATTTCGATTTCACAAGGGCATTCAACCATTGTTTCTTCGATATCACAAACTTCGTCTCCATCGTATTCGTCAGATGTTACACAAGCTTCATTAATTAAATTTTCAAAACAAGTTGCTGTTTCTTTAACTCTCATTAAAATATCAACAGTTACTTCGTCACCTGGGTGTAAAACATCCCATTTCCATAAATCGTCTCCTAAATAAGGAGTTGGATTTGAACTAATAAAAGTTGTATCTAAATCATAATCTTCAGAAAGTAAGACTCCTGTTCCTGTACAATCACCGTCACCAGCGTTTCTAACAACAATTTGATACGATAAATCATCACCAGGTTCAACTGGATCAGGGTTATCTGTTTTTTCAATTTCTAAAATACATTCATTAATTTGGCATTGATTTGAACATTCGTCATCATTATAATTATTACCATCATCACATTGTTCATTTCCGTTTTCAATTCCATCTCCACAAAATGTACATTCATCTTGTGTACCTGGTTGTCTACACCAACTTGCAGTTGTATCACATGTTTCACCTGCGTCAATTAATAAGTTACCACATGATGGTCCACAATCTAAATCACATGTTGGATAATCATCATAAGGACCGTTTGGGTCTTCATCACAATTATAATTGTAATTTCCTTCTGATCCTGTTACAAAACATTCGTAAGTAGGATCTACACATAAAGGAACACATGCTGATTCTAGTGAATAAATAACTTCTTCATCTATTAAATAAGTTTCATGCATCCATCCTTGAGCAGGTGTATATGAATATACTCTTGCCCAATTGTTTGTTCCTGCATATAAAATTCCTTCATGAACTTCTAAAGCAATTACTGCTGTTGCATAATATGGAGTTGGCATATTTTGTTCTCTCCATGTTGATCCATCAAAACTAAAAATTTGACCTTGACCTTCTGTACCTACATATAGTCTTCCTCTATATGTTTTAAGAGACCAAACATCAGTTGCTTGAGGAAATGATCTAACTAAATTAAATTTTCCAGCACCATTATATGAATATAATTTTCCATTATTGGTTCCTGCATATAATTTACCATCAAATACTTCAAGTGATAATACATGTAATCTTTCTCCATCATCTAATTTATCAAATAATTGCCATGAATTACCATCATATACATAAATAGCTCCGTCCATCCATCCGGTTCCATAATATAATTTACCATTATATACTTCTAAAGTATATCCGTAAATATGGTCTCCGTCTGAAGGTCTCCATGAACTCCATGAATTTGTACTACCATCATATATGAAAACTCTACCCCTTTCACCTGATGAGAAAAACATTTTTCCATTATATTCAATTATAGATTTTATATCTTTTTCATTGGTATCTCTAATCATAGTCCATTCACAACCATCATATTGGTAAATTTTACCATTATATGCTGATCCTGCATAGACATAGTTATTATAACTATAACTACCTAATGACCAAATTGTAGTCTCAGTAGTATCTAGTGATTCAGGCCAGTTTCCATTTGAAAAAGAAAATACTTTTCCTGAACTTGTAGTTCCTGAATACATTTCTCTAGTTGTTCCAGCTGGACAAACTTGAGCTGCTACACTAGTCATTGCAATAAATAAAAAGATTGTTAGTAATAATACAATTTTTGGGGTTGTGTTTGTTTTCATTTTTTGTTTTCCTCAATTTGATTTTTATAGTTTATAATTGTAATTTTTTTCATATTTGGTTTTAATTCTATCATCCTTGTGTGTCTGGTTTAGGACCTACAGGACCTGCAGGAGTTTCTTGTACATCAGGTTTAGGACCTACTGGACCTTCAGGAGTTTCTTGTACATCAGGTTTAGGACCTACAGGACCTTCAGGTTCTTCTTGTGGGTCAGGATCTCCTCCAGTTTTAGGTGGTGCTGGTGGAGCTTCTTCAGGTCCACAATAAAATAGATTAACAGGTGTTTCTAATCCTGCACCAGTTAATGTTCTATAAAATGGAAGTAATCCCAATGCATCTGCTATTTGAGCAGTTGTTGGATGTCCTTGTAACCATCCTGATAACCAGTTATTAATTTCAATTGGGGCACATGTAAATTCAGACTCAATTAATTCATGTCTAGGAATATCAACTTGTGTACCATCAAATAATCCTGAATGTTGAATAATTCCTCTAGAATCAGGTGAGAACATATATTTACTTGTTCCATCTGCTCGAGTAACAATTTCATCTGTTCCTCCCAAATACCAATATTTTCCAGTTTCTCCTTGATTTTTAGTTAGTACAACTCTTTGAAATAAATTAGGATCAATAGTATAATTATTTGCAATTATCTGGTCAAAAATAGCTTGATCATTGGGATCAGAATTTAATCTAAGTAATGAAATAGCTTGAGTATCATTAGGTCTTTGATCATAAATATTTTCAGGTAATTGTTCTACACTGATTTCATGTGTTGGAACTACATATTTTTCTCCACCTATATCAAGTAAAGCTACATCTAAATTTAATTTGGCACCAGTATTAGCAGTCCAATTATTCTGATATGCTAGAATAACTTCAGCTGGTAGGACATTATGATCTCCAAAACCTGAACCAAAATTAACTAAACCAGGTACAAAATTTACACCAGCTCCTGTTCCCCAGACTAAACCATATTGAATTAAATTATCATCTGCTCCGTGAGCAGTATCATATGTTGGTAAAGTGTCATTAAATTTAATTGTTAATTGATCTGTATTTGGATCAATACATGTTGCAGGTCCTAAAACAGTACTTCCTGTGTGTGTTTCAGGATCAATTAAAACAGGTTGTGCACAAACAGTTTCTAATCCTGTTAAATAAAATGGTAAACTATCATCTAAAAAAGTATTAGTATGATCAAATCCTGCATCAGGCGTTCTATTAACACCTACTTCAAATTCTGCAAAAAATGGTCCTGTGGCATCTACTGCTGCATCAGTTGCACTACCTGAATAAACATCAGACTCAGGTCCTGAAGATAATGTTGTAGATTCTACACTTTCAGGAACTACAGATAATAATGGTTTTCCAAAACCACCAAAATTAGTTCTTATATTTTCTGTAGCTTTTTTAATATTCAAATATTTTGTAGCCTGATTAATTTGTTCTCCGTTATCTAATCCTGCTGCTAAAGCTGGAGTTGCTGCTATGCTAAACATTCCGGGATTATTTTGAAAAAATTCAACAGTTTGTTGTCCAGCTTGGAAACCAACATTTGTTAATAATCCTGTTTCTAACAATACACTTGCCCAATCAAATGTTTCTTTTGCTTTTTCTGTTTCAGCATATTTTGATAAAACTCTAGTTCCTACTGTACCTAGACCTAATGCACCACTGGCAATTAAACCCCATAAAGAGTTAGCTCCAAAAGCAGCACCTTGTAATCCTGTTTTTGTTCCAGTAATTAATGATCCTTGTACAAATTCTCCAGAACCTTTGACTACTTTTCCTAATTTTGTTAATTGACCGTTTTCATCTGTTCCATATTTTTTTGCAACAAAATCAGTTGTTGCTCCAATCCCCATACCTGTTGTGTTACCTACAATCTCTGTTAATTTCATTGTACCATAACCTGCAGCGTTAAATGCTAGTTTCCCTAATTGAGTTGCACTAGGTGCTAAACCATTTAGTACGGTTTTTCCTAAATAACCTCCTCCTGAGGCCATCAAGACTGAATCAAAAGTAATTGGACCAACTTTTCCAATTGTAGATTTTAATCTATCCTTTGCATTAACTTCTATTTCATCTAGAGTCAAATTTCTAAGTTCTGCAAATCCAACAGCTCTATTTGCATTTGCGTGTTGCACAAAGGTATTATATCCTAATCCTACAAGTGTGTTTTTAGCATCAGCTGTCATTCCTGACAATTGTCCATTTAATGATAAATTGTCTTGAGCTGTTAATTCTTCTACTTTTTTATCTGCAATTTGTGATAAAACACCATAAACTTGTTGTCTAGTTGTTCTTCCACTTGATATGTAACCACCTACTAAAGGAACAAATCTTTCTCCAAATGAACCAACAGAATTAAGAACTTTTGATAATCCTGTTTTTTCTGCTCCTAAGTGATCAGAATAAGCATCAAGTAATAAACCACTATTTAATGATATATCCGTATGTGCCAAATCTTCAAGATCTAAACTTAATAATGATGAATTCAGTGCATATGTTGCATTTTTGGCATCTCTAGTTGCCATTGTAGCTTCAATACTGTGAGCTTTTTGATCTAATCCTCTTCTTTCATAAATACCTTTTTTGACGCCAGCTCCTAAATTTAAAGCATCATTACCAAGAATTCTTAAGTTGTATCCAATCTTATTTCTAATTCTTTTATCCCCGTTTAAAGTACTTTGATATATAGTATTTTGTGGCATTTGTACGTCCATTTTCTCTCTCATCTCACGTGTTTAATTTTAAATTATGATTTGTAGTTACTGCTTAGTGTAAAAAAACCTTATATTTAGGCAGTGGATCAATCTAACTGACCAAAAGATTAATATACTTGAAATTCTAATTTTATTATATGGTAAATATATGTAAAAAATGTGGAAGCAATAATATTATAATGAATGGAAAACAAGCAAATGG
>Ga0233437_1004772_pt1 | contig 15596 bp, 10 predicted proteins | sample SI_122_August201_FD_182714 | JGI IMG/M metagenome (GOLD analysis project Ga0233437, IMG submission 182714) | Seawater microbial communities from Saanich Inlet, British Columbia, Canada - SI_122_August2016_200_MG | ecosystem: Environmental > Aquatic > Marine > Inlet | place: Canada: British... | reverse complement strand
AAGCCGGCTATGTGGGTGAAGACGTCGAAAATATCATTTTAAACCTGGTCCAGATGGCGGATTATGATGTGGAGTCGGCGTGTAAAGGCATTGTTTATATTGATGAGATCGACAAGATCGCCCGAAAGTCGGACAGTCCGTCCATTACGCGTGATGTTTCCGGTGAAGGGGTGCAGCAGGCGCTTTTGAAAATAATTGAGGGCACCCTGGCAAATGTGCCGCCCAAGGGCGGGAGAAAACACCCGCAGCAGGATTTTGTCAAAGTAGACACCAGCAATATTCTGTTCATCTGTGGTGGAACCTTCAACGGCATGGACAGGATCATCAGGAATCGCATCGGAAGCAAATTCATGGGGTTTGAGGCGGACATCAAGGGGAAGGGCGACGTCGATATCAATAAAATCATGACGCTCGTTCAACCGGAAGATCTGATCAAGTTTGGTCTGATTCCCGAATTCATCGGCCGTATCCCCATTGTGACGACTTTGAATGAACTGAGCCTGGATGCCCTTGTCCGGATTCTCACGGAACCTAAAAACGCCCTGACCAAACAGTATAAAAAACTGTTTGAGCTGGAAGACGTGGAACTGAAATTTACGGAAGAAGTCCTGACCGCCGTAGCTGAAGCAGCGCTCAAAAGAAAGTCGGGGGCCAGGGGGTTGCGGGCGATTCTTGAATCGCTCATGTTGGAAATTATGTACGACATTCCATCGATTCCGGAAATTCGGGAATGCATCATCAATGAAGAGGTTGTCACCAAGGGTGAACCGCCCCTGTTGGTATATGAAAACCAAGCAAAATTTGGATAAAAAATGCTGAATACCATAAAGAAAGATATTCAAGATAAAAGCGGTGTTGACGAGAAATTCTATTACCCCCTTCTCCCTTTGAGGGATGTGGTGGTTTTTCCCAACGTGGTTGTGCCCCTTTTCGTGGGGCGTAAAAAATCAATTAAAGCGCTCGAATATGCGCTTTCCCATGAAAAAGAGGTTTTCTTGTCAGCCCAGGCGGATGCCGGCGTAGATGACCCGACACCCAAGGATATCTATTCCTTTGGGACGTTGGGGGCAGTCCTTCAGTTGCTAAAGTTGCCTGACGGCACCGTCAAAGCCCTCATTGAAGGGAAGGAGCGCGGCAGGATAGATAATTTCATGGATAAGCAGGGCTTTTTCATGGTTGAGATCAGCAAATGCGAGGAGCTTTCTGTTTCGGACCTGGAAACGGAAGCCCTGATGCGCAGTATCAATACCAGCTTTGAAGAATATGCAAAACTGAATACGAAGATCGGCAAAGAAATTGTTTCGGCTGTGACCGCCATTGAAGACCCCGGACGTCTGGCCGATACCATTGCCGGTCATTTGGCAATGAAAGTTTCGGAAAAGCAGGGTATCCTGGAAACCATGAACCCCAACAAGCGGCTCGAACGGCTGTATGGCGAGTTGGGAAATGAGGTGGATATCCTTCGCATCGAACAACGGTTGCGGACGCGTGTCAAAAAGCAGATGGAGAAGACCCAGAAAGACTATTATCTCAATGAGCAGATCCGCGCCATTCAAAAGGAGATGGGGGCCAAGGACGACTTCAAAGCCGAACTGGCGGATCTGGAAAAGAAAATCAAACGTAAAAGAGTTTCCAGGGAGGCCCACCAGCGGATAAGGCAAGAATTCAAAAAACTCAAGATGATGTCCCCCATGTCGGCGGAAGCCGCCGTGGTGCGAAATTATATTGATTGGATCATTGACTTGCCATGGTTTGACAAGAGCCGGAAGAAATTTGACATCGCGGAAGCCGAGATCATCCTGAACGAAGACCATTACGGGCTGGAAAAACCCAAAGAGCGAATTCTGGAATATCTGGCGGTTCAACGCCTCACTAAGAAAATGAGAGGTCCTATCCTCTGCCTGGTGGGCCCCCCCGGTGTCGGTAAAACGTCACTGGCTAAATCGGTGGCCCGGGCCACGGGCCGGAATTACGTACGCCTTTCCCTTGGAGGGGTTCGGGATGAAGCTGAAGTCAGGGGGCACAGGCGAACCTATATCGGAGCAATGCCCGGAAAGATCATTCAGTTTCTGAAAAAGGCAAAATCCAACAATCCCGTATTCTGCCTGGATGAAGTGGACAAGATGAGCACTGATTTCAGGGGTGATCCATCTTCTGCGCTGCTGGAAGTACTTGATCCGGAACAGAATGTGGCCTTTAATGACCACTATCTGGACCTCGATTATGATCTCTCGGACGTTTTTTTTATCACCACGGCCAATAACCTGCATAATATTCCCATACCCCTGCAGGACAGAATGGAGATTATCCGGTTGGCCGGTTATACGGAAATTGAGAAATTAAATATTGCAAAACAGTTTCTCGTCAAGAAACAGGTTGAACAAAACGGACTTGACCCGGAAAACATCGCCTTTACCGACAAGGCTATTTTAACGATCATCCAAACCTATACCAGCGAAGCGGGCGTTAGGAATCTTGAACGCGAGATTTCATCCATTTGCCGAAAGGTCGCCAAAGAGGTTGTGCTGAAGGGGGAAAGCACCCGGATCACCGTCAAGGTGCAATCCATTCCGAAATATCTGGGTGTACCCAAATACCGTTATGGCAGGACAGAGGAAAAAGACAGTATCGGTGTTACTACAGGCCTTGCATGGACGCAATTCGGCGGAGAGTTGCTTCAAACAGAAGTGACCATCATGCCGGGAAAGGGCAAGTTATCGCTTACCGGCAAGCTGGGTGAGGTTATGCAGGAATCAGCTCAGGCTGCCTTGAGTTATGTCCGATCAAAGGCAAGGGCACTCAAATTACCGGATGATTTTTATGAAAAAATTGATATCCATATCCATGTCCCAGAAGGCGCCACTCCCAAGGACGGGCCGTCGGCAGGCGTTACGCTGGCGACTTCCATTGTATCGGCGTTAACGCGATATCCTGTCCGCTGCAGCATTGCCATGACAGGAGAAATAACGCTTCGGGGAAGGGTACTGCCCATCGGCGGGCTCAAAGAAAAGATCCTGGCCGCTCACCGGGGCGGGGTCACGAAGGTTCTGATCCCCATGGAGAACAAAAAAGACATTGTGGACGTCCCTAAAAGGATATTGCGAAAAGTGGAGCTAATTCCTGTAGAGCATGTGGATGAGGTTTTGAAAGAAGCCCTGATACTGGAGGACGGGCAGGAATTGTTTGCGCCGGAAGCGGAGGTTCAGCCCTTTTGCTTCACAAATCTTGACAAACCCGAAAAAGAAGTTGAAACCACTGTTACCGCGCATTGATTTCGGATTTTGTCTTGACAGGATCAACCAAACTTGCTAATTATATCCAACTGAGCTTTGGTTCAGGCGGGTAGCTCAGTGGGAGAGCACCGGCCTTACAAGCCGGGGGTCACGGGTTCAAATCCCGTTCCGCCTACCACTTTTAATAGGTGCTATCAAAAGGATCAACCGACTGCTTAAAAAGGGCCGTTTTCGATAACATGGGGGCGTAGTTCAGTTTTGGTTAGAACGCCGGCCTGTCACGCCGGAGGTCGCGAGTTCGAGTCTCGTCGTCCCCGCCAATAAAAACAAGGGGTTAGGCCAACTTGGCTTAACCCCTTTTTATTTTATGTGTCCCTCTATGTGTCTTTTTCTTTCCAGAAAGATTTGATTTGACGGAAATGAGGACTCGTTTTTGAGGTTATTTGAGGATTGGATTGATGGGAAAGAAAAATATTTTCATCATCAATTTTGAGGGATTCTTTTTTTAGAAAACTACCGAGAGAAAACCTGAAGATTGACAGACTCGCGGGGTAAATGTGGCTCATATTCTCACCCTTCAGCCGCCTGATGTATGTTGGATTGGAAAGCGTTGTTGTCGGGTTTGAGAACCGCTTAGTGAGCCCAGGACTTACTCTCCCACAACGGAAGGCTGCCAGAGGTATCCTTCTGTGGGATTAAAATTACTTGACGGAAGCATAATATAGGTAATGCCGCGTTCTGCCTTGGCGATTATACATGCCTACCTGGTCCTATTTCTCATCCAAAATTTCCCTCAATTTTTGGGAGAATTCTTTCATCTTGAAGGGTTTCTGAATAAAACCATTGCAACCTCGATCCAATATCTCGGTCGCTTGTCCATTGATGCTGTATCCGCTAGACAGAAGAACCTTAATTTTTGGGTTTATTCCTTTCATCTTATCATAAGTCACTCCGCCACTCATATTCGGCATGATCATGTCCAGAACCACTATATCAATCTGATCTTTGTTTTCCTCATATATCCTTATGGCCTCTTTTCCGCTTCTGGCTGTCAAGGCTTTGTAACCAAGTGAATTTAACAGATCTTCCGCAATTTCAATTATCATATCCTCATCGTCTACAAAAAGGACTGTCTCAGATCCCCTTAATGTGTCTCCATCTGATTTCTTCTCTTCAGTGGCCTCTTTTTCAGAAGCAGGCAGATAGACATTGAAGGTGCTGCCATGACCTTTTTCACTGTAAACATTGATGAATCCGAGGGATGATATGAAAATTATACGAGAGTGAAAGTTCTATTTTCTATGTAATCTTCTTCAGCTAAATAATCATCAAGAATAAGAAATGATTTTCCGAGCTCATTCAATGATAATATTAACCTATATCCTTCAGTCTCTCCTCCTGATTCAGACACAGGCACTATACCTTCTGGAATACGAATATCGCCGTCCTCATCACGCCCCATGTAACATCCATCTGCCGATTTTTCCTCCATGAAATCATAGTAGGCATCTTCATCCATTTCAAAATCCGCCCATGGAAACACGTATGCAATCGCTTCCTCTAAAGAAAGGCCTACGCCATAAATTGCAGGCCAAGATTCCTCTTCAATATCATCTCTTGATTTACAGCCTATCTTGATCTCGAATCTTGGCAAGGATTTATTAATCCAGTCTTCAAACTCGATATAGACATCTTCATCATCTGAAAGCAATTCAATCCAATATCTGTCAAGCCGCAGTCTATTGAGCTTCTGTATATCTGGAGGAGGTTGTGTTAGATTGCATAATTCGCTAAGACTTTCTTCGGAAAGGAATTTATTTTTAGGAATTTCGATTTTCCACCCTTTCCCTGTGTTTATAAGTGACTCTTCAGATACGCTCTCCCAGTATATTTTATCTTCGTTTATATCATATAGGGCTACAATGACTGGCAGAGAATGCTTCATCCAATATTTGACATGCCTATTCTCAGATCGAAAAATGAATGAGCTTTCTGTAGATTCTGAAAAATGGCTTGGACCGGACTTGACTTGGATTGCTATCAGACTTCCTGTCGGTTTCCCATCATCGTCAACAATTTCGACATGAGCATCTATCCCATAGTCGTGCAGATATTGCTCTCGAAATAGCCACCCATAATAAGAAAAGAATTTCTCAATGGAACTGACGCCGAGCCTATCTGTTTTTGGAGGAGCTGTCATGGATTTAAATTATAACAATAAATTTTGGTATGGAGCCAAACGGGAGACATGCAGTACCAATTGATTTTGGATGCGTTCATGGTTTCAGGTAACTTGTTCAAATGAAGTTTCAACTCTCATTATGGATCATAGACCCACGCTTGTTTTTGCCAGTCATAGTACCATTCAACTGGTATCCGATGATGTTCACGTTCAAATACGTCAATTATTGCCAAATGAACACGAAGCCGAAGATCTTTGCCATTCGCATCAGAAGGATTTAGGCCTTTGTATCCTTTTGTCTTTTTCAGCTTTTTGCGGTCTGCAAGGTCAAACCATCCGAGAACGCTTAACCCAGGGTTACAAGCCCAAAGACGGCTACCTGAATAATGTCCTATCGGAGTTCCGAAAAATTTACCATTAACATGAATTTCTACAACGCAACGAGCTTTTACTTCTAGCCCCCCATCAATATTTGTTATAAAGAATTGTACTTTGGGAAATGGATATTCATTGTTAGGCCCATATAGGAGAACTGGGACTAAATGACGAGTTTTCTCATCATATATTTGGTCACGTCTTTGTTTGATTTCTTGCGGGCTAAATTTGCTTCCTCGTGGACTGTTCAATAACGAAAATTCGAGTTTTGCGTGGCACTCATAACAGGCAGGGATTGCATTATCAATGGCATTGAGGGCCGGAGAACTTAATGTCGGGTCAATATGATGTAATTCTATATCAAGTCCACATTGTTTGCCACACATACAGCAATGACGACCTGACCAGAGAAGCGCCTTTTTACGAACACTAGCTGAAAATCTTTTCGTCTTTTTGCCCATCCTTATTCCTCTGCCATTTTAAAAGCCAATTCCCCGCACAGTCACAGTTTAACGTATGGGTCAGAGGTTGCTTGACGCGCAGAGGAAAGCAATCCCCTGCACCCAGTTGTGTACGCCCGGCACGGGCGTGAACTAATGGGGTGTAAGTCCCCTGTGTGTGAATCCGGTCTATGAGCTTCAAGTATTCGCCAAAAAACTACCAGCCTAAGGCAAAGGCAAACAACTAGGTGAATGCTTTTATCTTTGCTAATGGACATTCATTTCCCACTAGAGGCAGGTAGTCTCTGCGAAGAGCTTAGTGCAGACTCCGTTTCTGGTCTGGGGTGAAAAATTCTAAACTATCCGATTTTGTTTTTCTTTACACGATTCTTATACCGTATGTACTTTGTAATCAAATAACTAATACTCTCAAATGTATCATAGCAATATTCGTCAGGATTGTGAATCTTTTGGTCTACAGTAAACATGTCTTCATCAATGTGAGCAAGAAATTGGTTCCTTGCTTTCCAGAGATCATCAAGGTAATCATGCGCCCAGTCTGATGGCCAGACTTCCGACATAAGTTTCTCTTTAGCTTTGCGCCCATTTTTTATTGAATATAATTCTTTGTAATCACGAAAAATCGCTTCTACAGTTAATCGCAAATTTATTCCAGCATCCTCAATATGATGTTCGTGTGTAAGACTTGCAGCATTATTGTAATAATATAGAGCTATATGGATAAATCTTGAGCATTTGACGAATAAGTTATAATAGTTTTTGACAATTTTTGGTAAACATTTATGCTCTGAAAATGTGTATCCATTGCGCCATTCAACTAATAGTTTTAAAAAGGGTTTTCGTTTGCAACTTAAGAGGTCAATGTACTCTGCTTTTGAACGTATAGACTTTATGTGGGACTTCCATTGCTCATGGCTGTCACTCTTGAACGACCAATGTAGTATTGGTGGTTTAACAGTGCCTCTCATTATAAACTTTACGCGCTTTAGGATATCGCGCAAATCTGGTTTTGTATCAGAAGAGATATAGATATCGCATTTTCTAGAATGGTGTGGAAAATTGTAAGGAGGAAAAGCTCTATTTGTAATCAGAAAAGCTGCTTTAAGGATCGTTGGATTTGCAGAATATCTATACCTTTCTCTGTTTCTTTTATCCTCCACAAGAAAATATAAAGGTATTCCTTTATAATGAGAATAGCCGACCTCATCACATAACACAGTTGCCTTAGGGTAAAGCCCATTATCATTCATGAGAGTTACACATGTTTCAAACATAATGCCTCTTGACTCAGCCTTCTAGTGTCGTCAGACCTTATATCCCAAATTGTATCGTAACGGTGTTAGGTGCAGATCCCCTTTATCTTAGTACCAGCATGTAACTCATGATCATCAAGGGATTGTAAAAGCGAGTCGTGCCACAATACAGATATATTGAGTATATGAAATTCTTTTTTATGTCAAAAACCGAATATGCCTTGCCATCCGCAAGAGACTTGAAGTCAAATGATTTGCCGTTTCACCGGCTTCAGAAAGGACTATGCGCGTAAGTGTGGCGCTGAATGCCAGGATTCAATCAACCCTGGCAAATGAAATTTTTTAGGCCCAGGCAGCGAAAATCGGCAAATCAGTTTTTAGAAGAGATCTGAAGGTTCTTTGAGGATTTGTGATTTAAGACGCTGGTTTCTAAACTACCGTTGGGAAATCCTTCCGGTATACCCAAGCCCGCCATGTCTTTTAGATCGGAATGAATTTTCGAAACGTCAACCGAAAATTGACCCCTTGCGACAACCGAATTTTGACCCCTCTATGATTTAAATGTTAGCTTTCCCATAGCGATAAGGGCGGGTTGTTTGTCGGGCTACTGATACCCGCTAAAAAGTTGCCTTCGTCGCTTTCCTTTGACTGGAAAAGGAGGTTCCATGAAAACTCGAATTCTGGCGAGAGCAATGCTTCTAGCCCTGCTGGCCATGGTCGTTTCCGCATGCGACGGTTCTTCCGACAGCACCGTGAGTATCAGCAACCTGACCGCTTCCGTATCAGCCAGCCGCACGTCCACCAGCGGGAATTACACCCTGCAATTTGAACAGTCCGGCCGATGGGTGATCTATGTGGGCGGAACCCCTAGGAGCATAGACTATTCTCAACCTGCGGCGTTTAGCGGCGGTGAGGATATTACCTTCGATACATCCGGCGAAAACAGGCGTTTTTTCTTTGACGCCTTTTTGAATTCGGGGAATGCTCTTTTTTCCGAATTCCATATTCCTCTGGCCGGAGTGGATAATACCCGGGAGTTCGGCGGATATGAAGGCGCAGGCGGAAAATTCATCGCTTTCTGTCACCTGTATCGCTCCGGAAAATTGAGCGGTACAACCACTGACGATCTGGCCTATCTCAACAGCATGGCTATATCCGACGTGATCGACCTGCGAAGTGAAAGCCAGATCAAAGGTGCCCCGGATGTTCTGCCGGAGGGGGTTCTGTGGCACAAATATACCCTTAGCTCGCATATTGATTTCGACAAAGAGATAACAAAAGTTATTCTGGGGGAAGCGGATGGTTATCAGGTAATGATAGATTTCTATTCAGCCGATATTGAAGAATCCAATATTCAGTCCTGGATAGGGGTATTCGACATTCTCGAAGGGGGAGGGCCTGCCATGTTTCATTGTTCGGCGGGAAAAGACGCCACCGGCATGACGTCGGTTCTTCTTTTGTCGGCGTTGGGTGTGGACCGGGAGACGGTGATCGAGGATTATACCAAGTCAGACATCTATCTGGCGGATTGGATCGAGGAGCAAGTTGCGGAAGCCGAAATGATTCTTCCGGGAGGGGGGGAACGGCTCCGTCCCATGCTCGAGGCCAAACGGGAATACATGGAGACCTTTCTTGAAACCGTGGAAAGACAGTTCGGTTCCATGGCCAGCCTTTTGCGCAATGTCATCCATGTGGATGTGAAATTGTTACAGAACCTGTATCTTCGGTAAGGGGCCTCTCAAGAAGAACTTCACAATTCATCAAAAAATGAGGACTCACGGTTGAAATCAATGACAACCTACAGAATTGCAGTGAACGGTTACTCTGACTACAAACTAGCCGATAAAAAACGTTTTTTGAGGCTCTGAGCAAAGCTGGCCCAGGTAATCTCTGAGCTCTCATCTTGTTGGGACCTGACCACAACATATTACGGCTGGCTGATTATTGGATGTGACCCCAAACGCATTTTTCTGATGCGAGTTCTTAAGCCGACTCAAACACCAGATCGGTTTCACCCTCTTCTGCTCCTTGTCGGTGTAGGAATTTTGCTTTCAAGGGCAAACCCATTTGAATCGTCTCGGGCTTTAGGGTATCCACCCCTTCAATGCGGGCATCAACCCGTGCACCTTTTTCCAATTCAACCACTCCAGAGCAATATGGATTTTTCCGATTGTACCCCTGGGCTATCATGGAGGGAGGTCCCACGGATATACAGGTGAAAGCCGCTAGTTTTCCTTCTCCCTTCAGCTCAACCCATTCCATTTTCGAACCATGACATTCTATGCAGATGGGTCGGGGCGGCACATATTGAGCCTTACACGCTTTGCATTTGGATCCCATCAGTTTTTCTTCCTTCAGGAATTGTGCATAAGAGATGTCACTGAAGTCCCTCACTTCCATGGATCTATCTCCTTTCAAGTATCGTAAAAGTACAGGTGCCGCCGGTACCGCCCAAATTGTGTGCCGCGCCGATTCGAAGGTTTTTTTTCGGAACCTGCCGTTTCCCAGCCTTACCCCTCAGTTGGGTCCACACCTCATACAACTGGGAAATACCAGTCGCGCCCACCGGATGCCCTTTGCATTTGAGTCCTCCTGACGTGTTGATGGGTTTGGGACCGTCCAGCCGGGTTTCACCATTTGCGACGGCCTTGAACCCTTCTCCGGCGCCAAAAAATCCCAAATCTTCCATGTGAATCAGTTCGGCGATGGAAAAGCAGTCGTGCACCTCGGCGAATTGAATATCATCCGGTGTGAGATCGGACATGCCGTATGCCTCTTTGGCGGCATAACGGGTCGCTTCGAAATAGGTCAGATCCTTGCAGGCATGAAGCCCTCTCCCGCTTCCCTGGCCCATTCCGATGACATAGAGTGGATCATTCGTGAAATTTAATGCTATTTCCTCGGCCACCAGGAGCATGCAACTGGCCCCATCGCTGATGGGGCAGCAGTCAAAGAGGTGCATGGGCCACGCCACGGGCGGATTCGCACGGGGGTCGCTCAAAAATTCTTTTTCATCGCGCCATTGGGGAAGCGGCTTCTCTTTCTTCTGAGCCTTTTGGATCTTGACACGCATCAAATCCCGGATGGATAAGGGCAATTGGGCTTTGGGATTCAATGTGGCATTGTGATGACTTTTAATGGTGATATCCATGAGATGTTCGCGCGTGGCTCCGTATCTTTTGAAATAGGCCGTTGCCAGCGCACCGAAAACGCCCGGGAAGGTAAACCCCGCGCGCCCTTCATAGGGGACGGTGGCCAGTGCAAGGCCCTCGGCCACTTCTTCGGTGGTGCGTTTGGACATCTCCTCCACACCCCCCACCAGAACCATATCGTAAAATCCCGAGGCGATGGCAAAAACCCCTTCCCTGAACGCCAGGGCACTGGAGGCGCATGCGCCTTCCGTCCTCGTGGCCGGTTTGGGGGTAAGACCAATGAGGTCGGAGACGAGTGGTCCCCAGTGGGACTGATGAACGAAGAAGTCATTGGAAAAATTGCCCAAATAGAGGGCATCCATATCGTGAGGATCCACGCCCTTGTCCACGGAGGCAAGCATCTCCAGGTATGCTTCGGCAAAAAGGTCCTTTGAGTCTCTATCTCTGAACATGCCGAACTTGGACATCCCGGCTCCCACCACCGCCACGCCCCGTCCCAATTTCCTCTTCCTGACCATTATCTCCTCCCAAATGATGATAACCTACGGTATTTCATCAGGATACCGAACCCTTCATCAGAGCGGGATCTCATCAGACCTTACGCACTTTGTCCTTCCAGTATACGGCCCTTAGATCCCGCTTCAGTATTTTTCCATAATTGTTCTTGGGCAAGGCGTCTACAAAATCCACCGATTTAGGCTTTTTATAACTGGCAATATGATGTCTGCAGAAAGAGATAAGGTCTTCTTCACTAACGGATGCGTCCGGATGGAGCGCTACAACGGCTTTTATGGCCTCACCCCATTTGACATCCGGAATTCCGATGACCGCCACCTCCCTTACGGCGTCGTGACGTATGAGCACCTCCTCGATTTCCCGGGGATAGATGTTCTCACCACCGCTGATAATCATGTCCTTGGACCGGTCCATGATGAACAAATATCCCTTTTCATCCATAGACCCCATATCCCCAGTATGGAGCCACCCGTTTTTCAAGACTTTATTGGTGGCTTCCGGATTGCGCCAGTACCCCGTCATGACCAGGTCCGATCGGGTAACGATCTCCCCCGTCTTACCGGGAGGGAGTTCCCCGTCATCGGGGTCAAAAATTTTGACTTCCACATCGGTTCGCGGAAATCCCGCCGAAGAGAGCCTCTTCATCTGATCCGCGCTCCCATCCAGCAGATGATCCCCATGGGGGAGGTAGGTGATGGTCATGGGAGACTCCGCCTGCCCGAACAACTGGACCAGGCATGGGCCCAGTTTTTTCATGGCCTGTTTCAAGTCTTCCACCAGCATGGGAGCCCCGCCGTAATTGAGGGCTCTTAGCGAATCATGACGATATCTGTCCACGGCCGGGCTTTCCACCATCAGTTTGATCATGGTGGGGGCCGCAAACATGTTGGTGACCCGGTATTTTTCAATGGTTTGAAATATCAATTCAGGATCAAAGGATTTTGAGGCCAGGATAATGTTGGTGGCGGCCTTGCCGATATTGGGCAGCGCGTATAGGCCGCTGCCGTGGGAAAGGGGAGCCGCGTGCAGCACCACGTCATCGGGTCCGAAGCCGGGGCATATGTCCGCATAAAAATTCATGGACGCCGCAATGAGATTCCGATGGGTCAACATGGCGCCCTTGGGCATCCCGGTGGTTCCCGAGGTGTAAAAAAGCCACGCCAGGTCATCGGGTCGAACATCGGCGTCTTTAAACTGATCCGCCTCCTCCCTTAGCAGTTCTTCGTAATCCAGCAATTCATCTTCAACACCCGACAGGGAAATAAGGTGGCGGGCGCGCGGTATGCGGTCCCTGATTTTCATCACGGTTTGGTTGAATTCAGTGGATAGAATCACGGCCATTGCTTCGGAATGATCGATGATGAACGCACACTCGTTGGGGTGAAGCCTGAAATTGATGGGCACGGCGCCGCAGCCCATTTTGAAACAGGCGAAAATGGACTCCAGGGTCTCGGGATAATTGTATTGCAGAATCGCGACCCGATCTCCCTTTTGAATGCCGAGTTTACATAGGGCATTGGCCAGTCGGTTGACACGCCTGTTAAATTGGGCGTAGGTCAGTTCTTTAAGGCCGTGCACCAGTGCCGGTTTGTCCGGGAAGGTCCGCGCGGATTTTGTCAGGAATCGACCGACATTCATGGGTTCATTCCTTTTCCATAATTATAGAGAGTTAACGAAGGAACGTATATCGCTGTTGAAACGTTCTGTATCCTCCCAGAAAGACATGTGTCCGACACGCGGGATAATTGATATCCTCGTATGTTTAATTTTTGCTTCGTGGTATTTCAGTGTATCCATCCAGATTGTTTCCAACTGATTCAGATCATAGGGCGTTCGGGAAATTTCTTCCATAGGTTATATTTTCAGAAAATTAGCAGTCTTGCGGTTTGACTGACAGTGTTTAATCCAAACCTTGGAATCTTCTCTCATTCGGGACTTTTCGTCAAATTAATTCTACTTTGTCACATTACCGCCCATAGCCCCTTTCCCCCCCACTTCTTTATTCTTGACGGAAAAGCGATCTGTTTTGATCCGATGGTTGCGAACGTCTTTCTATTGTGCGAAGATGGCTTCCATGAAATTTGTTACGAATACGCGAAACAAGTCGATGAGAAAAATGGATAAGATGAAGGCATGATCCGGATGCCCCAGAGGGCATTCTTGAGATCCGCCGATCTGCGTATTTCAAGGGGATCTAAAATTGTTGATCCGGTAAGCAGGGATGAGGTGCACTATGATGGCAGAAAAAAAATTCACTCCCTTGATAGAATATATCAAGGAAAAATCCGGCCTTGAATTTCAGATGACAAACCCCGGTTTTCCAGTAGAAAAATATAGGGGAGGGGACGTCATCTTTTCCGAAGGCTCCAAAGGATACTCCGCATATATAATGAAAAGCGGACGTGTTGAAATATCCGTTATGGTCTCCGGGGAGAAAGTCGTTTTGGCAATGCTGGAAGAAAAATCCGTTTTTGGAGAGATGGCCCTCGTTCTTGAGGCGCACAACAGAACAGCCACCGCCACAGCCCTTGGAGACTCGGAGGTCGTCAAAATTTCCAAAGATGCTTTCGACAAATATATGAAGGATTCTCCAAGGTTGATATCCGTATGCCTTATTGCCATAGCAGGTCGCCTTCAGGAAACGACAACCAAGGCATCAAGGATTCCAGACGCTTTTCTAGGGGTTTCTCAAATACTCCATCTGTTTTCGGTACACGACAAAGAGGAGCTTTCCTATGGGAAGACCGTTGACGCCATATCAAAGGCGCTTCTAAAAGAGAAGACGGAAATCGCGAAAGTGCTTTCAATGATGGAGAGCTTTAACCTGCTGGAATGGAAAAAAAGCCAAAAGGGGGAGAAGTCCATTCGCCTGATCGCGGGGAGCGATTTTATGGGAAAATCCCTCAAAATAAATGAAATCCTTAAAGGTTATAAGTCATAGCCCTCAGGGGTATGTGGAGCCAACAGCTCAATACATGAAAAGGCAGAGTCCGCTCAATTTCAGTTCCAACCGTGATTATTGGGAAGTACAGTGTGAATTATCCGTCAGGTATTCCTGTCATCTCAATACCTTTTGAGGCTGGTAGCGGGTGTTTGTCTATAGACGTCGCTATCAAATCGGGCGGTTGATCTAAATCTTAAACAGATTCCATACCGTTCGCGGATTCCTATAGGGGGGGCGACCACAAAACCTCCCAGTGAATTCCCATCCCATAAAACAAATACAGAGTTCTGCAATCCTTAAACGTCAAATATTTGACCTCTCGCGCCATTTAGCCTCGCATCAAAAACATATCCTACCGAATTAATTATAAAAATAGAGGTATGCCAGTTTGGCACGGGGATTGCTATCCTTTAAGGCGGGGTTATGGTTGGATGAAATGCTTCGACTTCGTTTGGTCCACAGATTACACTAAAGGCCATCGGAAGCGGAATTATTCAAAATTAGGTTGAAATGTCATTGCTTTATTATGTGAGAGCGGGTGTAACTCAAGGAGCGGAGCTGTCCACAATATTTTTCTCGGTGGTCCCTGTGGGCGTTGTGAGAGACGAATGTTTGAGACCTTTGAACATGGGAAATAGGAAATCCCCATATGGGCGTGGCTTATTTACAAATTGTTATTTTTTACGCTAATAATAAGGAGAAGGCGCAATGCAGAAGATAAGATTGATCAATCAATTTGCATTAGGGTTAAGGGGACTTTTGCTCGCGACATTTATGTGCCTCATTATGATGGGTACGGCACTTGGGGCGGACAAGTTGATTGTAGAGAACGGAAGTGGAACAACAACTTTTAAGGTGGAAGATAGTGGCGCCATAACCTCTGTGTCCTCGCTTTTTGCCAATGGCGCCTCCGCATGGGGTAACGCCCCATTTGTTCTTGGCCAGAATGTCGGGCACAGGGGGATTGTTATCACAGATAAGGCTTCGATCAATCAGAAAAACATCTATATCGGATGGAACGCTGGATCATCCCATGACTATGCCGAGATATTTGCGCTACAGGAAGGCGTAGCTTGGAAGAACCTTGTTTTCGCCCCCAGCGGCGGTAACGTGGGCATCGGGACCACGAGCCCATCTCAGCCGCTTCAGATGGGAAGCGGCGCCTATGTTTCATCAGGCGGGGTCTGGACCAATGCATCCAGTAGAGAATACAAGGAAGATATCAAGGACCTAACCGCTGATGAGGCTATGGATGCCTTGAAAGGTCTCAATCCCGTCAAATTCAGTTACCGGGCGAGTTCAGATGAACAACATTTGGGCTTTATTGCAGAAGATGTTCCGAAGCTTGTTGCGACGAAGAACAGAAAAGGGATGAGCGCCATGGATGTGGTTTCGGTATTAACCAAGGTGGTTCAAGCGCAACAAAGGACCATAGCGGAGCTTTCAAGAAAAATGGCTAAACTCGAAAATAGGATCAAGA
>Ga0233437_1004771_pt1 | contig 15597 bp, 8 predicted proteins | sample SI_122_August201_FD_182714 | JGI IMG/M metagenome (GOLD analysis project Ga0233437, IMG submission 182714) | Seawater microbial communities from Saanich Inlet, British Columbia, Canada - SI_122_August2016_200_MG | ecosystem: Environmental > Aquatic > Marine > Inlet | place: Canada: British... | reverse complement strand
TCCTTTTAGCGAGTCTTGATATGATCGAAAACCAAGTAATCGATCAAAGCTTTAGTGCAATAGTATCCTTTGTAATGGTTGCTGTTGGAACCTATTTACTAGGGAAAAACAGTTAGTTTTAAAGACAAACTTTATTTCTGGAAAAAATAACTGCTAAACAAACATGTTATTGCTTTCCATAACTTTTTCATAAGCAATTACTTCGTTTGAATAAATTGTTACCAAAGTTAGTTCTTTTTCAAGGATTGCTTTTGCATCTGTTTTTGTTTCAAAAATAAGTATTCCTTTTTTTGTAGCGAATTCTAAGTGGCCTTGTATTACACCCTCATCTAAGAGTAATTGGTATTGTTTAAAGGCAGTGTCTTCATGAGTTGGAAGTTCAAAAGAAAATTTAACTATTCTAACTTCTTTGTAAGGTGCACTACCAAATTTTGTTTCAAACCATTCCTTCATAAATATCACAACTATTTATTCGCCCTTATCTTCAACTTCTTTTTGTTTAAAAAATTTATTTTCTCCGTAAGCACTCTTGAATGCTTCGTCTTCTGCTAGTTTTGCAGTATCTCTCTTGTACTTTGCTAGAGGAGAATCTTTACCCTTGTACTCTTTTTTGAAATCATCCCAAGACACAGAGTACTGTGTTTGCACTTTGTCACGATAAAGTTCAGGAACAACATTAAATGCACAAAAAGGAATTACTCTCCCATCAGGCATAGCGTAGTGAATATCACAACGCTCAACTCTTTGTTGGTCATAATTATATGGATCCATGAAATGCATCATTCCAATGAACAACGAACTCTTATGGAATTCTCCAAGAGCCGAATAATCGTGTTTTACTAATGCATTGAATAATAATTTTGCAAGGTTTAATGCCTTTGGCTTTTTCTCTTCGTTAATGAAAGACTTTATTTTCAATAATAGTTTAGCTGATTCAATTGTTTTACTTTTTCCTAACTTAATTGCTTCTGCTCGCTCGTTTAAGAATTTAAACAAACCTTCTACATCAATAAAATCTGGAAGAGGAACTACTTTTCCCTCTTCGATAAAAATATATGTTGCTGCTCCACAAGCAAAGTGATTGTCAAGCGAATATTGTGGTGAATTAGTAATTGTTTCAATAAAATTTGTTACGCTTGAAACACAAGGAATAGTGAAAAAGTCTTTTGGTTTTATCACACCATTTGTTTGTTTTTCAATCAAATCAATTGCACTAGGAATAGTTATTCTTTGTGCTTCTCTTTGACTTTTTGGCATTCTACCTACAAACGAAACTGGTTGGAAATCAATTCCTCGTATCACATCTACATTTCTTAGAGCAAAATCAATTATATTTCCTAAATCCCCATCATTAATTCCTTTGATTAATGTAGGCACTAAAACAATTCCAAGACCTGCTTTTCTACACTCCTCAATTGTTTTAGGCATTTCATATAAGTTCTTCGGATTTGTTTTTTCTGTTGTACCATCAAAAGACACGTACAGGGTTGAAACACCTGCATTCCTTAATGCTTGCGCATAACCTTCATTAAAAGCAATTGTCATCCCGGTTGTGTTTAGTTGTACGTGTTGGTACCCTTCTTCGCGAGCAACCTTAATAATATCAATCATATCTTCTCGCAGAGTTGGTTCTCCACCAGTAAATTGAACCGCGTTACAAGGAACAGGTTGTTGATGCTTCATATTTTTCAACATATTCCTGATTTGATCCACAGTAGGTTCGTAAATAGGATCCCCTTCTTTTGCATAGAAAAAACAATACCAACAAGATAAGTCACAACGATTTGTAACCGCAATATTTGCTAGCGCCGTGTGCGAGTGGTGATTAGTACAAAGACCACAATCATACGGACAATTAGTTCCTGTGTTTTCAGTTATACCCACATTTGTATTTAATAGTCCACGAGCATTTGAAGCAAATCCTTTTGCTCGATTAAATTCGCTTGTCGAATCCCAATAAACTTCATCAAATTCGCCGTGTTCTGGGCAAGTACGCTTAATATTCACTTTACCATTATTATCGTATACTTGGGCATCAAGTGTTCTCTTACACTCAGGACAAACACTTCGAGTAGCATAAGGTAAATCAGCACCATAAGAATTGGTTACAACACTCTGTTTTTTCTTCTCCATAAAATCACTTAATTTAACTAGAAAATTCTCTCCTTAAATGTTTAAAAAGCTAAGCGAAGTATGAAAAAAAATTCAAATAGTATATTGAGAACAACATAAATTTTATTCGCTTTTCGTTAGATTTAAATATACCATATATTCTTTATATTATTGATTGTAATGAGACTAACAAAACACGGAAGACAGATAATGAGACCAAGCGCAGCAGTTAGTAGAATTAGAAAATGGTTTAGTTCCGACAGACGAGAAGTTAGACGGGATATTGATGTTATGGCCGCACGTAAAGACCCTACCAACGAAGCTATTGCACAATCTAGAAAATTCGTTCAGCGTGCCAGAAACGAAAAACGCGAAGCTCAACAAAATCTTGAACATGCACATCAATCTACCAACCAAAGATTAGAGCACGCAGAGAATAGAAGTATACCCTTAGTAAACATTACTTTAAAATCTGAAATGCGTGCACGTGATTCTGCAAAAAACCATGGTAATGAGGCAAAAAAACTACGCAGATACGGTGCAACAGGGCGTCTTTATGCAAGAAAAAGAAACCAAAGTAAATAGAAAAATATATTCTCACTTTTTGAAACCCGAAGGTAAGTTACAACACAATCACAACGTTATTAAAGGAAAAAAGCGTTATTTTTAGTGAGCAAAATGGGCATTTATTCTTTTTTTGAAGACAAATGGTACTCAGTACTCGAAACCATTGACAAAGCTATTCCGATTACAAAACTAACTGACAAGATCGACGGAGTCATGCCAAGTTTTATTTTGTTTTTAATTGTACTAATTGCGGTAATTGCTTTTTTAGCGTTGAACTTTGGTTTGCTTGGATTTAATTTATTTACGCCGGTGTACACTGCAGAAATAACTGTTCTAAGTAGTAATAATATTCCTTTGAGTGGTGCACAAATACTAGTTATGAGTGCGTGTGGAGAAGATCTAGTACTCGAAACGGATTTGCGTGGAATTGCTATAGGAAACGTTTGTTCAACGGACATAGATGTGAGTGTTAGAAAAAGTGGTTACGTTAATTTGGGTCGAGCCGTAACACTAGAAGACGGAAAAACAACTTTGAGACTTTCTCCAGCCCCCATACAAAATGATGAAATCTATGTTGAAGTTAGAAGAACTGATGAAACAAAAATTATTGGAGCAGATATAGAATTGATTTGTGCAAGTTCATCAACTCCTTTTAGAAATCAAACAAGTACTGGATTTACAATTAACACCCCCGTTGGTTGTACTTCTGCACAAATAAAAGCTAGCGCAGATGGCTTTAGCGAAAAAAGAGTTTCAATTACAAACGAGGTGCGAAAAATAATTCACTTAGAAGAAGTTAATACAAAAGGAAATGCACAATTTATTGCAGAAGATATTGATGGAATGCTCAAGGGAGTAGAAGTTAATATCACTAGTTCGCATGGAGCTGTAAAACAATACTTCACAAATGTTTTTGGAAAAACTCCTAACATCGAACTTGACGAAGGAAGCTACAATTATATTGCTACAAGCTCTCTTGGAGAAGATAAATCTGGAAGTTTTAGTATTAATTCAGGAGATCGAAAAGAAGTTAATTTATTTTTTGAACTTGTTTCGCAAGATGGAAATGATCCTACTGACCCCATAAATACTACACAAGTACTCGCACTTGAAATAGTTGATGGTTTGGATGTAGCGATCCCTAGTGCACAAGTAAGACTGTTTAAGAACAACGATTTCTATGGAGAAAAAAGAACAATGGTTAGCGGAAAAACCACTCCTAAAACAATTAATACAACAACACTTGAAGAAGGAACGGTCTTCTCTGCGGTTATACGTGCAACCGGATACGAAACAAAAATTGTTGACTTAACATTAGTGGCGAAAGGAAATTATCAAAAAATCGTTTTGAATGAAGGCGGAGCAACACTAAACTTAAACGTTGTAAATGATATTGGTGTAGCAGAAAGAAGTGCTTTTATTTTGGTTACACTTACCGGCGTTCCTGAAACAATTTCTGATGGACTTACTGACATAAATGGAAAAATAACAATCCAAAATTTACCTGCAGGCAACTATGAAATTAATGCAATTGATGCACAACATAAAGACGAGGCAGATGTACAAGTACTCATTAGTGCAAATGCAATACAAAATAGAACAATTACTCTTGTAACTGGAGAAGGGAGAATGAATTTTTCTTTAAAGGGGGCAGGTGGACAAAATACTACTGCAGATTTTGATATTTACAAAAAAGATGTTAATGGTAGTGGGCGACTTGTGAGCATGGCAAACAAAAGTTCTTATCGAAGTAACCCTCTTAAAAAAGGAACAAAGTTGTTGTTGTCAACAACAGATGGAAACTATTTTTCGCACGAAACAATTAATTATGAAATCCTGCGAGGAACACAATCAAAAGAAGTATTTTTGCGAAATTTAAGTGACCTACCAAATAGTAACGAAGTTCAAATGTTTTTAATGAAAATTTATCCAAGCAATCCCGTGTATACCAGCACTAGTCGAAGCACAACAAAATTAATGAGTGAAGAAAGTTACTGGGTTTATTTTGATTTAATAATTAACAATGAGTTAAATGATTTTGTTGTTGGAAATTTTGTAAGTGAAAATGCAACTATTGAAAATATTTTTTCAATTGATGATGCAAGAATAATTCTTTCTGACAATGTAAACGAAAGTATCATCGATATTACTGCGGACTCGATTGTTGAGAATGCAGCGGTACAAGGAAATGTTGTAATTGATTCAGTTACTGGAAGAAGAAGTATACCCATAATAGTTGAAATAAAAACTGATACTAATACTACTGATGTGCAACTTAGTTTTGAAGCAATACATGGCGATAATAGAAGTTTTGCATATTCAAAAGAATTTGTCATAGGTGAAACTTTTTGTACTACTGCTTGTGACGTATTTGCTTTTGATAATTTTTCTATTGTAAACGGAATCGAGACTGCTCTTGATGAAGGAGAAAGCGCAAGAATTTATTCTGACGACATAAATGCATTTATCAAAACAATTGTGCAAAACCTAAGCGATCGAGATATTGGAACAAGCATGTTGAAAAATTCTGTTCCCACTGCAAAACAAAGATATATGTTACTTGCAGGAGTACAAACCGAAGTATCCCAATCAATTAATTTGTATCCGTTTAGTGCAAGTGTTGAAAAAACAATTAAGATTTCTCCACAAAGCGTTGGTTACGGACAAATAATCCAAAGTGTTTCACAAGAAGTAGGCGGAGTAAATCAATTAGATAGTTACACTGGAAACCATTCACTGCTAGGAATAAATATTGCAAGACGAATTGAATTAGAAATTGGAACATCACCCAACCAAGTTGATATTGGACGCATATACCCATTATTTATAATTAAAACAAATCACAAAGGAAGATACGCTGGAAAAAGTATGCACTGGTACGCAGAACTTGTTCGTGCAGGAGTTGTTGTAAGTGAAATTGGTAGAGGAACAACAGATGAAAATGGTTTATCACTAATTAATTTAGATACCACAAATTACTCTACAGGAGACGTGTTACGATTTAATTCTTATGATGAAGACGGATCTGTTCCAGGGATTGTTGAAGTTAATGTGATTGAACCATTTGTACCCGAGATCGAAGTACATGAATGTTTGAGTATTGACTTTGAAGGTGTTTCAACAGACACTAAGAAATGGACTACAAAAAATGTTGGAGAAACTGCAGGAATTACTATCAAATCTGAATGCGAAAACGCTTCACGTGTTTATATCCACACTGACCTAGCAGTATCAAGAAAATTTATTGATGTAGCTGCTGGAGCAACAGAGAATGTTGTTGTTACTGCTAACCCAAGAAATGACTTACTAGGAGTTTACCCAATACAAGTTGTTTCAATTAATGGAGCAAACTATCATCAACTAGCATTACTTGACATACTTGTTAATGACCCAGATAATTGTTTCCAGTTAAGCCAAGGAATATTTGATTTTAGAAATGAAGGTGAAATCGAAGCGCTTATTGAGAATACTTGTTTTGATGGCCGACGCGACAATTTCTATCCACAAATGAATTTACAAACAAATAGTGTTGCAATCGCTTATGACAAACCCGGCAATCCAGAAGTTTATGGTTTTCGTGCAAAAGTTGTTGGAAAAGCAATTGAAACAATTGTTTATGGTTATGTAAAATCTGATGTTATACATGTATCCGAAACGGGTGGCCACGATAGCGATCCGCGCGATCATCCAACAAGTGCAACAAAAGCATTTGATTCAGCAACAGTCGCAGATTATTGTGAAGACTTAGTTTACCAAGGAGATTTTACACCAAAACCTGAACCAGAAACCCCTACAACCGTTACGCCAGTAAACCAAGTTTATACGCCCTCAGGACTGATTTCAGGGACAGGTAATTCTAGTAGCATAACTGGACAAGAAAATGCTTCTGGCGGATTACAAGGAACAAAAGAAAACAAAATTTCTTTTGAAGCTACGGTTGCAGAAATAAATCGACAAGCCCTTTTGGAAATCAATGCGGGTGGTACGGGCGGTATTACCGGACTTAAAAAAGATTCTATACGCCCACTAGGTAGTGGTGCACCACCGGGTTATTATGCTAACGAAGGCAGCACAACTAATCTTGCCGGCAATGGAACACCCACAATAAACTCGGGTCCATATCATCCAGGCGGATACTATATGGAATATTATTGGGACGCCGCAATGAGTGATATTTATGGTACCGTAGCTATTGGTGCACCAAGACCACCAACATGTGACACAGATGGAAGTTGGCATAACGTACGTGAACAAAATCTAGGCCAATATAAAATACTCGCATTAAAAGCAAGAAACCACGCCAAGATTATAACTGCAAATTACACTGGTGGCGGCGGAGTTCTCATGCGATACTATGTAAAAGGGCATACCGCGCACAACTCAATATTCGACATTTCACATAAAACTGCATATATAAAAACACAACTTGATTTTACAAGAGCTATTGAATGGTTCCGTGAAAGACAAGGTGTTTGGGAAGAAGACATTAATATTGTTCGTCCTGTTGAAGGAAGATACTATAATATCGGAAGATATAATTCGGCAGCACCAAGCCCTTGTTGGACAGGAGAAGATAGTGCTTATGGTTATGAAAGTGGAGAAGGTTTTAGCCCTGGAGGGAAAACCTATATTACAGTTGGATGTGTATCACCTAATGGGATCGTTGATCCTGAGAGAGCAGCAGGAAAAGGCTGGGTAATAAAAGATGCTAATGACCCGCTAATAGAATATGATGGATCTGGAAAAATCATGTACGAAATTCCTAGCGATTCTATTCCTCCCGAGTTACGAGTATTTTTAAAAGACGGACAATACTACGCAGAGTACGTTGGCGTACCAGAAATTGCTAGCTCAGATATTAACTTTACTCTAACAAGAAATAATTTACTAGGACAAGAATATACTATTCTTGAGGCTAGTGATTGGGTAGGAACTACAAAAGAAACACAAGCATTCCAATTAAAGCTAGTTGGTAATGAAACACTTTGTTTTGCAAGTGACGGAACAGAAGGAATGACTGGCACAGCATTTGCTCCAAAACTATTATTTGATTGGTCTTGGGAAAATATTCGTGCTGATCAATGCGATACTACTAACGGAAATTATACTTATTGTGATGCTACACAATTCACTACTAGTTTGTTTAAAAAACTCGATGAAATAAATACTTTGCTTGAAGCTGGACGAAAAACCGAGGTCCCTTCAAAAACCGCGTTTTATGCACACTTAATCGCAGACAATTATTCAACAGAATTTTTAGAAGACTACAAACAATATTATTTAGCAAACCTATTTGTTAGCTCACCAATATTTAATGAAAAGTATGCATCGCTTATTACCAATGACAAATTACATTTTGAAATGCCACAAGGAATGGATGAAGGAGGAATTTATCGAGTTGAAATTGATATAGGCAATATCGAATCAACAAATAGTTTGTTTAGTGCGAACCAACCAACAACTGATGTAATTATTACACTAACCCCGCGGTTCCAAGCAAATAATTACAATCCATTTTACCAAACTCCTTTTGATGGAGAGATTGGAGGAGACCTGCGAAGTAATTACGGCGTACGCGTTGAAGGCGAATTGAAATTGAATGAAACTATTAGCGCTAATACAAATGGAACCGCGCAAAAAACAATTACTATCCAAGAAACAGATAACTTACAAGACATGCAAAACGGAATCGTTCTTGAGTTTAACAAATCTAGTAACATACTTAAGTTTACTCCACTACAACCAACTCCAATTGCAATGACTGTTAGTGGAACAGGGATTGTTAGTGCAGAGTTTGATATCGAAGGTAGTCATGCCAATACACTAAATAGCAAGGAATGGTTATTAACAAGCTCAACTATTGGACAGCAGAGATGTCATGACTTTGAAAATAATAACCGTACAACATTCTATTCTACTAAAGAGAACGACGTGTTTTCTATTAATTGGAATGGAGATAAACCAGGACAATTAACACTTAGCACAGTGTTTTTTACACCAAAAATGCCCGAAACAATACTAAAAATTAACCCTAAGAACGACAAAACAACCCTTACTAGTTATCCACACGTAAATAGCTCTACTAGTGTGTTCCTATCTAATTACGACAACACAGGAATAGATGATTACGATACCCTTGAAGGAATCATTAATATGATTAAAGACGAGAAACTATGTGTGAGCAAAGAATCAAGCGAAACAATGAAAGTATTTTGGAATCAAGAATACTTGAATAGGCTAGTACAAGAAGTCTCACCTAACACGGGTTATGGTTGTCAAAACTAAAATAAATTACAAGGCTTAAAAACATCACTGGCACGACACTCCCAAATAGTTTAAATACTCTAACTTGCATATGCTTAATAGAGGAGATTAGATGGAAGAATATTCGGCAGTTGTAGTAAAAGGACAAGTAGCATATGTTGCTAGATGCCCCGAATTAGGCGTCGCAAGCCAAGGCAAAACAAAGAGAAGCGCATTAGATAATTTAAAAGAAGCAGTAGAATTATATTTGGAAGATGAAGATGTACAAAAAGAACTCAAGAAACATCCTATACAAAAAGCAAGCATTCACAAAATAGCTGTTACTGCTTGAGGTAGTTAAATGAAACTTCCTATCATCTCGGGTAAAAAAATAATAAAATTCTTAAGTAAAAACAGTTTTTACATCGAAGGACAAAAAGGCAGTCATATAAAGATGAAAAAGAAAAATGGTAAAACACTTGTGACAATTATCCCACTTCACAAAAAGATTGATCCAGGAACATTATTAGATATTCTAAGACAAACTAAAATGGAAAAAGAAGATTTAAAAGATTTGAAATAACAAACTAACTAATACAACTAGTCTTTGCTTCAGTTATTTTTTGTTTGATATTCTCTTCTTCAAATAAGAATTCTTCGGGCCAAAAGTATATTTCTCGCTCACCTAATCTAGAAACACAAACACTATTCTCTTCAACTGCATCAAACAAATTAGCTAGGCTATCTACTTCACTTCCATTTGGCGAATCGTTAAGAGCCATGTCTCTTACCCCTTCTAATACAACAAAGTCTTCTTCACCCACATTAGATGTTTCTATTATTCCATCAGAAAAAGACAGACCATACTTGCCATTAAGTGGTGTAAATGCAGTTGTTGTAAAATAAACACTTCCATTATTTTCTCCGTTTGGCAAGAACAAACCATATGCTCCATTCGCAGAATCACCAAATTTAATATCTGGAATATTATTTGCAAAAGACAAATCATTCCCCTCAAAGTCACTACAGTTTTCAAGAGCAGTTACCAAGAATAAGTTAGGACTAGATGAAGACATTTCGGCATCATCTTTCATAACAGTGTACTCTATTTCTGGTACTCCCACATCATTACGTATCCCGATTAGTAATGGAGTTGCAAGTGTTTGTGAAAGAATCATTTTTTTATCATCCAAAGAATAATCTAACAAACGAGCTCTTTTTGAATTCAAAGAATTTAATTTAAATAAATTTTCTTCTTCTACATACTCGAGTTTTTGTAGAGAATCTCTTTGCTTATAATAAAAACGGATTTCATTATCTAGTTGTAGCCCTTCTCCTCGCGACAACGAAGTTCCATAATTGGTTCTACCATTCTCATATTGACTACCGGTTATACCATTTAGTGGAGTATAATAGAACGGACTATAATCTGAATTAACTGCCCTTTCAAGTTCTAACTGAACGACTATTCTCGCATTCAAAACACCATTTGTCATTAATGGTAGATCATCAAAACCTGCTAACAAACGAACATGATATTTTCCTGCATCAGGTAGAATAAATGCATTGTCCTTTTGGAAATTAAATGCTTCACTTGAAAAATGAAATTTATTACTACTCTTAAAATAACGATACATTCCACGATCTGGATCTACAAACGACGGGCTAGACCTAAACAACGTTTTCGTATACGCATCAACAAAATCTTCTTGGAAATCGCTTCCAAGACCATCTCTCATTAAGTACACATCAAAATCCAGTATCCCAAGCATCTCATCAGCAGTGCTAATTGACTCTTCAAAAAAATTACGACTAATATTTGTAGGGTACTCTACGGTATTATCTAAGAAATAATATAGTGCTGGTTTCCCATCATAATGCTCTGTTGTCATAGGCAAGAAACAACCACCACTTTCATCAACACTAATTCCATCACCCGCTAATTGAGTTACTGCTAACATAGAAGGGCTTGTTGGACACGAAGGAGGCGCGTTTTCCAAAAAATTATTTAAGGTTTCAAGTTTCTTACTTAAAAGAATTGCAAATTGTGTTGCATCAAGATACTTACCCGTTGTTGTTTCAGAGTTGATTGCATTCCAATCCCAAGACATTATAACACTAGGTAAAGCACTACTCCCTGTGTTACCAAACATTAATCCTTTAGTACACGTAGCATCTTTTTTTTGAGCAACTTCGTTTCTTGGTTTAACATTAAATTTGAAGTGATATTTAAAAGACACATCTTCTTTTGCTTTTGGGAGCACATTGAACGGACCGAATTCTCCCGCAGGTTTTGTTAGATCATCATACAAACTTTCTTCAGCTGTTATTTCAATAGTCGCATACGTATTTTCATTTAAACCAGCATTACTAAAAATTATTCCCGCTTCTTGACTCTCAAAAATATCAAATACTTTTGCATTAACAAAATTCCATCGCCCTATTATGTTGTTACTTGTAATCTTTACGGGTTTTACATCTTGCAAAATATTTGTTCTAAAAACCGGCAGTTTTAGTTTTACTTTTTTAGAACAATCACCCATAAAAGAACCTAACGCGGTTGGTGCAGTTGTGTAAACTCCTCCAGCGTACGCTCCATTGATAAAACCATTTTGCATCATTGTTGCAATCAAACCAGTCATTCTTTCTTTGTTGTACTCTCCACTTAAGTTTAGTGTGTGCGCGTAATCCGATGCTTCACTAGTTCTTTTTTCGAGGTTCGAAAGATTTTGCGCAGCAGGAATCGCAGCAGTTAGATATGTGTTTGCACTTGACGTAGAAAGTAACAAAGTATCCATTGAGCTAAGCGTGTTAGTATAAATTGTTCTTGACGCGGTTAGTTCTTCAGTATAATCACTAGTAAATGACTGGTACGTATTAAGTGCACTCAAAATAAATGAAGTTTGACTTACTAACTCTACAATATACCCGGTTTCCCCCGTTGCGGTTGCAAGATTTGCACCAATAGCACTATTTAAAGTTGTGAGTAACGGTGCAGAAGTACAACAATGACTACACTCACTACATGTCCCAAGTGAGCCAGATAATGCCGCGCACGAAGTTGCTGCTGCCTCCGTTGCTTCAGTAACAGAAGCTTGTGCAGTTTCTAAATGCCCTACTACAAGTTCAGAAGTGGCAGTAAATTGTGGGAACATATCTGCTAACGTTATTAATGCAGAAGCTAATTGAAGTACTAATGCGGTATCGTCTGGCGCTTCGGTTTGCAGTGTTGTTAACGAATCATCCGCTTCGTTAACAAGTACACGCGTTTCACCTACTAAAACATATAACTGATTAATCTCTGCGTTTGCCAATTCCAAATATTCTTTTGCAGACAAATCATCACTCGAAGCCGACTCAAAAGAATCTATTGCAGCAGCTTCTAGCGCAAGATCAATGTACATCAAAGCATCATTTGCATTTTCCATAATAAAAGTTATTTTTTGTTTTGCTTCTTTGGCTTTGGCAGTTGAAGCCGTTGCATCAATATTCTCTGAATCTTGTGCCATCGTATCGATTTGTTGATAAATAGAGTAAATATTATTTGCAAGCACTAGAGCTTCAGGAATAGACCCTAAAGAAATTGCACATTGCTCTGCTTGAGCTGCTTCTAGTGATGAAACTGCTGCGATTACTCCCGGGTTAGCAGTTTTACAAACACCTGACGCAGTTGTTCCTGCAAGAGAAGTAGTCGAAGTAATTTGTGCGCACAACATAGCCGAAGAACTTTTTAATGCAACTAATGACGCAGTTATGCCTGAGATTTGTGTTGTTAATTCTTGATTCGCAAAACTATTTTGTTCTCCAAGTTTGTCTTCTAAATCCTCGGCAGCAGTAACCAGATTATTTGTTGCAGTACTCATTGTTTCTACATCTGACTCAACTTTTTTTGTGTAAGTATAGGCTTCTTTTATTTTAAAATTTTCTTGTGAGGACAACGAGTACGCACTGTTTCTCGCTTGGCCCAAAGAAGAAAATGCATTTGCTAGTGCTGTTTGATAATAACCTCTTCCTGCAAAGTATTGTTGGTTGGTTGCTAAATCAACTAGCCAATCACCTTCATTAACACCTGGTGCAAAAAATTCACTCCCAGTTGTCCCAAAAGAACTATTAAATAAGTTACACACACTCGTCTCTATTTCAACTTCTTGTGCAAGGTTAGTGTTAGTTATTCGTACAGAATCTTTTCCTCCCTCAAGAAGAGAAATAACAAATTTGTTTGGAGTAATTGTTTCATCGGTTGGTTTAACAAAAATTTCTTTTTCACTAATAAAAGTTTTTTCTGTTCCTTTTACCCTCGCATCAATCGTTACTCCATAAACCCCAGGGATTTCTCCTCGCGAAATCGAAATTGTTTTTGTTGGCGAATACTCTGAAAGAGAAAAGTGTCCTTGTGAAATTGAGATAGCACCTTCTGCTCCCCCACTACAACCATAATCGTTGTCACAAACAAAAACAGATATATCTGATTTACACTTGCTTGCATCAAAAGAAATTGTTGCAGTGTCATCCCAATCACTTATTTCGTCGTCCTCTGTTGTTACAATTAAACATTGTTCTAAATTTTCGTTTACAACATCAAACAAAATACTTTCGACCGAGTTCTCTAAACCAAAATCAACTGAAAAATTTGCTCGCTTTCCTTGTGCATTTTTGTTTGGCATATAAATTATCTCAAAATCTTGTACGCTTACAAAGTTCTCGGAAATGATTTGTTCTTCAGGTGTTAGAGTAATCGATTTATTCCCAAGCGATATCTCTACCGACCCCATGTAATCGCTACGCCACGAAACACGCGTTTTTAGCTCTGCTTGTGAACAAATATTATTTATTCTTCCACTTATTTCTAAAACACCATTGTGTGTTGTTTGAGTAATTGATTGTCTTGATAATCGCAGACAACCCGTACCTAAAAACTCTCTGAACTGTAATTGCAACGGAATTTCAACAGTCAGAACTTCTCCGCTCAATTCATTGTCAAAAACGATTTCTAGTTCTAGTTCCCTAGCGATGTCGCCGGTTGGTGTGTCTCCATCCCAATCAATGTTTAGATCAGATAACTCAGCTAAATCAAGATCAATTATTATTTCTCCTTCTAAATTTGTTTGAATCGAGGATGCTGAAAGTGTTCCTATTACAATCCCTTGTGCATTTCTTACAGTTATTCTTGGCGTACCAAATAACACGCTTTGATCTACTCCTCTTGAATTAATTACGATTCTTGACCTGCTCGAATTAGTTGTAACTATTAAAGGAGCGTTGTTAGAACCGAAAGAATCTGTCAACTCACCATTAGTTACTAGAGAACCTGCAAAACCAAAGTTCTGATCATTTGTGTTTAACGAAATATCGTCGTTATTTGGCACTTGCTGCGCAGAGAAAATTATAACTGCAATAACTATGATTGCTATGATTATTATAGGCACAATTATTTTGATTGGAGAAGATTTACCTTCATCTTGATACGCTTCTTTCATGTTGAATAGAAATAGTAATTGTTATTTATATACTTATTTTAAAGTGCAATTTTGACAGGCGCGAGCTAGTTTAACGATTGATTATTTTAGTCTTGTACTTTGTTTTTTTGTTTTTGAGCAGAACTATTCTAGAATCTTTTTTCTCGTTTTCTAGCTTGTAATCTTTTAGATTTTTTAAGAGTTCTTTTGAAAACTTTTTTATTTCTTTATGAGTCGGCATATTTTCTTTTACTAGTCTTTTTCTTGAAAAACCAATCCACATATACGATTTTATCTCGATGAAATCCGGTTTAGTTGCGATAAGCATTTCCGCAAATTCTTTTATTGTTTCTTTGCTATCATTCATTCCTTTTATTACGGTTATTCGAATAACTGTTCTTGTTCCAAGAAGAGGAAGCATTGCTAGTGAACGCAAGTAATTTTTCCACCCCGCACGTTCTTGATTACAAGTAATCTTTTTGTATAACTCTTCATTTGGAGCTTGCATTGAAACATATAATTGCGTTGGCAAAGACTTCTTTTCTTTTAATTGCAGGAGCGCTTTTGGGTTTTGTCCATTTGTTACTAGAAAAACTGTTTCTGTTCCTTTTCGTTCTTTTAATTCACTTATCAGTTCGGGAAGTTGCTTGTATAGCGTTGGTTCTCCAGATAGAGAGATTGCCCAGTGCTTTTGCTCGCAAGCTTTGTCTACAAGACTCGCTTTTTGCGAACCATAAAAACCTTGCAAAAGTTTTTTTCGTTTTTTGATTAAATTTTCAATCATTTCTTTTGGTTTTATTTTTATACTTGGTTTTGAACCCATATACTCTTTTGGTCTCCAACAAAAGACACAAGAATTATTACACCAAAAAGTTGTTGGAGCAATTTGATGACAAGAGAGAGTGTCTGCACCATAAAAATCTTGTTTATAACAATGTTTTTTTGCGTTTGTTCTAAGTGCTTGTTTGTTCCACTCGCAAACTTGTACGCTAGCACTATCAAAAAAACCGTATTGTTTTTTTTCAAAATCTTTTACCAATTCTTTTACTTTCATAAAACAAGTTTACCTAACAAACAATTAAATACTTCTTTTATGCAGTAATTGATACATGAATAAGAAAATTCTCATTACTCTTTTACTCATAACAAGTTTAGTTTTATTTTTAGGTTGCACTAACCCTGGACTCGAAGTCACTTGTCCAGACGGAGAAGTAGTAAA
>Ga0233437_1004765_pt1 | contig 15614 bp, 10 predicted proteins | sample SI_122_August201_FD_182714 | JGI IMG/M metagenome (GOLD analysis project Ga0233437, IMG submission 182714) | Seawater microbial communities from Saanich Inlet, British Columbia, Canada - SI_122_August2016_200_MG | ecosystem: Environmental > Aquatic > Marine > Inlet | place: Canada: British... | reverse complement strand
GCTTCTTTAATATTCATATACTTAATTCCTAAAAACAGTCTTTCTTCTGTTATCCCAGAATGATTTATAAAAAGAGGTCTGCCCCTGAACGATATGAAGGATTTGCACAGGGGCAGATGAACATGCACCACTAGGGTGATGTACAGTGGTAATAATGTAATGACTTTATCACAGGGCAAAATAGAATTAATATCTATTCAATCTTGTTTCACCAATATTCTAAGACTATGAGATATATTTTCTTAATCTCTTATTTGATGTAATTTTAGGCAGTCATTAGAGATAAAGATTTAAAAGTTATCTAGATATTAATATTCTAAAGAATTTATATTTTCAGTTATTAGAATAATTTTGAGGATTGCAATTGATGTTCAAAGAGTTAGAGAAATATAAAAATAACGATCACTTCGTCTTCGATAATACTGGGTTGTTTAGCAAAGTATACGAATTTGGGGTGATGTGATGTGGTAAATGAAAAGACAAACCATGGATATGCTGTTGAAGACATTATCGAAAACTTATGTTCAAATACATTTTTCTCCGAATTTACGGTTAGAAGTCCAAAATATGTGAAAGCCAATGGAAAGGAAAAAGAAATTGCAGATATTCTCATTCCATTTGATGACACATTAATCGCATTTCAGATTAAAACAAAAGAAGAAGCTAAATCGATTTATGAACGTAGTGGTGCTGAAACAGATAGAATCAAAAGAAAAGTAGAGAAGGTAGTAAATCAATTCAAAACAACCAAAAAAGCATTTGATAATGATAAAATCAATGACCTGATCTCAGTACGTGGATTACCATTGCCTTATGATAATAACAGAATAAGCAACTTTTTCGGTATTGCGATAATTGACATTATCGAACCTGTAGACAGTGAGGATGATAGAACAGGGATTTATTATCCAGTAGTTTATATAAATGGCATACCCGTTCATGTTTTTATGAGAGATGAATTTGAGATACTGCTAAATGTTGTTGATACACTCCCCGATTTTGTCAAGTATATTTCTATGAGGAAAAATCTTAAACCTAAAATAGCTCCTATTACTGCTGAACTAGATATATTAGCATTGTACAAATTAAATCCAAGTTTAATTACTGAATTTATCGAGCGGAAATGTGATAAATTGATAATAACTCCCGATATGTGGTCAGAATATGAACCAACTTATCATAGACTAATGGATATAAAAAATAAAGCTAACCCTCACTTTATTATCGATCATATTATTGAAACACTACATAAAACTGTTGGATATTCTCCACCGATTCAATTTCCATCTGGTTCGAATATTAATTCAGGAAATCAAGATGAGAATTATCTTCAAATAGCGCATTATTTGGGTCATTATGATAGAGAAGAACGAATAGAGATTGGTAAACAATTCTTTAAAAAATTAAAGAAAGCTGATCATGTAGGTTTTGGTTATTGTTTTATTTCGAATTCTACGAATACTGATGGATTGGTTTTCTATTCCACAAATGATAAAAGGCAAGAAAGATTTGATAGACTTTACCAATTGTCCGCTGCAATCTACTGCATGTATGAATTAAAGGAAATAATTGGAATTACTACCCAAGGGTTATCATCGATGACGCATTCTTATGATTTTTTAATGTTTAAGGGGCTGAGTTTTTCTAATAGTGAAGAACTAATTAAATGGGGAAAGAATGTATTTAATTTGAAAGAGAAATTGCCAAATGGATAGTTAATTTTACTTTGTCCTTTGGAGAGAGCTATAACGGAAATATAAGGAGCATGAAAATGCTACAACCTGAAAACCAAAATAAGAAATATGATCATTTATTTACCGCAATCGATACTGGGTATTTAAAAATACCAAAATTTCAACGTGAATTTGTATGGAGTAAAAAACAGACTGCTAAATTGATTGATAGTATTATAAAAGGTTTCCCAATTGGAACATTCATTTTTTGGAAGACAAGAGATGAATTGCGACATGTCAAAAATATTGGCAATGCAGAATTACCTGAATTGAAGCAAGGAGAATCTGTTTCATATGTTCTTGATGGTCAACAAAGAATTACATCTTTGTTTGCAGTAAAAAAAGGGTTGATAATTACAAAAGATTCTAAAGAAATCAATTATAAAGATATATGCATTGACCTATCTTGTGATCCAGATGAAGATGAGGAGGTGGTGTCAAGTGAATCCATGGAAAATGTTTCAAATATATCTGTTTATAAATTGTTAAATGCAACGTTAACAGATTTCATCGGCAAATATTCACAGGATAATTTAAAAAAAATAGAAACGTATCAAAAGCGTCTAACAACTTATGATTTTTCAACAATTTTAATTAATGAATATCCTATAGATATTGCCTGTGAAGTGTTTACCAGGATAAATACCGGTGGAACAGAATTAACATTATTTGAAATCATGGTTGCAAAAACCTATGATCAGGATAATGATTTTGATTTAGCCCATCAATATGAAATGCTTATTGATAACGGAAATTCTGGGAAAGATCTAAAAGGTGCAGGTTATGAGACTATACCATCTTCAACAGTACTTCAGTGCATTGCGGGTTACATGAAAAAAGATGTCAAGAGAAAAAATATTCTTAAACTTGACAAGGCAGAGTTCATTAATGTCTGGCCTGCTGTAAAAGATGCAATATTTCATGCAATAGACTTTTTTAGGAGTCAATATAGAATCCCTGTGTCACGACTATTACCCTACCCGGCTTTGTTAGTACCATTTACCTATTTTTATTTAAATAACAGTAGTAAGCCTCCTAATACACGCCAAATAAAACTGTTAACTAAATATTTTTGGTGGGCATCCCTATCAGGTCGGTTTAGTTCAGCTGTTGAATCGAAACTAGCTCAGGATTTCAAAAAAATCGATAATATATTGAATAATGAAATTCCAAATTATGATGGGGAAGAATTAGAACTCAAACTTGATAATGTTATAAATCGACAGTTCAGTACAGGTGATTCATTCTGTAAAGCGATTATAAGTTTGTATGCATATTATATTCCAAAATCATTTGCTGATAATAGTCTTGTGAGGATAGATAATTCCTGGTTAAAAGTTGCTTTTAGTAAAAATTACCATCATTTCTTCCCAAAAAGTTTTCTAAGAAAGAGAGGACTATCAGATTACGAGTCAAATTCAATTGTGAATATTACAATTGTTGATGATTACTTAAATAAAAGATCAATAGGTGCAAAAGCTCCCAGTGACTATATGGGTACTTATAAGTTGGAAAATGAGGAATTAAATGACACCATGAAATCTCATCTGGTAGATGATTTATCCACTTTTGGAGTTTGGGACGATGACTATGATACATTTTTAATAAAACGGGGTCAAAAAGTCCTCGATGCGATAAATGAAAGATTGCATCCAAGATTATAATCAGGAATTTAATATGAATAATAAAAATATGCAATTAGTAACCTGTACATCCTGCAATCAAGATTTTATGTATTACAAGCTTCCCTGCCCCAATAGCTATGCTGACTTACTTGATGTAATAGTATATCTGGGAATTGGTAGGTTGCTATATGATTGGTTTGGTTTATGGGGGGACAATTAATTATGGATTTTTATGAGGCATTAAAAAAATTATATGTTCCTCAATTTGGAAGTATATGGAAAGCACCTAACAGAATCTGGACATCTGGTTTTGCTAGGGGTGCTGATGGCGAGCATATTCATCCATCTATTGTAGAAAAAATATATAAAGATAATGTTACAGTTACCTTAGTTCCGGGAACATCAAAAGATTATCAACGAGGAAGTTGTGTGTGGAAAGCTGATTTATCAGTAAACAGTAGGAAAACTTATTTTTTATTGAAATTATCAATGCCATACCATATTGATGATTTGAAAAATAATGAAAGAGGGTGGGATGGTATTGATGAACTTGATAATGAACAAAAATCAGATTTTAATAGACAGATAAAGTTCTGTAGAGGATGAATATGATTAAACATATTAGAAATCTCTCTAAAAAAGAGTTGGCTAAAGAAAGTTATAAAAAAATTATATCGTTAATAAATCATTTTGTATATAAATATAACTGGCCTAAATCAATATTAGACGAAACTAATAGAAAAAATCACGAATGGCATCATGATGATATTGTATCTTTTACACATCAATTTATTCTTTTCATATTTGAGAAAAATAAACTAAGGAATATAGATAAAATTCCTGATGAATATATAGATTATTACTTTCATCAAATATTAGTTACTTACGTCTCTGATAAAATTCAACAATCTCAAAGAATTGATGGAGTTAGTTTTGAAACTGTAAAGAGAATAGTTAAAGATTTATTGGTCAATAACTATACAGAAGTAGAAATAAAATCTAAAAGATACTGGTCGCAAGAAGATAAATATGACAAAAAAGTTCTTTCACACGATAGAATTTCTAATTTAGTAGACCACTTGCCTAAAATTCCAATTAGCACAAAAACAAAGCATTATAAACAATTGGTTAAAAGAGGGGTTGATAATATTTTCTCAGTCACAGAATCTTTAATTGAAGAAAACAATTTATTTAAATTAACTTATTCATTATTTGATCAATCATATTTCACAGAACCATTAAAAGATGAAATTGATACTCATAATATTGACAACGAAAAATTAAGTAATATAATTAATCAAATTGGAAAGGAAGTTGAAATAGATGATATTCCATTAATTATTAAGTACTATTTTAAGAATTCAAAATCTTCACTTGGTGATTTAGCAATTGAATTTGGTATTCCCAAAAGTACTTTACATTATAAAATCAATAGATTCAAAAATCTATTAAATAGATACTTTATTCCGCAAAATGACGTGGAAGGAATATATTTTTTAGAAAAATTGTATGAAAAGTTGGACGAAATCAAATAATTAGAGTATATAGTTAATGTGAGCAAAACACTTAAAGAGAAATTATTATGAAACAAATATTAGATTATCTAAAAGAACCAACTAATAGAAGTAATATTAAAGATATTTACGATTTTGATAAATTCAAGATCGAAGAAAATTTTAATAATCTGTTATCATTAATCCCCCCAAAAAATAATGACATTAATCTAACCTCTATAAAGTTAACAAAACCTTTTCCAAATGCTGCGATTAATCAATTATGGTTGGTAAAGCAAAACTATATTGATAATGAAGGCAACTTTATTGCTGGAAGTTACCCGCATTATGTTCTAACATCGACTGAGTTGGAAAAAATGGGAGATATGGAATTTATTCGTGTTCAACCTATATCTATGTTTTTAAACTTTGCATCAGAAGGCGATATTATTGTTGAGAATGAAGAATTAACTGGATTTGAATTTTTTATTGAAACATGGAATGAACAGCCCATTCAAACAAGTTTATTGGATCAGTTTATTGGAGAGCTAAATACTGAAGAGTATTTGCGAATTGAAAATGCAAAATTATCTAATGAACAAAAAGAATTCAGGAAATATGAGATTAGAAATACAGAATATCTTAGAAATTCTGTTACTTCATTTTTATCGTGGGATGAAAATAAACAATCAAAGAATACAGGCGTAATAATTAACATTGGAAATGTTCCTTATTATCCCCCTGTTGAACATAGAGATCAACAGAATAACCAATATTTAGTTGCTGCAAAATCGGGGGGTGAGGATAATAGCGAATATTTTACAATCGAAGAAAACACAATAGATATTCCTTATGAAATAGTAGTTAAAAAAGAATCTGATGTTTTTACAATTGTAATTGATGGAGTTGAGAATAAAGTTATACTAACCAATAATATAGGTGAAATTGAAGAATGTATTATTATGGATGATCAAAAAGTGATAATTCAAGGATTAGAAAAAGGAACATTCACATTAGAAATTGATGATTTTGAAGAAAAAATTAATGTGAGGTTGAAATAATGTGTAGACAGAATTCAGTTACGGATGAATTATTGGTTGTTGATATCAAAAATTCGGAGTGGATTGATTTAAGTAGTGGACATGAACAAGTAAGAAAGTCGCTAGAAAAAAATATTGAAAATTCATGTGTAAATAAAATGGCTACTTCACCTACTATGGTAAAAGGTGCATTTAGAATAGGTAAGACTGCTTTGCTATCATATTTATTTCATTATTCATGGACAACTCTTTCTGTGCCTGCATTTTTAATTGATTTGGATGATATTATTATCAAAGCAAAAGAATATTTAATCAAAAATTCTTTTTTAGAAAAAATACCAAATAAAGATCTGAATACAATTGTTGAAGATATTTTATCAGAACAAATAGAGTTATTAAAAGGAAATTTAGATAACATTGAAAACAATAAACTATATTTTCCAGACTTCAAAAATGGTAGTATAAATGAATATTTAAATGGTTTTTCACCTGCAATTCTTCATAGGCGAATTAACGGTAATTATGAAGACCATAATTTGAGTATGTTTAATTTAGATGTCATTCACAAAGGAGTTAGTTCAAACAACAAATATTTACTGTTAATTGATGAATTTGAAGCAAAGTATCATGAACTTAATAGTTTAATGGAAGAATCTGGAGGAGGTGCATTAAGAGAATTTTTTACAAATGTTTCAAGTTCTGAATCGATGTATTATTGTATTATTGGAAATGGGCCTGCATCAGGTTACGAATTGCACTCAGGAATAAACTATAACAAAACAAGCAATTCGGCAGAACAAGGAAGATTACATATAAAACAAATCCAAATGCCAACAGTATCTTCTTTGTCAAAAACATTTCTATCTGGATTTAAGAAAGAGTATATAAATCTTATATGGTGGCTATCAAGATCCAGAGCAGGTCAAATAAAAAAATTAAAGAGTGATTTACAACCTTATGAAGAACTAAAAAGTCATAATTATATTACCTTTATAACCGAAAATGATAAAGTGTTTAATGAGCCAATTGATGACTTTGGTGAGAAAAATGTAACTTTTCTAAAAACAGATATTTTTGAACATTTACCGATTAAGATGAAAAATTATGTAAAAGATTTTTTAGTTGATTTAGGTCCTAATACATTAGATGTTACTACAGAAGACTCGAAAAATTTATTTGGTGAATATAAAGAATATTTTTATGCAAGTGGTGAGTTAACACATAAAGATGATATTATTCAACAATTGCAAAATGATATTCAGAGTATAAAAAAAGCAACCATGTATTCTCAAATTAATTTTGATGTAATACATAAGTATTTTGAGCTAATTCTTAGTTCATTGTCTGATAAAGAGGGTAGGCTGGTATTTGGAGTAATTAATAAAAAAAATGTTGATAAATATTTATCGGAAATATTCTTAACGCCACTTTTTGGCACCTTGTATGATTTTATTACTATTTATGAGGATGAGCATGATAGTGAAGTCAAATTAATTCTCAATTTTATTCAAGAATTGATACATAAGTCTGAAAGTAAAGATTTAGATGTAATATTTTCTAATTGTTATGATTTATTTGAAGAAGGTAGTGTGAAACTGAAACGAAAAGATGAGATATTTATTCAATTAAATTTACACACCATACGAGAAGCAATTGAACAACCAATTGGATCCCCAAAGCTACCCTATAAATCAGAATCATTGGAAAACAAAATAGCAGAAGTTAGTTCAATAAACAAAATATTTAATTGGACTATAAAACAAAATGAAGAAATTATAATTATCCCCAATTATTCTGATGAAAACTTATTGCAATCCTACCTTGAGACTTTAACAGAATATTTTGAAAACAATTGGAATGATGACAAAAATTACTTCGGGAATGGTAAGCTTATTACGAATATCGTTTATTTAGAAAAAAACGAATTAGTAGATGAATTCAAAATGTGGCTTTGTTTTAATGATGATAAGGAAAAATTACCATCTAGGTTGAGAAGACTTGAACTAAAACATATTGAGGATTACAAAATTCATGATTCACTTCGTATGTCAGACTATATTTCTTCATTGGTTAAAATTGCAACCGTAGGTTTGTTCCAAGGCGATATTTCTGAGAATAGACTAAAACACTACTCTGAAGAAGATAGCCCAATAATTAGAATTGATGAAATTATCAATCTAATTCTTGAAGGTAGTTGGACTGAAAGTAAACAAACTAGAAGAACTATTGAATATTATAGAGATCTATTAATTGGTGGTGATAATAGTGTGTTTAACAAAATTATAAATATAGCAAAGAATGCATATTTAAAATCAGTTGCTGAATTTATTAAAGAAGATTCTTTACACGATCATAGTTATTCTATCACTTTATCTGATTCCGACCATTTGCAAACTATTGAAGGAAGTCTTGCGACCAAAAACTTTATATCATATTTACTTGGAAATAATAAAGAAACTGATTTCGAAGATACAATAAATTTTATTGAAAAGATATCTAGTCAAGAACTGTACCCTAGTAGTAGGGAACATGATTTAACCTTGCCACATATAAATTATTTTTTAAATAAAAAACATAAAGATAAAATTGAAAAATTTGTTACAGACTTTTCAATGGATGATAGAGAATCAAAAGGAATTAATAGGTATATCAAATTAGTAGCATCTTATGATGATGTTAATAATATTGATGAATTTCTCGAATTATTATCAGAAGAATCTTTAATTGTTAATTCATATTTTGAATATTTAAAATTTTCTTCAAATAAATCATATTATTTAAAAGGATTGTATTTTAGGCAATTAGCATCCAACCTTGAAAAAGGGGACTATGTTGACAAATTACAAGAGAAATTAGATGATAAAATGAATATTCTTGGTGATTTAAGTCGTACTCTATTAGAAGAATATGAAGATTTAAAAGAATTATACGATTTGAATAATGATATTATAAAAGAAGAAGATATTGATAATTACTATACAAAAATTATAAGTCCTTATTTGTCAGGTCTTAATGAGGATTCTTCTATACCTTACATAATTGTTGGTAATTACATCAATAATGCAATTGACATAAAAATCAAGAAAATTCAATTTTTCTTAAATCAAATTAAAAAATTAAATGAAATTATAAAACCAAAGTCTGACGAAATTAAACAAGTCCAATCTGAGATTAATAAATTATATGATATAGAAAGTGGCTTGCTGGCTAGATTATTTAAAGATAAATATCCTAAACCAAGAAACGATAACTTCCTTTACAAAACAATATTCTTACAGTCTATTAAAAATACAGATGGAGGTGAACATTTTGATAAAATATTTAAACCTGAATATTCCACAAATAGGAAGTACCATATTGAAGGTGAGTATCTCAATAATTTAAAAAATGTAATTGAAAATTCCTCCAATGATAAAAAGAAAGTAATGTATAAAATCCTTAATGAACTAAAAATTATAACAAATGGTTTTAATGAAACAGAAACCTTAGAAAATAATATTTATAATTTGCTAGGATTTCAATCCGAAAATTTAAACTTAGAGGAATTTAATTTAACATTAGAAGATGAGCAATCGTCAGTGGAATTTGATATTGATGATATAAGTAGAAAGTATGATACTGCCCTCTCAATTAAAGAAGAATCAGATTCAACCATTATTGATGGAGTCTTTAAAGAGAATAAATTCCAAGAAAATTGGGAAAAATTTGAAAACCAGAAAAAAAGTATTGATACTGCTGAAAACTATGGAAAATACCAAAAAAAACTAAGCAATTATTTTAATGAATTATATGAGGCAATAACTGCACCTGGAGTCAAAAAACTAATTGATTGGATCCATGAAATTGATATTAGAGATAATATTTCACCCAAAAAATATAAATGGATAGAAAGTTATTTGATTGACGAATATAGTGAGTGTAGAGATAAAATTGAATCAATTTTGCAACATAAATTAGTTCTCGGTAGTAAGACAAATGGTTTGTTTAATGGCATTAAGAAAAAAATAAAAGAAAATATATTTAAAATATTAGACAACTACGAGGATGAAAATAAAAATGATTTCAAGCAAGATTTGGAAGAATTTATTTTTGATTTTCATTCACTATTATCAGATTTATCCATTATTGAAGAATTAAATTATATAGATGAGGAACAATTTTACACCGAAAACCAAACTGATTTATCAGGAGAAATTTTACCGGTAATTGACAAAGAATCAGATTTTCATGCTGACTTAATTAATAGAATTGTAGAAAAAAATGATGAAATAAGTACAGCTCAATCTCAATCCCAGGTAACATTAAAAAATATAACTGTGTTAGTAGGGAAAAATATAAAGGATATCAAAGAGTCTATTGAATTGTTACAATCATTAAATCTAAGCCAAGAAACAGATGACAATATTACTAATCTTTATAATAAATTTGTAAAATCCATCCAGTTTAAATACGCTGGTTCATGTGCAAAGGAATTAGGTAATGTTATTGAAAGTACCTGGGAAGTTCTAATTCAAGATTATTGTATTATTGAGCAATTTTTTAAAGAATATATTGAAAAAGAAGTATCCGGTTTGTTACAAAGTGAAAGTCAATGGGAATCAATCCACTTTCCTCGTAGAATAAAAGAGTATATAAATGACCTTCAAGGATTATTATTATCTAACCCTGTTGAATCAATTCAAACTGATGATATAGATAAAATACAAAAACAATTCCGTAAGAAATGTAAAAAAATTGAAGAGTTGGAAGAAGATGACTTAATAACAGATATAACTAATTATTGCAATAATATCAAAAATGATTATACTAACAAGAAAATAAAAATATTAGAAAAACTAAATGAAAATGATGAAAATATTAAATCCATAAAAGATTATTTAGAATCTATACAATCTTTTTCAGAAAGCCTAACGAGTGAAGATAATCTACTAAGTTATTTAGGAATTACTATAAACGGTTTTATAGATTGTGTAATTAATAATAATCAACAGTATTTAACGCTATTAGAAAACTCTCCCATAAAAAATGATTTACCATTTCTTGATATTTTTGATAAAACTGGAGACGGTGAAATTATTGACAATCAATTTTTAATAGATAATATCGAGGTTATTAAAAGATTATTAGAACATGATTTAATAAGTTTGACAGGAAAGAAAAATGTATAATATATCAAATCAATCAAAGATTATTGACATTTTAGATGATATAAGAAATCATAATTTATATGTTCATAATGATATATTAGAGTTCGCTGAATTTGATTCAGATGAATTTAGTGACCGACCAGTCTATTTGGTTGAGACATTGGCTACGATAAATTCAATAGTTAAGAATGGGGCAATGTTACTTTACGGTGGGCATGGTGGAGGGAAAACTACTTTATCTAAATATTTAGGTCAGGTATTTCTAAATAAATCAGAATATCAGATCGAAAAAGCAATCTTAAGGGGGCATCAACAACTAACGGAAGAGAAAATGTTGGGTTCACTAAATTTTAAACAAATATTATCACCAGATCTTATTCCAGAAGATGGTGATATAGATGTTAAATGGAATGAATTTGTAAAGTCTGAGTGGAAAATTATAGACGAAATAAACCGTCTTACCCCATATGCCCAGAATATATTACTTTCTTTGTTAGCTGAGGGAGTTGTTAAATATCAAAATCAAACCTACCCAATTGGCGATTTCACCGTTTTTGCAACAATGAATCCACCTGATGAAGGTAATGTAATTTTACCGCCTCCATTTATGGATCGTTTCGCTTTAGCATTGCCAATTACAATGCCCGACCATTCAACACTTCAAACAATAGGTAAAACAGATGATTCCCAAAAAAATGATTTTAGTTTTTCATTAGGTGGTGTTGCCCTTAATGAGATTAAGGACGAAGTGTCAAAATTAAAATATGATCCTGAAGCTGAAGAGTTTATTAATACTATAGTTTCTGAATACAGATTATGCGATAGAATTGTAAAAGAAGCGAGTGATTCCATTACTGTTGATAAGGGGTTATGTACAAATGGTTCTGAATGCAGATACCTTACAACAGAATTGCCATGTAGTAAAATTGAACATCCATTAAGTGTAAGAGTCAAGCAAGATCTATATAAATATGGAAAGGCTTTGGCATGGTTTTTAGGTTATGACACTGTTAAAGTCATACATATAAATGCATTAGCGCCATATATGATTTGGCATCGTTCAAAACTAAGTGAACGATACATCAGAAATAACCTTAAAGAGTATTTCAATAATAATAAATTTTCAGTAAATGCTAATTTAGATGGAACAAAGGAAATTGTTTCACTAATCTTTAATAAATTTGAACACAGGATGAAAAATTTCTTAATAGATTATAAAAAAGCCATGAATGCCGATCTACATATTGATGAGTTAGAACAACTAATTGATAAGTGTAGTGGCTACGATGAAGATTTAATGATAATAAAAGAAATTCATCCTGAATTAGTTAAATTAAAAAAAGTATACACAAAAGTAATTGACTATAAGAAAGCAATAAAAGAAGCGTATGATCCAAGAGTATTGATGGATCTACATGGTAAACTAAAGAGAGAATATTCAATTCAAATTCGTCAACAATTATCGAAAGAAATTGAAACAAAAATTAGAAAAAATAAAATAACTAAATTTGACAAACAAAGATTTAAAATTGTGATATCTGATATTATAGATTTGAAATCGGTCAAGATAGAGATAAAAGGTCTGAAGGATTTCAAAAAAGAACCACTATCATCCCTAATTACAGAATATGATTTAACAGTAATGAAAATTGATAATATTTTATACTTTGAGTATCAAGGTCCAGAGAATACACAATTAATAAATGAACTTAAAAAACTCACCAAATAAGGAAAAATATCTTCTCAAAGCAAAAGAAGCTATCAAAGAAGTGTTTGAAACAGAGTATTCTGGGATGCTGTCATTACCTTTTCCTAAAGTATCCTTTCTTTCACCTGAACAGGGAAATTATAATTCTGGGCAGTACTTTATTACTGTTGGTCGTAATTGGCAAATACATTTAAACTTTGGGAAATTGCCAAAAATATACAGAGAATTTCAGGCTGAAGTAAAGGTCTTAACCCGACATGAGATAGAGCATTATCGGACATGTCCCTTCGATATTCTTACACATCTCAGGATGATAAAGACTATCATTGATGTAAATAATCATCACGTGTCTCCAACTGATTTGAATACAATAAAACAATTAGCACCCAGTATTTCTAACCAAATAGCAGATATAATAATTGATACAAATAATTATTTCAAACATCCCGAAGATACATTAAAAAGTGAAATAAATTGGATTATAAAAGGAAGTGATGACGCTTTTCAGAACGTTTCACGAACAGGGAAACTCATGTTTCTCTTAAAGGAAGCATTGTGGAAACAAGATTTAGATTTAAATGAAAAGGACAATAAAATTAACTCCACCGTAAAAGAATTAAGGAGTATTATTGAAAAAGGGGGAATAACTAATAAGGAAGAATTTATATCAAAAACTGAAATATATACAAATAAGTTTTTAGAAATGTTTCATTTAGATAGAATTGATTCTGAAACATCTCAACAAGCAATGGGAGATTCTGTTCCATCAAAAGATGGAGGTGAAGAGGGTGAGAGTATAATCATTTCTGATCCCGACAAAGTAAAAGATGCAATTAATCAGTTAGCACAAGAGACAAGCGTCGATGAGTTTTTAGATATATTAGAATCTTCTGGTATAAAGACTTTATCCGAGGAGGAAAAGGAAATAGTTTGGTTCGAGGCCCAAAATATTGACGAAATTCCACTTGTAATTGATACATCTACAAAATCTAAAAATGAATTGTCATTCCCATCATCATGGAATATTGGAGATCCTGTAGAAGATTTAGATTTGCTACTCACATTACAAAGTATGCCAAAAATATTACCAGGTATATCTACAAAAAAATGGGAAAAACAATACTCGTCAATTAAAGGTGCCGATAAAAAGGATTCTGATTTATTATTGGTTATTGATACATCAGGAAGTATGGGGAGCATTAAGGAACAAGGAAGCAGGTTAAATGAAGCCGTCCTTGCTTCTTTTGGTTTTGTAAAATACTTTGAAAATAAGAAAGCTGAGATCGCACTAGTTAACTATTCTTCTACTAGAAAAACTCAAAATTGGACAAAACAGTATGAACTTATCAAGAAACTGCTATTGTTCAGTTGGGGAAGTGGTACCGAATTCCCGATAAATTCAATTGAAAATTTAGTTGAAGAGAAGAAGGATAATTTAGTTATTGTTGTGATGACCGATGGTGAAATTCAAAACTGGAATCAAACATTTGATTTGTTTAAGGAATTATTACAATTAAGAAACAAGGTGTTTCTATTTCTAATGGATGGATCAACCAATAAAGATAAATATGATGATTTAAAAAATTATGGTGGATTCGTCGAGGATGTTTCCACAGTGAATGAAATTAGAAATATTGTATTTAGTGAGATAGCAGAATGACAACAGTGCATAGCCTACAACAAAATGAAACTGATTTCATAGTGCACCCTCCAGCATGCTATTTAAATACTAAAAATGGTCTTAAGTCTGTGTAGCGTCAAAAACCTTTGGATTGGTGATGGTCCATCAAATAATGGTGGGCTTGGCTTCTTTGGAATAGTTCGCTAATATTGTATTTATTCATGTAATTTGTTTCTAACACATAATGCTAAACAATTAAAATTAATTTCTACTAAATCATGGAAATAAAAGCATATTTCGAAAATATTCAAAAGCAAATTATTGCTGAATTAGATAAATCTGAGAAATCAATCCGAATTGCTGTTGCGTGGTTTACAGATGAAGAAATTTTTAATCTATTGTGTAACAAAACCAAAGATAATGTTGAAGTAGAATTAGTTCTCATTGATGACCATATCAATAAAGGAAGTAATATTGAATTTGATTTGTTCACTAATGCTGGGGGTTCTATATATTGGATTGATTCTTCTAATCAAGGAAATGGGATAATGCATAATAAGTTTTGCATTATTGATAATAATATTATTGTGACTGGGTCTTATAATTGGAGTAAACAAGCTAAGAAAAATTACGAGAATATCTCTGTTATCTACGAAGATCACAATTTAGTAACTCAATATATTAATGAGTTTAACTACATCAAATCTCGCCTTTCTGGGAGTCCATTTCAAGAAATAAAACTTTCCACTGAGTTAATCCTAAAACGGATTGAAGCTCTTAAGACAGTTATTGCACTAGAAGACATTGAAGATATTAGAACTCAATTGGTTAAAATATCAAATATGGTAGACGATGTTGGCAATACCTCATGGTCAGGTATTTCGAAAGTAAAGGACATTATTGAACTTGTCAAGAGTATTAATTATCATCAAGCGATTAGTAAAATTAATATCTTACTACAGCAACATAGACAGATAACTGTGTATCACGATCCAGAGATTGCCGCTTTAAAGCTTGAGATTCGAGCTTTTGAATATCAAGTTTCTTCTCTCCAAGATGAGCTTACCGAAGTCGAGAAATTAATACACTTATATGAGGTTAGGCATAATCAAGAATTAGGATCCATTTTACGCCATTTGTTACGTATAAGGATAAAAATATTTAAAGAACAGGCTAAAGATGATGCAAATAAACAAGCTGATTATGATGAAGCCAAAAGAGATTTTGAGGAGTTTAACAAATCCTAT
>Ga0233437_1004761_pt1 | contig 15618 bp, 8 predicted proteins | sample SI_122_August201_FD_182714 | JGI IMG/M metagenome (GOLD analysis project Ga0233437, IMG submission 182714) | Seawater microbial communities from Saanich Inlet, British Columbia, Canada - SI_122_August2016_200_MG | ecosystem: Environmental > Aquatic > Marine > Inlet | place: Canada: British... | reverse complement strand
CTTCGCACGGATAATATTTGGATGGTTAATTTCCTGTCATCCGGTTTTTTCGATTCTTGTACGCCTTATTCTGCTCTTTTGCGGTTCTTTTTTAGTCAATTACGCCACTTTTGGCGAAACAAAAGCAGTTTATGTAAGTCGTGAGATCGAGTTTGATGCTCCTGCGCCCTTCAACGACACTAATGCAGTCAATGTGATTAACGGCATTGTCAAGTTAGGAATCTTTGAACGGGGAGCAAAACCGACCAAGGAAATTTCTGCTTCCCAGAATTATGGCTTTGCCTTACAGATCATGCGACGACCCAATGACCGCAAACTAGATTTGCGGGATTGCCGCTACACACGGGATTTGCATGAATGGATTGAAGAAAAATTAGGTGATATAACGACAACGCTCCCGGCTGATACGATCTACAAGAATTTCATGGGAATTAACGGGCCGGGAAACCAAAATTATGGATTAAGCAAGCGAATGGTTCAGATGTATCTATTATGCCTTGTGCGAGAGGGGCGGTTGCGCATTAGTTTATCGGGCAGGAATCTTCCAGCAGAAGTAATCGATTATAGCAACATTGCCGGCATTGATTTCAAGGTGGCTGTTTTGGATAATTTCCATCAAGTGCAGCGCTTAAAGCCTCCGGAGGGCTGGGAGACTCTGGCACCATTTGCCGCCGTTATCCTGGGAGATCCAACGCTCAACACAGTGCACGAAGATGCTGATATTCAGGATGCAATCCAACGCCTGATTGCCTTCAAGAATGATCAGTTAAAACCTCACCAGGGTTTAATGAGCGAGCTAGCAGACTTGTTCAATGAAATCCAACAAAATAATCCACTCTCTGACCGCTTAATCTCTTATGAAAAATTTCTAAAAAGCACAGTTGACACGTCAGATCCAATCCCATATCTGCGGAATAGCCTTGAGAAAGCATTTGGCTATCAAATCTTCCAAGATGATCAAGTTGACCCGGTCGATGTTGATGATCTGGCCACTCGATTGGCGGAGATCGATCAAGCCCGTAAACTCTTGTTGTACAGCGAACGCCTGAGAGCGGCCTACCGTTATGCCAATCTTTCCTTACCAGAAGAAGGGGCAAAAGAGATTATTTCGATCCGATCGGCATTGGAATTGGTGCGGCTGCGGTTGGAGAGCTTGCCAGATCTGATCTCCAACGAGGCCCGTCTCTTGAGTGAACTTCTCGATCCAGCCTCGGAAGCAATTCAATCGTACAGCGTCCGTTATTTGCAGGCTTTTGATGAAGTGGTCAGCGCGACAGAAGAAGTCCGCTTGTCGATCCAGGGGTTAACTTCTAGCCCACGCTATCAAACAGTTTTTCGACTAGAACAGGTACAGCAGCTTTCGTCAGGAGCATCTCAAGTTTTACAGCAGTACTTTACAGAAGCAAATGAGAGCTCGGAGCTGTTCCCAGCCCACGTCACCCGCAGTCTAGTGGAACGCGATCTAGCGCGTTGGCCGCAACCAGCAGCTAGCCCGCTTACCTTGCAAAATGCTCCCGAATGGATTACAGCAGCGACTACTTGTCTACAAGATTGCCAATCAGCCTTACAAAATGCGCTGCTAGAAAAAGCGGCTTTGCTCTCCAGTGAAGCCTTGCGCAGTCGCCTGGCGCAGGGCAAAGACAAGGCATTTATCCATGCTTTGTTAGCCACGGATAGCCTGCAGGCTATGGCTGACGCACTGATTGATGAGCTATCGAAAGCGTCCGATGGCGATCTCAAGGAAAAGCTCGAGTTGTTACGACGGTATTTGCAGCAAATCACGGTACAGAAGGTGTACTTAAGGGACTTTCAGCCTAGTAAGCGCACCTTAGAAAAAGACGATGTGCCATACATCGTGCAAGAGTTTGAAGAGTTCCTGTCCAAGAATTTTGACAAAGGTAGTGACGACGAATTGCCGGTGATTGAAATCGAATAAAAACCTAAACATTTAGGTGGAGCGTTCCAGAGGAGTGCGGTATGAAGCCTGACAATCTAACCATTTTTGGATTATTTGAACGACAGCAGCGTTATGTCGTGCCGCTGTTTCAAAGGCCATACGTCTGGACGCAGGAAAAGCAGTGGGAAGCCTTATGGGAGGATATTGCTTCCAAAGCAGAGCAGGTCTTGACAATGGGCACCTACCACCCAGACATCAACCGGCATTTTCTGGGGGCTCTCGTACTCAACTCCGAGCGCCCAGAAGGATTTCAGGTTCCCATAAAATTAGTTGTCGATGGTCAGCAGCGCATTACAACGATGCAGATCGTCATAATGGCTCTACGAGATTTTGCTGCGGCCTGCAATGAGAAGAGCATCGTCAACGATTTGGATCTATTGACTGAAAACCGTCTGAGCAATATCAGAGAAGAAGAAAAATATAAGGTTTGGCCAACGAGTGCCGATCAAAGCGTCTACATGGGAATTTTTCAGGCTGGTTCGTTGGAAGGGGTAAGAAACCGTTTCCCACTATATATTCCGCTTGGCTCGAATAAACCTGAACCGCGACCAACGCTGGTTGAAGCTTATATTTACTTCTATGAGAGGATCCAAGAATTTGTAACGCCGGACGAGGGGTTTGAATTTGGCGAGCAAAGTGAAGTACCAATGCAACCATCAGAACGGTTGAGAGCATTATCTGATGCATTTCTAAAATTAATGGATGTTGTCACAATCGACCTGGACGAGAAAGATAACCCCCAGGTGATATTTGAAAGTCTCAATTACCTGGGGGTGCCATTGCTACCTTCAGATCTAATCCGCAACTATGTTTTTTTAGAAGCCAATCGTCGGGGTGAGCCAGTCAACAAGTTATACGACCAGTATTGGTACGATTACGACCGCCTTGGCAAGCGTGGCCAGCCTGGTTTTTGGAAAGTCGAAGAAAAACAAGGACGACTCAAGCGCCCCAGGCTTGATCTTTTTGTTTTTCACTATCTATCTTATACCAAAAGAGAAGAGCTGCTGATTACACGATTGTATAAAGAATTCCAAACCTGGTGGAAGGAAAAACCGGAGCGTGTCGTGGAAGATGAGCTCTCTAAATTACAGAAATTTAGTCACATTTTTGCCCGGTTCTTTACGCCTGATGGTGATACACGTTTGGACTTGTTTCTCGAACGCTTACAGCAGCTAGATATCAGCACCATCTATCCGCTGTTGTTATATTTGTTAAGTGAGGGTGTTCATCTCAGTCAAGCTGAATTAAATGGTATGGCTGTTGATCTGGAATCCTACCTAGTGCGCAGGCTGGTTTGTGGTTTAACCGGAAAAAACTACAACCGGTTTTTTATGAGCTTACTCAACCAGTTGCATAGCTCAACCGAGATCAATCGGAATCAACTTCAAAAACTGTTACTGGAACCCGAAGGAGACACGGGGCGCTGGCCTTCGGATAATGAATTTCGAGCCAAGTGGCTCAGCCAACCTATATATCGGACTAATCGCAGCCGTGTTCCAATGCTGCTTTTAGCTCTGGACCGGCAAATGCTTACGAAAAAGCAAGAGATGGTCACCGTACATAGTAAATTGACGATCGAGCACATCCTCCCCCAAAAATATAAAGTTCAAGATTATCCCTTCCTGGCAGGTACTGGCTTGGATGAAACCAAGTTACGCTTACAAAGAGATGATCTCATCCACACCATCGGCAATCTAACTTTGCTGACCTCTGCTTTGAATTCGCAAGTCAGCAATGGGCCTTTCAAAATCAAGAAACCAGAAATTGCTCAGAAAAGCTTGCTGATGTTAAACGCCTATTTCCAGTCCGCGAATTTAGGAGAACGCTGGATTGAAAGCGAGATCAAGGCACGCGGCGAATATTTATTTAAATATGCACAGCAGGTATGGCCATATCCGGAATTAGAAACCGAAGCGGGTGAATAACGATGGCAAAGCAATCCAAGCGCAGTCCGAAGCAAATATCTTTCCTAAAAAAAGCCGTTCCCCAGATGCCAGACGGCTACTATTCATCTGGCCCGAATCCTAATTTGCGCAAGTTTGTGGAAGAACATGCCACGCCTTACGATCCAGAGACGGACACCTATAAAGCCATACCTTTCGACAAGCCCATAACAACCACCAAGGCTACCGCCATTTACAACATGCACACATACTGGTCGAAGAAACCCCACGATGCCATCCGTGAGTACATCAAGCATTACACAAAACCGGGCGATGTTGTGCTCGATCCCTTTTGCGGTTCGGGTGGTACTGCCCTGGCTGCCCTAATGGAAGGCCGCGCTGCGATCGCGATCGACCTCTCTCCTGTAGCAACCTTCATCACCAAGAACTACTGCACCCCTGTAGATGTGGACGAATTGCAGCGTGCCTTTGATGAATTGAACCGGAAAGTTAAGCCCGAAATGGATTGGCTGTATGAAACGCGCTGCGACCGTTGCGATGGGCGAGCAACAACGGCAAATTTGGTTTACTCGTATGTCTTTCAATGTCAGCGCTGTCTGGAGAAAGTGACCTTATTCGATTGTGTGGATGCAGAGGGAGTTACTACGAGCGGCAAGCCCAAGAAGATCAAAGCCTGTCCGCACTGCCATGCGCGAGGTGTTGTGGAGGAAATCAGCACCCGCCAGGAGCGTTACGACCCCATTCCTGTGCTAGTTAGCTACCTATGTGAAGAAGGCTGCAAACCACAACGCGATCAGAGACTGCATAACGATCCTGACCCGAAAAAGCGTGAATATTTCCAAAGATACGATTTGGGTAAAATCGAAGAGATCGAGCATAAGGGAATCCCTTACTGGTACCCTCCACATCGCATGATGAATGAGGAGAGTGATACTGGGCCTTGGGGAGATAAGTGGAGAGCTGGAACCAGCAACTTCCGCACCGTTGCCGAATTATTCACCAAACGAAATTTATGGGCATTAGCAGCTCTGCTAAATGCCGTAAATACTCAGAAGCATGATACTATAAAATTTACTTTTGAAAGCAATGTTCTAAGCGCCAGTATTATGCAACAGTATCGAGAAGCAGGAGGGGGATTCGCCAAGGGGACCTACTATGTCCCATCGATTTTCATAGAGAGAGAACAAACTGGATGTTTTGGAAGAAAGGCGTCAGATATCATTAAAGGTGTAGAAGAAATCAATGGTCATGTTTCTTTTTCAGCTTTGAATATTTCAACTCAATCAGCAACCGATCTGAACAATATCCCCTCAAATTCTGTTGACTATATATTTACTGATCCGCCTTATGCTGGAAACATACAATACGGTGAATTAAACTTTGTCTGGGAAGCCTGGATGAATTTCAATACAGGTTGGCATCAACTTGAAGTTATAGTAAATAAAACTCGAGGGAAAACCGATCTGTCTTGGGCAGATTCAATGCGCCAAGCAATGTTGGAATGTTTCCGTGTTTTAAAGCCTGGGCGCTGGGTTTCACTTTGTTACCACGATACCAGCGAAGGTACATGGCAAATAGTGCAAGATTTGATGGCTGAAATAGGCTTTATTTCCGAACAATCGGAGGTAGCTTTATACATTGATGCTGGACAGAAATCATATAACCAGTTAATCGCTGAAAAGGTTACTAAACGCGACCTAGTGATCAACTTCAGGAAACCGCGCCCCGGGGAATTAAGCGGTCAACTGGTTCTATTTGACGAAAGTTATTTCGCCACCTTCCAGGAAGCTGCACGGGCTGTATTGGTGGAAGCACTCACCACGAACCCGGGCAGCACCGCGGATCGGCTGTATGATGAGTTAGTCAGCCGCATGGTACGAAAAGGTCAATTCGAGCGACATGATTTCGATGAATTGCTACGCTCTGTAGCTGAACCGGTCAGCGAAGCCCGTATGGCAAATCTCTTCGAAAAGGAATCCCCAAACCTATTTGAAACGCACGAAACTGTACGTTGGTATCTGAAAGCCAGTGCCGATATCTTGGATGAGGCCGAAAGCGCCAAAGAAACCAGTGCGGCCAGGCGTCTTGAGTCTTTCATGGATCATTACCTCACTGAGCATCCCGAAGAAACCGGCGTGCATTATTCCGATCTGTTCGAGCAATACCTGCCCGTGCAAGATAAACCGCGGCGTTTATTGCAAGAATGGCTGCCCGAGTTTTTCTTCAAAACATCGGAAGGAACCTGGCGTCCACCTGTCTCCGAGCAAGAACGTATTCAGTTGGCGACCCTGCGGTCGAGTGGCCTGTTACGGCGGGTCAAGCGCTTTGGCAATGCCCTGCTCCAGGGTGTGCCGCCGGCCGAACGCGATAAGCCGGAGAGCGCAGCCACATTGGCTGATTGGATACGACAGTGTCGGCGTGCCGGCTTATATGAAATCGGGCGCGCCTTGTACGAAAAAGGCGGCCTGCGATTTGATGACTTAGATGAAGAAACACAGCTTCTGGTGGAAGAGGACTACCAGATTTGTGTGGGGCGGAGCGAAACTATCGTTAAACCCAAGTCGACAGGGAGTCAATTGCCTTTGGTGGAGGAATAATCAGCTGCCGAGAATTATCTCGCCAAAACCGGAAGTCGATATTTTTTCCCAAATGAATTAATTCAATACATGATTTGGGCAAACAACAGGCGAAACAGACAACAATAGTTCCATGATAACTAGGATAATGAAATGATCGACCAATGGATCTTAGAAAAGATTGACTCTCTTGATGGCAAGGATGTCATTATTCTGCGCGATCCCCAGCGCATGATCGTTTCTGGTGCTCATGTAGTAGATGGCTGGGCCGAAGAGCATGGCTATACGGTGTTGTTTTGCACGGGGAATTTAGCTCTGCGCGAGATGTATGAAGCGATTCGGGACGATCCCCAGGCAAAGATTTTACTTGTAGATCGTAGTCGCAAGGGAACTTTGTTCTACCCGGATTTACAGATACAAGCGGGCAAGGAGGGCACACTCTCGCTATCATTGCGCGAATTGTTGATCGAGCAAACAGGAGATCAAGCCTGGCCAAAACTGGTTGATGATCGCGACCTTTCAGGATTGTTGCTTGAAGATCTTCCAACCACGCTCCAGACACATCGTAATTTGCGACAGGCAGCACCCAATCGTTTTAGCGATAGCGACCTCTACAAAATTGCTCTGGGTTCAACCCTCAAAATCAATCCCTTCAAAAAACTAAGCCCTAGCGATATCCGCCGGTTGTGTATTGAACAACATTCAATGTTGGAAAGCTTGAAAGACCGCCTTCCTGAGGATGTAATGCGTACCCTGCATTCCGAGATTGCTAAAGCGCCAAAACCATTTTGCTGGTTATTAGTGCGGGACCCGAATCTTGTGATGCGCGCCTTTACTCTGGCGGCGATGCTTCATCAACACAAATTGGATTACCAGCTTTTGCTTTCCAATATAGATCCTTTGCTTCATGCATATAAGGATATTTCTCCAACTTTCCTGGATCAGGCCATTCAAGATCAGTTTGCAGCTGATCCTGATCGAGTACTAGATGATGTGCGAGCGGTAGAAGAGGCTCTGTCTAGTAATCCATCTGGGATGGCACTGCTCCTTCGCGATCAGCTTCATTTGGATGAGCCACAACAAGCCGTAAATGTGTTGAAACTTGAACGATTGTCTAACCTTATCCGAAGTTTAGCATTGGCATCACTGTTGGTTGATTTAATTCTGAATAAAGACCTGGGATTCCATCGTTCAGTGTTGAGAGAATTAGAGAACCAGGAACAGGATACCGCTCTACCCGCCCTTCGCCGGCCTAGCGAACAGTGGCTTGCTTTGACAACCACTTATCGGCGGGCGGTAAGTGTTTTTGAACTAACTGCTGTGTTAGCTACGACCGCCAATAAACTGAAAGTGGCAGAAGCGAGGGAGTTAGAGTTTTCTGTTTTTCATCAAGCTTGGAATAAAGAGCGCCTAAACCGACTTGATTTTTACCTGTCTGACCTGGAACGCTTGCTGCGCGTGGGTGATATCTTACCTTTGCCAATTAATGCGTTATGGGCAGAAATGGGTAAGCGTTGGAAAAATGCCCGGCAAGCATTTCAAAAGACAATTTCTGCTGCTGAAAACGCACAAAATATTATCAACAATCGTTTTCAGGATTTCTATCGCTTGAATTACACGAAGTGGTTGAATCGCACAGATACACCAGTTATTTTCACACACCAATTTTTGTCGCGCATGCTCAAGCCCTATTGGTATCCGCAAAAAGATCAAAAAGCCGTGATACTGGTATTTGACGGATTGCGAACCGATGCCTGGGATGAGTTTGTCCGTCCGGTTTTGGAAGAGCGTTATGAGTTGATTGCCGACCAAGCCGGCAGCGCTATCCTCCCTACAGAAACTGAACTGAGTCGTAAGGCAATCAGTGCGGGGAAATTACCAGAAGATTTTCCACCTGGCAGCAGGCGAGAAAGTGAATTACTCAAAGCCTGGTTGAAAGAAACGCTGGGGTGGTCACCCAATTTCGAGATTGTGCGCGATAGCGATACGGAAGCCTCTGGAATTGTTGTTCGGTATGTTTCTCCGCAACTCGAATATATCGTTTTCAACTTCACGGATGAAAACTTACATCATAATCAAAACGAACTAGCTTTGATCTACCGCAGTGTAGTCCGAGAAATTGTTCAGCAGGATGTGCGTAGTGTGGTGCGCGATTTGCCAGATAATGCTTTGATTTTTGTCACGAGCGATCATGGTTTCGCCCCAATGCCATCATCGATCATCGGTGTACCATCTTCTGTGGTAGTAGATGATCACGATATAAAGTATCGCAGTGCCAGAACAGTGAAAAAACTTGCCCCTCCGGATGCCGAAAAAAGCGTTGACTTTGATGTGCGGGTCATGGGCATTCCAATGACCAGCCCTTCGGTGCGGAATACGCCTATCAATTACGTGATTTTTCCCCGTGCTGGCTACCTTTTCAAGCGTCCCAGAGGGCCACACGATCCGGATAAATATTCCCATGGCGGCTTGAGTCTCGCAGAATGTCTGGTCCCAATGGCGGTGTTCGGGCCTCGCAGAGCCGAGAAACAATTGCTCAGTCTCGAATCGGTTCGTCAAATTGGTTCAGCCAGCGAAGGAGAGACATTGGAGTTAGAGATCACCATTCAGGCCAGTCAGATGATGGCGGGTAAAGGACACCCGTTGCCCGATACACCCTTTACGCTCTCCTTCAGCCGCGAGGAGATACCGATTCTACGGGAAATTTTCAGCGGTTTTCGGAAAAGCGTTGTTGTGCGTTGGATGCCGCGCTTAGGAGAAATCACGTCGAATGATCGCGAAAAAGGTGTTATTGAATTGCCAGTGTCCGTGTTACTTTCTTATCGAGAAGGAGAACAATTGGTACGCACCAGCAGGGCGGCAGATGTGCGGATCAAACTGGATACCACTCGTCTGCGCCGCAGGTTAGATAGCAAATTGGATTTGTTAATGGGGAGGGTTCCCAACAAACTGAAAGGGTAAATATTACCAGGCGGAGGTAAGAGATGGATGATCTAGCACGAAAAATCCAAGAAAAAGTCGCATCAGAGCTTAGGCAAGTTTATGATTTTGATTTGTTTAAAACTTGGGCTAGTGCAGAGAACATACAAAATGAAGATCTCTTACTTATTAACAATTCCTTTGTCTATCGAGATAAGATCAAAACCACGAAGAATTTGCATTACCTTACTTTGTTGCTGAAAGATGGCACCCTTGATAACTCAGAACTACATGTTTCAACTGGGGTAAATATTAATTCGGATTTTCGGATAATCAAAAACAATGCTCAGAACCTACCATCTCTTATACCATTTGAAGAAGCTGTGCATAATGAATTAGCTTCCATGGGTAGATTGATTTCATTGTTGATTGGTCAGATTGATCGTTCGCATGAATTTTATGAAACCATAAATCATGCATTATTCAATCAGCTATGTTTGATTCCATCTACACCTTCTGTGGTTTCACTTGACCGAAGCAATATTGTGATCAATAAGATAGTCGATGATGAATTGCTCTGGGGCGAATTAGAAAAATTGGCTCGCACAAATGGCATAATTGCTGATGATCTTCCCGAAAGCCTAGCAAAACCCCTTATTGATGCCCTTGCAAAACTGAAAAAGAATTCTTATATCGTATTGAGACTTCCAGAGGCACACTCAGATGCAGTAGACACATTACTGGATTCGATCATAGCAGCACTGAAAGAAAATATCAATGAGTATAGAGATTCATTAAAAAAATGCGGAGATGATCTGAATCTAGAACCGCTCGAATACAAAAATATTCTAAGAATAGCTTATAACTTTGCTGGTGAAGCTATAACTCTTGTTCGTTTACTTATTAGTATCTGTGATTTAAAGCCGCTGATTTTTTGGCTTACTATCAAAGAACAAATCTTGCTCGCAGAGGCTTTTCGAAGCTTACCCTGGAAAAGAATAAGCACAAAACCGTCCCTAGATGAATACTTTAAAACGATCAGCGGAGCTAGAAATAGTGCATTTCACCATGTCTTCCCTTTCGACCGAGCAATAGAGGTTGAACTTGAAGGTGTTTCTATTGCAGCAAAGCGGTTAAGAATATTTTCAGAATATACATCAAAAAGCAAAAATTCATTTGAATTTGAGGACCAGCAACTAATTGAATTGTTGACCGAGTTTACTAGATCTGATGAATTATATGTTTCCCCTGAATTCTGGCAGAGAAATCTCAATGTAATGATCGCAACGGTCGAGTTGTTAGTAGCAATCTCCAAAGCCCTTAATCTGATAAAAAACTATTGGACTAAATAAGAAAGGTAACACCATTGACCGCCCAAGCATCGCCGGAAGTTTTACAACTCCTGGAAAAGTTGTTTAAAGGTTGGGAAGCATGGGATCAAATATAAACTCGTATTTTGACAAAGCCATTCTTGGAATCGCCCAGGCTTATGGGCAATATCAGTTTTGGTTAGAAAACCTGTTCCCAGGTTCAAACCCAGATGCCACTTGGCGTGCTTTAATGGTTATTTCTGCACTCAAAGACAAAGCTTTTGTCGAGCAGGTATCTGAGTTGCTGAAATCATCGGATAGCCGTGTACGCGGCTGGGCTTGCTATTACTTCGGTTCAATTATGCACCAAGAATCATCCGATAAATTATTGTCGTTGACAAACGATCCTTCGCCGAGGGTACGCCAGCACGCTCGCCATGCATTATCAATATTGCAACCCGGGATTGATTCTGGTATGGCTCGTGGTAGACGTTTTGTTCATGATGAATTTAAAGTGCTGATCTCGGAAGATAACCCCCAAAGCCGACAGCAACTTTCGCTATTGTTAGAACGTGCTGGTTTTGTTGCCCATTACGCCTCCACCGAGGAAGAGACTCTTATTCTGGCTGAAAAACTCAATCCTCAAATAATTATTACAGATAACCAGAAAGAGCGAGATAATTTGAGCGGCTTGAATATGACCTGGGATTTATGCCGAAACTCCAAGTTGCGCGAAATTATCTTGATTATGCTGACTGTCGATGAGATAGAACCGATTTTCTTATGGCAAGGAGGCGATTATTTCCTAAACAAACTACGTTTCGGCGCTGCACAACTTGTGTCCGCTTTGACAACATACATGACATGAAGTGAAGGTTATTGATCCATGCCAAGGAAATCTAAAACATCACCCCGCCAACCATCATTATTCCCCAAACGCCCCGTTCCTCAGATGCCGGATGGATACTATTCATCTGGCCCGAACCCCAATTTGCGACATTTTGTGGAAGAACATGCCACGCCCTACGATCCGGAAACGGACACTTATAAAGCTAAACCCTTCGACAAGCCCATAACCACCACCAAGGCCACAGCCATTTACAACATGCACACCTACTGGTCGAAGAAACCTCACGATGCCATCCGGGAGTACATTAAACATTACACAAAACCAGGCGATATTGTGCTTGATCCTTTCTGTGGTTCAGGTGGTACCGCCCTGGCTGCCCTGCTGGAAGGCCGCGCTGCCATCGCGATCGATCTTTCACCAGCGGCAACCTTCATCACAGCCTCTTATCTGGCAATTCCGGATATTTATCAACTTACGGATGCTATAGGTTCGATAAAACGACGCATGACTAATTTTCTGAATGAAAACTGTATGTTTTTTCAAACAGGAGAGTTTATCAGGGCGGTAGTGTATACTGAACAGTTTAGGTGCTCTAAATGTTACGAGGTAATACCATTTATTCAAGCAGAAAAAGGAGAAGTGCGAAAGTTTCGAGGACGGTCAAGCCGTAAAGAAATATGTCCAAAGTGTGGAGAACCATTCAATACTTCCAAAGATCAACGAATTGGATTCGTACCAGCGGAATTGCATTTATCAGATAGCATTGAAGGAAAAAGAATTAGGGTAGAAAAAATTCTTAATGATGAAGAAATAAGAATTTTATTCCCTGTAAAACCAAAGGTTGTTCCTGAACATCTCCAAGTTGCTTTTGAAGGTAATATTCCTCCCAGGCTTTCTAAAAATATAGCTAAAGCGGGAGTTATAGTTGTAGGTGACCTGTTTTCAGATTTAAACCTACGCATCCTTTTAGAAATCCAGCGCCAAATAGATTCGTTGAATTCTACTGAAAATGTAAAAAATGTACTAAGACTTGCTCTTAATTCGATTCTCCTCAACTCAAGCCGAATGTACAGACATAGGACAAAAACCGCAGGAGGCGGTGGCTTCAGTGGAACTTACTATGTTCCACACTTGTCAAAATGTATAAATCCATGGAATGCATTTCTTGATAAATGTAAAGGGGTTATTCGCGGAATTCAGGAAATCCAGCATGCATTAATTGAACACGAGAATTTTTTTGCAGTCATATCAACGGAGACAGCCACAGAACTCTGCGAATCTGGTCAAATACCACCTAACTCAATAGATTATGTTTTTACAGATCCGCCATATGGGGGCACTTACCATTATGGGGCCTTGAACTTTGTCTGGGAAGTATGGAATCAGATGAATATACTTTATCGCCCTGATGAAGTTGTTATATCTGAAGATGGGAGTATTACGTTCCAAGACTGGGTTGATCGCATGAAAAATTCCCTTCACCAAATTTATGAAATACTTAAGCCTGGTCGTTGGATGAGTTTATGTTTTCATGGGGAAGTAGACTTATGGGTTGCTTTACACGATATTCTAGCCGAAGTTGGGTTTATTGCTGAAAGCAGAGATACCACTTTGTATCTTGATACGAACCAAAAATCATATAACCAATCAACTGGGGAGACAAGTAAAAAGCGCGATCTGGTGATCAACTTCCGCAAACCGCGCGTTGGGGAATTAAGTGGTCAACTGGTTCTTTTTGACGAAAGCGATTTTGCCACCTTCCAGGAAGCTGCTCGGGCTGTGTTGGTGGAAGCGCTCACTGCGAACCCGGGCAGCACCGCGGATCGGCTCTATGATGAATTGGTCAGCCGTATGGTACGCAGAGGTCGGTTTGAACGACATGACTTCGATGACTTGCTGCGTTCGGTGGCTGAACCGGTCAGCGAAGCCCGCATGGCAAATCTTTTCGAGAAGGAATCTCCGAACCTGTTTGGAACACACGAAAACGTGCGTTGGTATCTAAAAGCCAGTGCCGATATCTTGGATGAGGCCGAGAGCGCCAAAGAAACCAGTGCTGCCAGGCGTCTTGAAGTTTTCATGACCCGCTACCTGACCGAGCATCCCGAAGAAACCGGCGTTCATTATTCTGACTTGTTCGAGCAATACCTGCCGGTAAAAGATAAGCCACGGCGTTTATTGCAAGAATGGCTGCCGGAGTTTTTCTTCAAAACAGTGGAAGGAACCTGGCGTCCGCCTGCCTCCGAGCAAGAGCGCTCTCAATTGGCAACCCTGCGGTCGAGTGGACTATTGCGGCGGGTCAAGCGCTTTGGCAATGCCCTGCTTCAGGGTGTGCCTCCTGCTGAACGCGATAAACCGGAGAGCATCGCCACTCTCGCCGATTGGGTGCGGAAATGCCGTCGAGCCGGCTTATATGAAATTGGGCGTGTATTGTACGAAAAGAGTGGAATGAGCTTTGATGGGTTGGATGATGTCGCTCAAATCGAAGTGGAAGAAGATTACCAGGTGTGCCTGCGGCGCAGCGAAGTCAAACCTGCCGAAAAGCAAAAGAGTCACCCCACTTTATTTGATGAGGCAGAGTAGCTATGAGTCAGGCCGGCAGATCCACTCGCAAAATGGCGCGCGATAGGCGGCGCACCACCAATCTCATTCTCATAGGGGTATTGATCCTGGCAGGCATCCTATTTTTGACGATTCAGAACTGGCAAGCCCTGGGGCTTGGTGGTGGTACCGTTCTGGTTTTGTTGGTTTTACTCAGAGTGCTGCCCGATTTACTCGATAAACCAATCAAGCGTCGGAAAAAAGAAGAACGCCGCGCTAATCGAGGCGCACATGCTGAAGAAGTTGTTGGCAGTATGCTGGCGGATTTGGGAGAGGACTATTTGGTTATCCATGATATTCCCAGCAGCTATGGAAATATCGATCATGTCGTCATCGGTAAAAATACCGGCGTATTCTTGTTAGAAACCAAGGCACATGGCGGCAAAGTAGAAATATCCAACCAACAATTGCTGGTTAATGGAAAAAGCCCGGAAAAAGATTTCGTCGCTCAGGTGTTGAAGAATACCTATTGGTTGCGAGATGAGATTGAGAAGATCACGGGCAGCAAAGTCTGGATTACGCCAGTCATTGTGTTTACAAATGCATTTGTGGCTCCTGGGAAACCCATTAAAGGAGTAATCGCCGTAAACAAGAAGTATCTACCTAATGTACTTCATCGACGAGTCAATCACGACTCAGGTATAGCCGCTATCTGGGATGCCCGGCAAAAGATTTTCAAGCAATTATTGGGGGATCAACAAAATGCATGATATTGCCCAAACTCTGGAACGCCTGGCCAGAACTTTCACTGTGCGTGACATTATGGTGACTGAAACCCAACTGGTTTGGGCTGATTCTCCAAGCCAGGCAATTCAATTATTGAGCAAGCACCCATCCTTTGATGTAATCCCCATTAAGCAATCAGGCGAATTTATCAACTATTTGCAAAGAAACTCCGGATCTCATTCAACCATTCAGCTTGAAGATATGATCAGTGATTCAACACCGATATTAGAACTTCCCGGCATCTTTCTTCATAAGGATTTTTATTTTGTGCTTTCAGGAAAACGGATTGAAGGGTATATCCATTTTTCTGATCTCAACAGCCAGTTAGTAAAAATCCCATATTTTGTTCTTTTAGAAGCCGTTGAAAGCCGTATTGTTGAAAAAATTGATTGCCGAATAGAAGAGAGTGATCTTGATACAGTTTTACCTAGGCGTTCTAACTCGCTCAAGAACAAGATGAAGAATCTGGCTGAGGAAAATGCCGACCGAGGATATATTAATTTCATGTCGTTTCGGGAAATGCTGAAGTTTGCACTCTATTACAATGTCTTGAAATTACCAGATGAAGATATTTCTTGTGTGGCCGATATCCGCAACAGAGTAGACCATGCAGATCGCCCTCTCATAAAAACGAAAAAAGATACGATTAAACTTGCTCACTATGTTTGCACTTTAAGAAAAGAATAGAGTGGGCATGATCTACCGAAACCGGGATAATTGGTTTGAGCAAACCGTATCCTGGAAGGAAGAATCATGCCCAAGCCAATTGTATGCCTAT
>Ga0233437_1004759_pt1 | contig 15620 bp, 8 predicted proteins | sample SI_122_August201_FD_182714 | JGI IMG/M metagenome (GOLD analysis project Ga0233437, IMG submission 182714) | Seawater microbial communities from Saanich Inlet, British Columbia, Canada - SI_122_August2016_200_MG | ecosystem: Environmental > Aquatic > Marine > Inlet | place: Canada: British... | reverse complement strand
GGCTAAAAAGTCCAAAGAACATCTGACTAAAAAACTGGAAAAACTTAAAAAGTCCATAGAAAAGACAGAATTGCAACTAGCTTATTTGTAAATGATTGTGGATTCTGTTATATGATAGTTATCAGTTTTTATCTATTAAACCACCTTGTGATGAAAAGAATTGCTTTTATGTTGATTATGTTTTTGGGCTTTGTCTGCTCGTTTGGGCAGAGCACTGATCTCTGGCATGTTGAACCTCCAATGTGGTGGACAGGGATGAATAATCCTGAACTTCAAATTATGCTGCATGGTGAAAATATTAGTCTCTACGAGGCCAGAATTGATTATCCGGGAGTTATTCTAATAAGAACTAGTGAAACTGACAATCCGAATTACTTATTCTTGTATGTGAATATCCTGCCGGATGCTACTCCGGGCAAATTCGACATTATTCTCAACTTCAAAACTGACGGAAAGAAGAAGCGCAGATCTGGTGATCTGGTTATCCCTTACGAACTTCGTGAACGCCGTGAAGGCTCAGCTAATAGAGAAGGATTCTCCACTTCAGATGTGATGTACCTGATAACACCTGATCGCTTTGTTAATGGTGATCCGGAGAATGATTCTGTTGAGGGTATGGAGGATAAACTGAATAGAGATGACCTTTATGGCAGACATGGGGGAGACCTGGAGGGCTTAATAGGGCACCTCGATTATATCGCTGATATGGGATTTTCTGCTATTTGGTTAAATCCGGTAGTTGAAAATGATATGCCTCGTGCATCATATCATGGTTATGCCATTACAGATTATTACAATATCGATGCCCGGTATGGAACGAACGATGATTACCTGCGACTATGTAAGGAAGCCGAGAAAAGAGGTATAAAAATCATAATGGATCAGATCATGAATCATTGTGGTTTGTCACATTGGTGGATGAAAGATTTACCAGCTGATGACTGGATCAATTCTAAAGATGAGTACAAACAGACATCTCACAAAAGAGTTGTGCTTCATGATCCCTATGTTGCAGAATCAGATAAGGTGGAGTTTACCGATGGCTGGTTTGTTCCCTCTATGCCCGATCTTAACCAGAGAAATGCATTATTGGCCGACTATCTCATCCAAAACAGCATATGGTGGGTGGAATTTGCAAATTTAGGTGGTATTCGTCACGATACTCAGCCATATGCCGGAAAAGAATTTATGAGTGATTATAGCTGCCGTATCATGGATGAATATCCAAATTTTAATATTGTAGGGGAAGAATGGAGTTTAAATCCGGCAGTTATAGCAAAATGGCAAAAGGGGATGGTCAATCCTGATAACTATGTATCATGTATGCCCAGTCTCTTTGATTTTCCATTACAGAACGCACTCGTTGAATCACTTATTGAAGATGAATCATGGAATAAGGGCTGGATAAAGGTTTATGAAATGCTATCAAATGATTTCCTGTATGCTGATCCTTTTCAGCTGGTTATCTTTCCTGATAATCATGACATGGACCGAATCTTTACTCAACTGAATCAGGACTATGATCTTTTTAAGATGGCAATGGTATATACTATGACCATGCGGGGGATCCCACAAATTTATTACGGTACTGAGATATTATTGTCAAATACCGTAAAAGGAAATCATGGACAAATTCGTGAGGATTTTCCTGGTGGATGGCCTGGTGATCAAAAAAATGGCTTCACAGGAAATAATTTGTCAGAAGAATCTGCCGATGCCCGGGTATTCATGAAGAAATTGCTAAACTGGCGAAAAGGAGAAGAGCTGATTCATAATGGACAACTTATGCATTATGCTCCAGTTGATGGGGTTTATACATATTTTCGGTATAACAATAATCAAAAGATCATGGTAGCATTTAACAAGAGCAAAAAGAAAGTGCAATTAAACCAAAGCGATTATCCCGAGCAGCTCAGTAAAAGCAAAACAGGAGTTAATCCCCTAAACGGAGAAAAACACAATTTAAATAATTTAACCATACCGTCAAGATCATACTTAATCTTAAAGATCCAGTAATAAGGGCTTAAGGCTTAGGGGATTAAGGCTTAAGAAATAAGGCTAAGAGCTAAGAAATAAGTAAGTTGACCAAATATCCTAGTAACCGAGTAACAGAATAACCGAGTAACCGACTCCCCATGAAACAAACCTCTCTCTTCCACATCATCTGCATCTTCTGCATCATCGCACAATCCACGCTGTCTGCCCAGGTGATTACGACAGATCCTGTTTTTCCTCTTGCTGATCAAGAGGTGAAAATTATTTTTAATGCCGCAGAAGGAAACGCTGGTCTGGCTGGATATACTGGTGATATTTGGGCACATGCCGGTGTTATTACTGATAAAAGTGCTTCGAATACAGACTGGAAATATGTGATTGCCGAATGGAGCGAAAATACTGACAAAGCCAGTCTCACCTCTCTTGGAAATGATCTGTGGGAGCTAAATATTGAACCTACGATTAACGATTTCTATGCTGTCGCAGCTAGTGATACAATAAAACAACTGGCTTTTGTTTTTCGAAATTCTGATGGTACTCAAACAGGCCGGGCAAGTGACGGAAGCGATATAATGCTTGAAGTCTATCAGGAGGGTCTTAATATTACAATATTGCAGCCCAATACTTCCTTTGTGCTGGTTGAACCGAGTAGTGAACTTCTTGTTGAAGCTGCAGCTACAATGGCTGATTCAATACAGATAATACACGATGGCAACTGGCTTTTCAGTCAGCCGGGCAATGACCTGAATTACTCTCTGAGTGTACCTTCTGAAGGAATTCATGAGGTTTTGATTAAGGCATTTGCAAATGGCTCTTCAGTTGAAAAATCATTCAGTTATATGGTTCGTGGTGCAGGTAATATTGAAGACCTGCCGGATGGAGCCATCGCCGGAATTAATTATACTACTGAAGGAAATGTGATTCTCGTGTTGTATGCTCCTGAAAAGGAATTTGTTTTTACTATAGGAGATTTTAACGATTGGCAAATCGAAACTGAATTCCTGATGAAACAAACCCCTGATGGAGATTATTTCTGGATCGAGTTGAGCGATCTTGAGTTAGGGAAAGAATATGTATTCCAATACTTTATTGACGCCAGCATCAGGATTGCCGATCCATATACTAATAAAACTTCTGATCCATGGAACGATCATTATATAAGTGATGCCACATATCCCAACCTGATATCATATCCGGCAGGGAAGACATCTCAAATTGCATCTGTACTGCAGACAGGTCAGGAAGCATATCAATGGCAAAATTCAGGTTTTCAGGCCCCTGAACCCGATGAATTAGTGATTTATGAACTCCTGATACGTGATTTTCTGGATAATCATAGTTTTTCGGGATTAATTGATACACTCGATTATTTGCAAACGCTGGGAATAAATGCCTTGGAGCTGATGCCGGTAAACGAATTTGAAGGTAACGACAGCTGGGGCTATAATACTTCTTTCTACTTTGCAGTTGATAAATATTATGGTCCGGCAGATTCTTTCAAAGCTCTTATCGATTCAGCTCATCAGCGTGGTATGGCCGTAATAGTTGATATGGTTATGAATCATGCATATGGTCAGTGTTCTTTGGTACGAATGTATTGGGACAGTGAGCTAGGACAGCCTGCTGCAAACAATCCATGGTTTAATCAAAGCTCTCCAAACCCGGTTTTTTCCTGGGGATATGATTATAACCATGAGAGCGAGGCAACAAAACGCTTTGTTGATTCAGTGAATTCCTATTGGTTGAACGAGTATCAGATTGATGGTTTCCGTTTTGATTTTACTAAAGGATTCACCAATACACCAGGAGATGGAGGAGCTTACGATGCATCCAGAATATCTATTCTGAAAAGGATGTCAGACAAAATCTGGTCAGAAAATCCCGATACTTATGTCATTCTGGAGCATTTTGCTGCAAACTCTGAAGAAACTGAACTGGCAAATCACGGCATGATGTTATGGGGTAATATGAACCACGCCTACCGGATTGCTGCTAAAGGATATCTTGGCGGAGGAGCCTCTGATTTGTCATGGATTTCGTATGAGGAGAGAGGCTGGAATGATGCTCACGCTGTTGGTTTTATGGAAAGTCATGATGAGGAGCGCTTAATGTATTCATGTTATGAGGAAGGGAACACACAGAATATTAATCATTCAGTTCAAGATGAGCTGATTGCTCTTCAAAGAATGGAGCTTGCCGCGAATCTTTTCATCCCGATACCTGGTCCGAAAATGATTTGGATGTTCGGGGAGTTGGGCTATGATTATTCGATTGATTATAATGGGCGTGTAGGCAAGAAGCCGATAAAGTGGGACTATTACAATGAGCCTGCCCGAAAAAGGTTGTATCAGGTTTATTCGGCACTCAATCATTTAAAACAGGATTACCCTGTCTTTCAATCTGATGATTTTGAACTTATAGTCAGGGACACGGTGAAGAGAATCAATTTGAATCATTCCGAAATGAATGTCAGCATACTAGGGAATTTCAGCACCTGGAGTAAACTGGGACAAACCGGATTTCAACACACCGGATGGTGGTATGAATACTGGACAGGTGATTCGCTTTTCGTAGAGAATACAGATGCATGGTTGAGCTTTGATCCGAGTGAGTACCGTATTTACACTGATGTAAGATTAGAGCAGCCTGATATTGTATCGGGCATATCACCTCGTTTACCTGATAATGCGGGTAAGATCAACATGTATCCCAACCCTGCAAGTGACCGTGTTTGGCTCAGTTTTCCTGATCAGGGTGATGGAATTGAAGTAATGATTTTTGATCTGCAAGGCAAGAAACTAATGCATGTGGCTCCACCATCCAATCATGACGGAATGATTGTTCTTGACCTGAGCCAATTACCGCCTGGAGTAATGATTGTAAAAGTAATAGCAGGAGGGGAGGTAAGTACAGGTAAATTAATTCATCAATTTTAGTTTAAACATGGCAGGTCTGAAAGCAAGAAAAAACCTAATTTTGCATAAAATCGTAATCAATGACCAACAAGCCATTCCAAAACTCTATAAAAGAAGGTATCCCTGATCAGATACCTGCACCCAAAATAATTGATAATTCTGTCAGTCACGCTCCAAAGAGAAAAGAGATCTTATCGGGTAAGGAGAAAAAACTCGCAATAAAAAATGCCCTCAGATATTTCAATCCGGAACATCATGCTGAACTCGCTCCTGAATTTCTTAAAGAGCTAGAAGGCTATGGTCGTATTTATATGTACAGGTATCGGCCTGATTATATTATCAAAGCAAGGCATATTGACGAATTTCCCCATAAATCAAAGCAGGCAGCTGCCATCATGCTGATGATTATGAATAATCTGGATGATGCAGTGGCACAGCATCCGCATGAACTGATCACCTACGGTGGCAATGGCGCTGTATTCCAAAATTGGGCCCAATATCGTCTGACAATGAAATACTTGTCTGAGATGACTGATGAGCAAACCTTGGTGATGTATTCAGGCCATCCATTGGGATTGTTTCCTTCGCATACTGAGGCGCCCCGAGTTGTTGTAAGTAATGGAATGGTAATTCCAAATTACTCGAAGCCAGATGATTGGGAGAAGTTTAATGCCCTTGGTGTTTCACAGTACGGACAAATGACAGCCGGCTCATTCATGTATATCGGACCCCAGGGAATAGTGCATGGAACAACTATTACTGTTATGAATGCTGGCAGAATGAAGGCAAAAACGGCTGATGAAGGCATGGGTGGTAAAATATTTGTCACATCCGGTTTGGGAGGTATGTCTGGTGCACAGGCCAAAGCAACTGTTATTGCCGGAGGAATTTGTCTGGTGGCTGAAGTGAACCCACATGCAGCTCATAAACGGCATTCACAAGGATGGGTAGATGAAATATTTTCTAATCCTGATATATTGATTCAGAGGACTGAAGAGGCCAAAAAGAATAAGGAGGCTGTTTCTCTTGCCTTTGAGGGTAATATTGTAGACCTATGGGAGGCTCTGCTGAAGTCGGATATCAAGATTGATATGGGTTCTGACCAAACATCTTTGCATAATCCCTGGGCAGGAGGATATTATCCGGCAGGGATGAGCTTTGATGAGTCAAATCAGATGATGGTTAATGAGCCTGATGAGTTTATTAAAAAGGTACAGGAATCACTGCGCAGGCAGATAAAGGCAATAAATCAACATGTTGAACGAGGCATGTATTTCTGGGATTACGGCAATGCTTTCCTCCTCGAAGCAGGAAGGGCAGGTGCTGATGTTTTCCTGCCGGATGGTACCTTTAAATATCCCTCTTATGTGCAGGATATAATGGGCCCGCTATTTTTTGATTATGGATTTGGCCCTTTCAGATGGGTATGTTGTTCAAATGATCCTGCTGATCTTGAAACTACAGATCAGATTGCAGCTGAGGTATTGGAGGAGATGACAGCTCAGGCACCAGATGAAACTAAAATGCAGATGGCCGATAACCTGCATTGGATCAGAGAGGCTGGTCCGAATAAAATGGTTGTGGGATCGCAGGCAAGGATCTTATATGCTGATGCAGCCGGTAGGATTCGTATTGCAAAAGCATTTAACAATGCCATCAGGACCGGCAGAGTTTCTGCACCAATCGTTTTAGGGAGGGATCATCATGATGTATCAGGAACAGATTCTCCTTACAGGGAAACTTCGAATATTTATGACGGCTCCCAATTTACTGCAGATATGGCTATTCATAATGTAATAGGTGACTCTTTCAGAGGTGCGAGCTGGGTTTCAATCCATAATGGCGGAGGAGTAGGATGGGGAGAAGTTATCAATGGTGGATTTGGAATGGTGATCGATGGAAGTGCAGAGGCTGACAATCGAATTCAGAAGATGCTGCACTGGGATGTTAATAACGGTATCGCCCGGCGATCATGGGCCAGGAATGAGCCGGCCGCGTTTGCTATTAAGGAGGCTATGAAACAAGAGCCGGCACTCAAAGTTACTATTGCGAATATCGCCAATGATGAGCTGATTGATGGACTGATAGAATCTTAAATAATTTAACCTTAACGATATGAAAGCACGTAATTCACTAATACTGATAGTTTTTTTACTCGGTTTTGCAGGATGTGTTTTTGAACCAATTGATGTTTCACTTGAAGGTTCATGGCAATGTGAGGAAACCAGTGAGATATATATGAAAGCCATGAAGGGCACGAGTATATTCCCGGTATATATAGCTCAGGATGCAATGTCAGACAGTAAATACTATGTTGACAATTTCTACAATATGGGCTCAGGCTCAGATATTAGTTTCACAATCATAGGCAGATCTATATCCATTAGTAAGCAAAGCGTTAGCGGAATAGAATTCGAGGGATCAGCAATCCTGAGCAGCGATAATAACACGATTGAGTTCACATATACTGCAGATGATGGAGGAGGTGTGGTAGATCATGTAACAGCGACTTACACAAGATGAAGACCCCGGACCCCGGACTTTGGACTACGGACTGCGAAGCACAGTACATACTGCGTATACTGCTATCCCATTTTCTTGCCCTACAAAGCCCATTTTCTCATTCGTTGTTGCCTTGATTGATAGTTGATCTGGCATGATTGCAAGAATGGATGCAAGAGTCTTTTGCATTTTTGAGATATGGCTATTGAGCTTTGGCTTTTCGAGGCATACTGTGACATCAATATTACCTGGTTCCCAACCTTTATCATTGATCAGCTTACATGTTCTTTTCAACAGTATTTTGCTGTCAATATCTTTATATTCAGATGAAGTGTCAGGGAAATGATAACCTATATCACGTAAAGCCAGGGCGCCCAGCAGGGCATCACATATAGCATGAATAAGGGCATCCCCATCAGAATGCCCTAGAGTACCTTTATTATGTTCTATCTCGATTCCACCTATGACCAGTTTTCGGTTGGGTACCAACTGATGAACGTCATAGCCGAATCCGATTCGAATATTCATTAGCGCCGGTTCTGCATGCCTTCAATGTCAAATAATAGACTGAAACGCAGTGTGTTGGCTAAAGGATTGTTTTGGAATAATGGAACAAGATATGCAAAGTCAAGTCCGAATACATTTAATCTAAGACCTACACCCAAAGTGAAGTATTTACGATTACCTTTCGTTGCATGTTCCTGGAAATAACCACCACGTATAGCAAATTGATTAGCATACCAGTATTCAGCACCCAGTGAGAAAGTAAATTCATTCAGTTCTTCCTGGAAACCCAGAGGAGCATCGTAAAATGACTGGAAGATACCTACCGGTACAGCAACGTTTGGATCCATCCCTGCCTCAATCATAGGATTACCGTTTATATCAACCTCTTCAGTAGAATAGATTGGTGGGGTTGGAACTAACATTTTATTAATGTCAAGAGCCATTGTGATGCTGTTGTAATCATCAAATTCAATTGAATAGGCTCCACCAAGACGCATATTGATAGGGATGAAATCCTTATCAGAATTTTTTGTGTATGAGATTTTGGATCCCAGATTAGAAATATTCAAACCCCATGAAGCGGTTGCGTCATATGATCCGGCAGTTAAATCAGTGTTCATATAGAATAAACTCACGTCCGCTGCATATGCTGTTCCCGGATAAGATTCAACTCCTCCAACAAACTGACCTCCGGTTAAGTTTGAGTAAATAAACCTAAAGGCCAAACTACCAGAGAAACGATCAGAAAATGCTCTGGCATAGGCTCCATCAATAGCAAATTCATTAGGATTAAATTGTCCGCTGGTGTTACCTACAACATCAGTGAAAACGATATTTCCGAGGGAAAAATATAAAAGAGAGAATCCGATGACCTGTTCCTGATCAATTCTTTTGTATCCTGACAAGTAAGCGAGGTTAATATCCGGAATTAATTCTCTTAACCATGGTGTATACGAAACGGCAAAACCCATATCATTGGGCACAAAAGCATATTTCGCCGGATTCCAGTGCATACTGTTAGCATCCGGGGAAAGTGCTACGCCCACATCTCCCATAGCTCCTGATCTGGAATCTGGTGCTATAGTTAAAAAGGGTACAGCAGAGGTAATAGTATTAACTTCTCCGGTTACCTGCCCTGTGTTTATTTGTCCAAATACCGGATTAACACAGATATACAATACAAGTGAAAGAGTAATAAATTTTGACAATTGTCTCATTTTCAGTGCCATTTAAATCAGCGACAAATATAGTTAATATTAGCGAGTATTTTTAAGCCTTTATCCTATGAAAACTGGGGTTTTACTCAATTATTGTACAAGTATGATTAAAGTTTTACAAGTTTTTGAAATGCCTCCTGTGTTCGCGCGCCATCCTGTGTCCTGATTTTGACACGATAGATATAGGTGCCTCTTCCAATTTTATCCCCATATTGGTCTAATCCATCCCAACTTACAGGACCAACTCTGAATTTACCAGCATCAAGTTGAGTGCCTTCTGATTCAATAAATTCGAATGATTTAACCAGTCGTCCACTAACTGTATATATTTGAATTAGTGCATCTAAGGGAATGCCCGCCTGATTGTGCTCAAAATAGAAGTCTGTATGAGTGGTGAAAGGATTTGGATAGTTTAACAAATTTCTAAGTATAAGCTGAGCTGACGAATTAACTTCAAATTGTATATCAGACTGAGAAGAGTTGTTAAGATTATCCCATACTTTTAAATTAATAGTATGAGTCCCTGGTTCCAAATCATTGATGGGGTAGCGTATAGTTCCGGCCTGGTAATTATCCAGATCAGATTCGTAATAATCATTTAACACAATGATATCCTGTTTGTTATCATCAATGATTGCAGTGATATCATGCCCGATACCATTCCCTGTGGTGTTAATTCCCTGAAGGTCATGAACCTTAGCCAGGAATACCGGATCTTCATTTGTGATGCCGCCATAAACAAAACTGGTGTCGTTCATGAAGAGTTTAACTTCCGGACCGCTTACATCTGAAAATACACTATCACTTGATCCGCCAATATTTATCTGCAGGTTTACCCCGCTGGCATCTGTTTCTCCATTAGTTCCATAGAAGCTGAACTTGCCTGTTCCTACATTGTATCCTATGTCTTTTGGTACCAGGAAACTAAACTTAAAATGTCCATTTTCAATACTGGATTTACCTCTGAAAAGAATGTTTTTCTGGATGCCGAACTCCATGAGGGGGCCTCCATCATTTGCAAGATTAGTAAGTGTTACCTTCTTATCGTAAACCGTAGGGTACACAATTCCCTCATAATCGCTAAGCTTATTTCCTGACAGATCGGCCATGTATCCCTCAACTTCTACTTCACTAAGTGCTTTCAGTGTATCGGCAAAGCTCTCAACTGCATGCTCATTTATCCTGGTCATTTTAATTGAATACTCAGGATAATTTAGTGACATAGCAGGGTCACCCAGTAAGGTGAAATTTAGCTTGTTAAGTTCACTTCCAACAGCATTTTTTGTTAAGCGAAGAATGTCGCCAAAGCGATATTTCCCATTCTCGTTATGCTCAAAAATGTAATCATAAAATTCGCGGTTTAAGCGAAAATTAGGGGATGAATATACCAATCGGGTGGTAGTAAATAATCCGATACCTCCTCCATTAGGGTTCAAGAAGATCCACTCTCCTGCGGATATATTCTCATCATCGAAACGACTGAATTCGCAGGTTGCAGTCATAAACAAGGGAAGTTTATCATAGTTATCCCATGACCTTATATCGCTTATCGAAAGGATGTTCTCATGAGCCAGACCTTTTTCACTACCGTGGCCTAAATAATTCATGATTAATGCACCTTTCTTAATCCGGTCATTTATTGCACGGTTAACCTCAGGATAAGTTTCTCCAGTGGCAGTAACAATCTGTTGGTAAGCATCCAGGAAGATTTTGTCAACATTGAAGGTGGGATATCTGCTATCAACGATCTCCGTTAAAGTATTCGCATCTCTCATATGGCGATTGCCATCCTCATCATCTCCAATAAAGCATAAAAGATTGCGCCAGTCACCCAATGTTTCTTTCGAAGTATAATGCTTGATCTTGTCAACAATAATTGAAGCATCATCCGGACTTAGCACAGGGAAACGCCCAATTCCCAGATCAAGTAAACCAGATTCCAGATTTTCTCCATAGTCTAAAAGACCAAAGAAATCATCTGTCACGAAAGAACTTGTAGGATAAAGGGATTCATATGATTGAAAGGTGGGCAGGCAATTTTTCAGGCCAGGGTCGAAATGTGTGCTTTTATTATCGAAAGATCCATCTCCAAAAAGCAATAGGTATTTAAATTTATCCGAATCAGAACCTTTTTTGTAAAGCATTCTTAGGAAATCCCGAATGGCTGAAACATCCTGTATTCCGGAGCTGAATTCATTATATATCTGAGTAGGAGAAACCAACAAAGACTCCAGTTGATCATTCTCAAGGTGAATATCAGCAATCTCCTGAGCATAATCACGTAACTCATCTTGTACCAGAATAACCATGTCGGGTACTGGTAAGCCATGCAAATCCTGATTTTGAATGCTACCCAAAAAACCTCCTTCTGACTGAGGACTTGGGATAGATTCATCAAGAGGATCAAATAATAAGAACTCACGTAATTCACCAGTTTCTCTTTTAAACCTGATGGAATTTGCAGAAGAGGAGTGCCCAATGCTAAAGACTTCACCAATATCTGTCACATCCCAAAGCAGGAGTCCGTCATGTGCATTAGCAATAGTAAAATCAGTAATAGAATTTTCTCCCACTGATTCCAGACTTCGAAACTGGAGAGCCTGGTTATTGTATTGAAGCTGGCTTACTGTGTTAATGTCAAAATAATCAAGCCAACCCTGGGCTGCCGGGTTGCTTTGTGCAAACTGATATGCTAGTGAGAAAGCATCTTTATTGGTGATAATCTCAGTCTTCCTGGTTGAAGTAGCTGCAAAAAGGGCTTCATAATTACTTGTATTGACTCCCGGAAATTCCATTGAAAAAACTGATTGCCCATCTATTTCGACGTAAAACTTACTGGCAGGACTCGTGTTTGATGATCGTACCCACAATGAAGATAGTAGCTCAACCGGCGCATCAGTGATTTTATTTTCAAGAGTAATATTGAAATCCCAATTCGTGCGGATGGAAAAATGTTTCCAACACCAAAGACGACCTGAGTGCAGGAGGTTAAGTGAATCTTTCTCCCGAAAAGTATAGAAGTCATATTCAGATATATTCTTATTAGCTGTTTGTGTGACAGCTTGTACAGGCTGAACTTTCTTTCCAGTGCCCACATCTGTTGTCAGGAAATAAAATACCTCATCTGAATATTGATGCATGCGATGCACGAACATCTTATAATAGCTATTATATGTCCAATGAATCGGGCCTTCAGCGTAAAAAAGAACATAATCCCCGTCATTAAATATTCCATCGTTGCCCTTATATATGAATATCGGATTTTCAGTCAGATCATCCGGACGAGGTAAAGATGAATCGAAAGGCAATTGTTGGCCACCATTACCAAATACCCTGATGTTTTCAGGATTTTCAAAGCCGAAACTAAGTAAATCCTCATATAGAATCCGATGGATTCCGGTTTGGGTAACGGATATCTTATACCAGAGGCCAGAGGCCAATACTGACTGCTCTGCATAACTTGTACTTTCAGCTGACTTCCTTAAATTTTCCTCTGGATTATTCTCCCATATAATCTCAGGTTGAAATGAAACAAGTCTTTCTATTATGCCGGTTTGAGGATTTCGACGTATGGGAACAAACTCATACCTGAGGTAATTAGTGTTACGCTCTGTCTGAACCCAGGAGTTGATTGATAATGTGCTCTCAATATTTTGACTGACAAGTGCTTTTTGTGACTCAGGAAGTGGCTCATAAACGGATGAAATTAAACGCACAGAAGGTTTTTGAGATTCAGGAGAAGAGTTCAGAAGCAAACGCTCAGAATAAACAGGAAGAGATCCTGTTTCTAATTTGTAAGATGCCCGTTCAAATCTCAGCATTGCGGGTCTTTGCACTGAGTTGTTATCCTTATCAACAGAGTGCAACATTGGCTCCTGCCATCTCAGTTGCTTTGTATTGATAATGCTTTGTGCCTGGCCATTATTGAATATCAATAGCATCGAGAATGCCCAAATGGCTGTTTTACAGCAGATGCGAATATTGTGTATGTTCATTTTCTGTTTCTGATACCTTCAACAAATAAACTAAAACTTTGCCGAACATGATCATTTTGTCTTTTCGGTAAGTACGTTTTCATTGCATAACGGAGCATTTTAATACAAATTGCAAATTAATGAATCTATTAACAGCTTTTTAATAAAGATTGATGTAGTGGAAAATAATTGTGTAACTCTATACGTTTCCTAACTGGCTTTGAAGGAAATTTTTATAATTTCAGCGCGGTTTTAAAAGCCATGGGCAATAAGGATTGCCATTTTTTAGTTATGTTTGTAGATTCAATTAAACTGAAGAATAGTCATGAAAATCAGACTGTTTGCATTAGCTCTTATAGGAGCAGGATTATTGTTGTCAATGAACTCATGTAATAGCGGACAAAAATCTGCTAAGACAGGATGGACGTACAACAACAGTGATCTGGGAGGGTATGAGTATATCTCTGATTTTAATCAGGAAACAGGGCCAGGATTGGTTCTGATTGAAGGCGGTACTTATACAATGGGGAGAATAACCGACGATATTCGTTACGACTGGAACAATATTCCTCGTCGGGTAACTGTTTCGTCATTTTACATGGATGAAACAGAGGTGACAAATGCTGATTACAGAGAATATCTGTATTGGCTCAAGCGAGTCTTTGTTGATTATCCACAGGTTTATATGCAGGCCCTGCCGGATACTCTTGTTTGGCGTAATGAGCTTGCTTATAACGAACCAATGGTTGAGTATTACCTGAGGCACCCCGCATATAACGACTATCCGGTAGTTGGTGTAAGTTGGATTCAGGCTAACAGGTATTGCGAGTGGAGAACTGACAGAGTTAATGAAATGAGACTCATCAGTGAAGGAATTCTGGAGGAGGATCCAAACCAGCGTGGAGCAAATAATTTTAACACAGATTCATATTTGGCCGGACAGTACGAAGGAATTGTTCGTCAAAACCTGCCGGATAGTGATCCAAATAGTGAAACCCGACATGCACGAATGGAAGATGGTTATTTCCTTCCAAAATATCGCCTTCCAACTGAGGCCGAGTGGGAATTTGCAGCATTAGGAGTTAAGGCAGAAGAGGAAGTCATTGAGAATAGAAAAATGTATCCATGGCGAGGCAATTATACCCGTAATGACGATAAACGGAATATGGGAATGATTATGGCTAATTATGCCAGAGGAAGAGGTGACTATATGGGCGTTTCAGGTTCACTTAATGACGGCCATGGCATTACTTCACCAGTAAGATCTTATTGGCCTAATGACTATGGTCTGTATGATATGGCAGGTAATGTAAATGAGTGGGTGTTGGATGTTTATCGTCCACTCTCATTGCAGGATGTTGATGAATTCAGACCCTACCGTGGTAATATATTTACTGTTAAAGAACGTGATGCCGATGGTAATATCGCAGAAAAAGACTCCTTGGGTAGAATACCTGAGAGGGCAATGAGCGCTGAAGAGAACAGAAACCGTGCTAACTATAAACGTTCTGACCTGCGAAACTTTAAAGATGGTGACCTTGAATCAAGTTTGGAATATGCAAAGCAAGGTGAATTTGATCCCGGTGAAACTACATCCAGAATGTATTTCCAGGGTGATGAAAACCTTGAAGGTATAACTACTCGGGTTTCTGATAATTCAAGAGTTTATAAAGGAGGATCTTGGAGAGACAGAGCATACTGGTTAGTTCCGGGCACACGAAGATATATGGATGAAAGAGAAGCAAGAGACGATCTTGGATTCAGATGTGCGATGTCGAGATTGGGAAGGGAAGACGGACGATAAATGACGCCCGAGAGTTTCTACCAAGAATATTTGAAATTTCCTGATATATGTATAGATAGCCGGGCCGCAAAGCCCGGCTCCGTTTTTATTGCCCTGAATGGGGAAAACTTCAACGGAAACGCATATGCTGCAAAAGCTCTTGAATCGGGATGTGTAAAAGCTCTTGTTGATGAATCTGAATGGATTAAAGATGATCGCTATGTGTTGGTAGATGATGGATTGACTTTTCTTCAGGATCTAGCCAGGTACCACCGACAACAACTCAATATTCCAGTGCTTGCATTAACAGGTACTAATGGGAAAACTACCACCAAAGAGCTGATCGCCAGTGTTCTGTCAGCGAAGCATCAAATTATTTATACCAGCGGCAATCTGAATAATCATATTGGCGTTCCTTTAACCATACTCAGAGCCAGAAATCATCATGAAGTTTTGGTAATTGAGATGGGTGCTAATCATGGCGGGGAAATTGAATTATTGTGTGCTATTGCTCAGCCCACTATGGGCCTGATCACTAATATCGGACAAGCCCATCTGGAGGGCTTTGGATCTTTTGAAGGTGTAATTAAGGCAAAAAATGAGCTTTTTGATTATTTGAAAGCTAACAAGGCTGCTATTTTCTTTAATCAGAGTGATAAGATACTAAGCCGCTTAATTGGCGATTACCCGGCACATCCATATGGTCAGGATTCACAGCAAAGTTCAA
>Ga0233437_1004757_pt1 | contig 15626 bp, 12 predicted proteins | sample SI_122_August201_FD_182714 | JGI IMG/M metagenome (GOLD analysis project Ga0233437, IMG submission 182714) | Seawater microbial communities from Saanich Inlet, British Columbia, Canada - SI_122_August2016_200_MG | ecosystem: Environmental > Aquatic > Marine > Inlet | place: Canada: British... | reverse complement strand
TTGCACAACAACATGCAATGGATATGAATCCTGCAATGAGAAAGATGATGGGTGCTTAGGTTTTTAAACTGAAATGGGCTATTAATAAAAAGAGGATAATGAAAAAATAACATGGTGATTACAGAATTTATTCAATCGAATGCTTGGAATGCTAGACTTGCAATTATAATTCTTTCCTTTTTAGTAACACTTTTTATTACAATTGTTACATATTTCATGACAGATAGAGAGAGGATGAAAGAGATTAAAGCTAAACAAAAAGCTCTTCGTTTGGAGATTAAGAAGCATAGAGACAATCCTACGCGTATGATGGAGCTTAATAAGAAGCTTATGGAAGATATGCCAGAACAAATGAAACATTCTTTTAAACCGATGATAGTAACTATGATCCCCCTATTAATTTTATTTGCATGGTTAAGAGGGACCTTTGCGGAAAGTGTTATTAGTGGTAGTTGGTTTTGGTGGTATTTGGGTTCTTCATTAGTTTTTAGCATGTCTTTAAGAAAGATATTTGGATTGCAGTAGATGTAAGTAAGGTTTGTTGTGCGAAGTTTTAAATAATTACTTTACAATTATTGTTTATGAAAAAGTGGTTAATTGTCTTGATTATTGTAGTTATTTTTGTTTTATTGGTTTTAACCTCATTATATTTTTTTCTTATTAAAATTCCGCAATCAGTTCCAGAAGAGTGTAAGGGGCTTGGGGGAAAAGAATGGGGAGATTGTATTAATAATTTAGCTATAGAAAAAAATAGCCCATCAATATGTAAAAAATCAATGTATTATAATGACTGTTATTATAACTTGGCAATTTTGAATAGAGATATCTCAATATGCAAAAAAATGGATGAAGGTTTCCAAATAAAATGTTATGGTGCAGTTGAAAATAGTGTTAATTATTGTAATCAAAATTATCAAGGAGATGAGAAAAATATTTGTCTATTTGGGATTGCGGATGGTAATTTAGATGCTTCTGCATGCCTTAATATAGGGAGTAGAAACTTCATATTAAATTGTATTGAATTAATAAAAGATAAAAAACAAGAGGCTAGTATCTGCGAGGAAATTAGGAAAATAGATACAAGCATTATGGAAGATTTAGACCTTGAAGAAGCAATAGATCAATGTAAAAGCGATGAATATTAATTATTTAAATCTACTTCTAATTTAAGAATAAATCTTATCCCTTTCATGCTTACCTACCTTATTCTTTTTACCCTTGCCTCTAAATTCCTTAAACCGAATCCCAACATAAATAAGGGTTGCAGATAAGATTCCTGCAGAGTCTGTTAATATGTCTGATATTGCGAAAGACCTGGTAGGAACAAATAATTGATGTATCTCGTCGCTAATTGCATAAATGAGTGCTAAAATTATTGTTATGAGGATTAATTTTTTATTTTCTCCCTTTGTTGTTGAAATTAAGAGAAATGCTGAAAGAAAGAAAAATGAATAAAAATGATATGCAATCGATTTCCAAGGAAAGGTTACTTTTCCTGGAGGAAACGATAAAGAAGAGACATAATAGATAATAATTGCAATTAAGATTACAATTATCCAAGATATTTTATTATGTTTTTCAAACCAATTTATTACCATTTTTAATATATGAAAATGAGAATCATAAGGTTTAAAAGCATTATTCTATCGGAATATACATGGAACAACAACAAATTATGCAAATTCAAATGATGGAGCAAGAAGCTCAACAATTGAATCAACAGCTACAGATGATTGAACAAAGCGTTGTAGAAATGCAAGACTTAGAATTAAGTTTAGTAGATCTTGAAAAAGATGAAAGTAAAGATATTCTTGCTAATCTTGGAAAGGGAATTTATATTCCTGTTGAAATTAAAGATAAAAAATTAATTGTTGAAGTAGGTAAGAAAAATTTCGTTAAGAAAACTATTCCGGAAACTAAAGATCTTATTACAGAACAATTAACAAAATTAGTTGCTGCAAAGTCTCAAACATTAGAAAGATTAGAAAGTTTACAAAAAGAAATTCAACAAATAATGACTCGTATTCAACAAAGTGAAAAAAATGTTGAAGTTGATAAAAAAGAATAGTTATTTCTTCTTAATTTTAAATTTGGTTATTAAATTAAAATAAATTTTTAAACCAATCAATAATTCTTGCAAAAGGGCTTAAGCTTGATAGCCCTCCTTCCTCTGCACCTGAAGTAATAAACACCTTAGGTTCTACAATTGATTCTGGGATCATTACAGTAACACTTGCAGGTGAACCAGAAGGACTATTATATTCAATATTATTCCCATATGTGTCTATGTATGTATATCTTGTATAATCATTAGGATCTGCAATCCACTTATGAAAATCTCCTCCTGAATAAGAGGTAGCAATCTCTCCCAAGGAATTATTTAAAAATGAAGCAACAAAGATTTTATCAGGAGTTGTGACCTTATATTCGTCACCATCCCTAGTTGTGTCATCTATAATTAATTCAACAGTTATTGGGTCTGTATTAGACCATGCATTTGAATCTGTCAATTTAACAAGAGCATTATGTTTTGTTCTAACATAATTAGATATACTCGCCCCATTAGTAGTTTGGTAATTTTGAGGACTATCTAAAATGATGTTGAAATCATTAACATTAGAAGGTGTTGTGTTTTTAAATATAAATGAAGCCCCTCCTAACTTAAGGATACAGATACCTTGACTAGATAGAGATACCTCTTTATCTGGATCTACCCCTAGAACATTAAAATTACATTTAGGGTCTGTTTCAAATGCCTTATCTGCTCCCTTATATTGAACTACAAAACTTCTTGCATCATTCCCCGCAATTACAGGATTTGCAGTATTTAAAATAAAATAATCATTCTTAGTAATCTTCCTACTAGTGTTTAAAATTAGATTATATCCTTCTTTTTCTCCTGTAAAAATACCAGACCAATTAACATAAACTAAAGGTAGATTTATTAAATCCCCATTATAATTAAGAAAGCTTAACCTCATTTTATTGTCTGTTGCCTTGTTAATAGAAAATTCCTCGTATTCTACATCTTCTAAACCTGAAAATAAAATATCCCAATTTTGAGTAATTAAAACTTCAGGTTCATCTAAATCTGCAGCCTCGCTTAATTTACCATTAATAGGGACATATAAATCATCTTCTGCAGTCATAATAATTGCAATTTGAGAGATAGATACTTCATTGTATAACTTTGAAGAGGTAATTATTACATTCGCATTGTTTATTATTTCCCCATTAACAACCATAGACATTCCACCATTTAATTGAATTATGTCTGCACCATTTATTAGTGTTAAATTAATTTTATTTGAATCAATTGTTGCATTTGTAATTGTATATGTTTTACCAATCATAGTGATAGATTTTCCTTCAATGTCCTCTAGATTATTTGTAGGAGTTATATCTGATAGAAGATTTGTAGTAAAATCCATTGAATATTTTGCAATGATATCTCCACTTGTAATCTTATAAAATAATCCTATATTTTCGTCGTTATCTTCTTGATAAAAGACAGAAGCATCTGAATCCCAAAAATATAAATACTGACCATATTCTGCAACACCTTTTTCATTTACAATTTCTCCATCTGCTAATGTTGGTAATTCATCTTTATCTATATAGGAAACGATTTCAACAATAGGTTCGTTTAATTCTAATGTGTCTGAGGCTGTTTTAACTTGCCAAACTCCTGAACAGGTTCCATCACCACAAGGATTAGTTGAAGGTTCAGCTTCACAATCATCTTCTTTAACACTAATATCATCTATATATGCCGGAGCATTTTGTTGTCCTCCAGCATCATAAAATCTTAATAAATCCTCATTATTTTCTGCAACTATTGAATATGTTTGTGTTCCTTCATAAATTCTAACAACATTATCCCCAATACCTCCCAGAACTATATTTCCATAACCTCCATTAAGTGTAACACTAATTTTATACCTCTTTCCTGCTTCAACACCAATATCTTGGCTTAAATCTAAACCTTGAACTCCTCTAGTTGTACCACCGATATATGTTTCTGCAAATATTTTAGCTTCTCCATCTTTCCAATTTTCCCAAGTCCACCTTCCAAAAGCATCCCATCCAGATAAACCACTATCAAAACCACCATTAACAACTAATTCAGGGGTTGTCAATTCTCCAATAACTTCTCTTAAAGATACATCATCTATGCTAGGAACCACACTTCTGCTTCTTCCTCCAGAAAAAGAAAGATAATCAGAACCACTAGTTTCTGTAATAACGATGTCTTTAACATAATCTCCAGGAGATGATTCAGGTATAATTCCAACAGCACCTAATTTAGGAGTAACACGCCCTCCAGAACTAATACCCCATTGTAACCTATATGTTTTTCCAGCTTCAATATTAACTTGCTGTTTAATATATCCAGGATAAAGTTGATGAGAATGAGCTTCGCCCCCACTTATATTCCATGATTCTGGATATTCAGCAATAGTTTCCATAATCCAATTACTATCATCATTAAAATCCTCATTAGCAATTAGCTCAGGACCTAGTGAACATTCTGCGGTACTATCCTCAACACAAGCACCATTAGAACATCCATTTTCACAAGTAGCCTGAACAGTAAAATTATTAGGATTATCAGATAAGCAGTGTCTTTCAATTAATTGATCACTATATCCTGGAAGACAATAATCTTCGAAATAAGTATTTGGAGAAACAGATGTGTTAAGATATCCTTTAACATGATAATTTAATCCTCCGTCGCTGTCTTCACAAGTCACATTCATCTGACAATCTTCAGGACAACTTCTCTCGTCTTCCCCTAAGAAGAAATTAGCACTTTGTATTCCCCCTACAAAAGCTTGATAGGCAATATCTGTAACATAAAGAGGAACTCCATTTGATAAAAGATATTTATTGTTTGTAAACTCAGATAATGTTGGAGTATTTTCTCCATTAACTATAAATCTAACCTCATCATAAGACAAAACTATTGCACTTATCCGATAAGATAATCCCTTATAATTAACAGTTATGTCCTCTCCGTTGTTAATTGTTCTTTCTTCCGAAATCCCTTCACAAGTACCATCACCACAATTAAATAGTTGAAGTTCTATACATGCCCCCTCATAACAGCCATTTTCACAATTATGTTGAATTGTAAAATCTGTATAATCGCTAGTACAATATCTTTCAATAATGCTTGTAGGATTTAAACAATAATCTAAATAAACTTGTACTTCATTTGGATATCCACTACCTATATTTCCTTCTATTTGGCCGGCTACATCATAATTAATACCTCCATCACTGTCTATACAAACTGTTTCATTAGAATCTACACCTATACAAGCCCCATCTTGACAACCCCAAGGACATTCATAGTTATTTACACCAACACCATCTGAATAACAATAGTATTCTACAATAAGATCCCCACTACAATAGTCATCTCCACTTAAATTTGAGCCGATATAAACTTGTCCATCCTCATAATAATAAACTCCACCATCACTATCTGTACAGGTTACATTTCCAGGAGGAGATAAACAAATTCCTTCATCACATCCAAAACCACAAGAATCACAATCTATACTAACACTATTAGCACAATAACTTTCTGAAGTTGAAGGATTATAACAAGTTGGAGTTGCAGTAGAAGTACATGTAGACTCATTATTACAGTATTGACTTATTTCTGTAGTTCCACAATCAATATTAGAAGAACAAGTTACATTTTGAGCAGGTTCTTCAGCTACAATATCAAAAATTTCAACATTTATAACATTTAGACAATTTCCAACAGGAAGAATAAAGGTTTGAACGCTGTTCGGAGGTAAATTAACATTCTTTTCAATAAGACAATTTGTGCCATTAGAAATTAATTTAAATGTTATGGCAGTGATCGTATAAGATTCATCAGAAGAATTAACGGTAACTTCCACACTTTGATTTAATTCATTCCAATTTTTAACTAAAACTTCATCTAAGCCTAATGTATTTGTTTCTTGATCTATATCTTTTTCAATATCTGTAATTGATGGTTGTTTTAATACAAAATATAAAAGCAACCCAATGATGACAATAATTAAAACAGCTACCAGAATCCACAAAAGTTTTGTCTGCCCTCTCTTTTTCATAAAATTAATAGAAATTACAAGTATATAAATGTTTTTCATTAAAATGCTTACCTATATTATATAGGAGGCCTTATTTCTTTCTAATTTTTTTCAAAAATTCTGAGTAAGATAAACTTCCTAATTCACTTATTATTCTTGAAACATTTTTCTTTTTTATGGCTTCAAATGCAGGATTTTTAATGGTTATTTTTTTTGAATTCCAAACTTCTTCAGGGTTTCTTTGTTCTATTTGTATTTTTTCTTTAGAATATTTCCATGAATCAGCTAAAACATACACTGGAATTTTATTTGTTTTAGCGATTTGAGCGAACATTCCGCTTCCAACCTTATTAATAACTGCATCCTTTGTTATTGCATCTGCTCCAATTAGGAAGATATCTGCTTTTTTTGTTTTTTGGGATTTTGTTAGTGCAATTGAGGCTGCAGAATCTGTAAACATTGTGTTTTTGATCTTGGCTTTTTTTAAATCTCTTGAGGTTTTCCTTCCTTGAAATAATGGTCGTGTCTCAGTATTATATACTTCAAATTTTTTCCCTTTTTTCTTTGCATAAATTAAAGCATCAATAACAGTTGAAGAATGGCAATGAGTGAAAATAATTGAATTTTGTTTTATTAATTTGAAGGTATTTTTATTAATAATGTCTTGATTTTGTTTCAATTTTTCATTTAATATCTTCACAGATAATTTATCTGCGTCTTTTAAAATATTTACTAAAAGAGGTTCTGTAGAACGAAGGGAAATGATTTTATTTTTAGAAGACTGTGTTGGGATTAATTTGTATGCTTTAAGCCCGGCTTTTGCTACATTTCTTGCACCCTGTATTTTAATTGATTTGATATCCTTACTAATTTGATTAAATTTCTTCTTTTTATTCGCCATCTTTTTCACTTATAAAAATATAAGAATATATTTAAAAGTATCTTATTACACGCTTAATATCCCTATATCTTTACACCTCTTTATTTGCTCCTCTGAATAGCAAGAAATATTTACAAGATATCAATAAGAGAATATTTAAAAGATATTAATTATATATTAAGGTAAAAGGTGAGATAAAAAAGAAAGATGTTAGAAATGCTTGTTAATCCGCAGAAGGCTGAAAGAAGTCCTTGGGAAATGTTTTTTGTAGGTGCGTTTTATGCCACAATTGCATTAATTTTAGTTAAATGGATTTTTTCAGGAGACCCTGTTCTATCTAAATATTCTGGAATTCTTGTTGTAACATTTACTGTTATGTTAACAATCCCTTTCATGTATTATGCTATAAAAAATGAAGAAGAGAAAGATTTGAGGATTACTGGATTTAAAAATTTATTAAAAGAACATAATAAAGCTTTGATTTATTTTATGTTTTTGTTTCTAGGATTTATTGTAGCTTTTTCTTTTTGGTATATTGTTTTTGCCGAGGGAAATCAAAGTTTTACTGCCCAAATTGAGACTTATTGTATGATAAATAAACCTGCACATTTTGATGAATGTGTTTCTGAATATGGTTTAAGTAGGATTTCAAAGACTACTGCATTTTTGACTTCTAAAGAAAAAATTGTAAATATTTTTGCAAATAATATTTATGTGTTGATATTCACGCTGGTATTCTCGCTGATCTTTGGAGCGGGAGCTATATTTATTTTAGCTTGGAATGCCACAGTAATTAGTGCGGCCATTGGAATTTTTTCAAAAGCAAGTCTTGCTAATCTTCCGATAGGATTAGCCAGATATATGATACATGGAATTCCTGAAATTGGGGCTTATTTTGCAGGAGCTCTTGCAGGAGGAATTGTAAGCATTGCTGTTATTAAACACGATGTTCATTCTGAAAAGTTTTGGACCATTTTACAAGATTCTCTTAATTTAGTTATACTCTCTGTTGTTCTACTATTTGTAGCTGCATTAATTGAAGTATTTATTACCCCCGTTTTATTCTAGTTACAGCACGTATAAAACTTTAAAAACCGATTTATTCTATAAATAGTATAAATCTTTTCAAAAAAGATTTAAGAGCAAAACACAAAATAAGATGGATAAGTATGTTTGTAAAAACTGCAATTATCGGTTTGAAAGAGATGATGCTTTTGATTGTCCTTATTGTGGGAATGAAGGGATTGAAACAGAAAAAGATGCTAATGACCTTTTAAAAGAGGTTGATAGATTATTAAAAAGTTAAAACTAAAATGAGTGAAGAACAACTAATTCAAGAAAGAACAAAAAATTTGATTGATTTTTTGAAAAAACCTGCAGTTTGGGTTATAGGGTTTTTAATTATTGCAATTATTTTAGGTGTTTATATTAGGAGTATGCCTATGCATGACCATGGTGGAAATCCTGGATTATGGGATATTACTACAAATACTTGGACGTTGGGTCCAGACTTAGACCCTTGGTTATTTACAAGGCAAGCAAAGGTTATTGTTGAAAATGGAAGTTTACCTGAAATTGATACCTTAAGATATTCTCCAATTGGATTCGATAATTCTAAAGAAACAGTATTATTACCTTATATGATTGCATACACTCATTATTTTTTTAATATGTTTGGAGACTATCCCGTAGAATTTGCAGGAGCTATTTTTCCAGTAATTATGTTTGCATTAACAATTATTTCTTTTTTCTTATTTGTAAGAGAGGTTTTTATTAATAAGACTAAGAAAGGTAAAATCAAATCAAATATTATTTCCTTGATTGCTACTTTTTTTATGATTGTAATTCCTGTTTTTTTATCAAGAACTATTGCAGGAATCCCCGAAAAAGAATCTGCAGGATTCTTTTTTATGTTTTTAGCATTTTATTTATTCTTAAAGGCATGGAAATCTAAAAAACTCAAAAGCTCATTTATTTTAGCTAGCCTATCTGGAATTGCAACCGCATTAATGGGGCTAATTTGGGGTGGTGTTTTATACATTTTTATTGTAATTGCTCTTACAAACTTCTTAGCTTTTATTTTGAATAAAATAAGGAAAAAAGAAATGATCAATTATGCACTATGGGCTTTCTTTGCATTTGCGGTAATGATAATATTTTCAAATTCAACAATAAAGGGCATGATCAATTCCCTTAATTCTGGTCTTGCATTTTTAGTTTTTTTCATATTTTTGGTGCATTTTGTTTTAAAATATACAAAAGTGTCTGAGATAAAATATTTAAAAAATTCAAAAATACCTTCAAATTTTCTGTCATTGATTATTGCTTCAATTTTATTAATAATTTTAAGTGTTATCTTTTTTGGTCCAGGGTTCCTCATTGAAAAAGCAAAAGTCGTTCATCAAACAATTTTTAAGCCAATAACAGGTAGATGGAATACAACTGTTGCAGAAAATAGACAGCCATATTTTACAGAATGGGGTGGAAGTTTTGGGCCTTTTATTAAAAATATTCCAATGATGTTTTGGATGTTTGTTATAGGTTCGGTTATTTTATTTAAAAAAATGATGAGTAAACTTAAAAAGAAAGACTCTTGGATTTTAACAGGAGTATATCTTTTATTTCTTTTTGGGCTAATATTTTCAAGATATTCAAGTTCAAGTGTTTTTAATGGTGAAAACTTTATTAGTAAATTGGTTTATTATGGTGCTGCATTAATTTTTATTGGAAGTTTTATTTATTATGGTCGAAAATATTTTAAAGAAAATGATAAGAGTTTCCAAAGAATAAAATTTGATTATTTGTTTTTGTTGGTCTTATTTGTTTTTACAGTTTTTACAGCTAGAGGGGGTGTAAGATTAATTATGGTTCTTGGTCCAATTGCCTCTATTTTTGTTGGTTATTTAATCGTTGAGGTTTTTTTAAGTTTTAAAAGAGCAAATGAGGAAGTAAATAAAATGTTATTAGGTGTTGTTCTAATTTTAATATTGTTAGCAAGCATGTTTAGTTTTTTTACATTCTACAAATCTATTAAGTCTCAATCATATAATATGGTTCCCTCTCATTATAATCAACAATGGCAAAAAGCTATGAGTTGGGTAAGGCAAGAAACTCCAAAAAATTCTGTTTTTGGCCATTGGTGGGATTATGGCTATTGGGTGCAAAGTATTGGTGAAAGAACTACAGTCTTAGATGGAGGAAATGCAGTAACTTATTGGAATTATCTTATGGGGAGATTAGTTCTAACTGGAGATAATCAGGATGATGCATTAGAATTTTTATATAACCATGATACTACTCATTTTTTAATAGATTCTTCTGATATTGGTAAATATGGGGCTTTTTCTAGTATTGGAAGTAATGAAGATTTTGATAGATATTCTTGGATGGGTTCTTTCTTATTAGATGAAAAACAAACTCAAGAGACTCAAGATCAAACAATTTTTGTTTATCCTGGGGGAATTACTTTAGATGAAGATTTAGTTATAACTGAAAATGGCCAGGAAATATGGTTGCCAAGACAAAAAGCAGGAGTTGGAGCAATTATAATTCCTTCAAATAGAATAGAAAATTCCTCTGAATTTAACCTTCAACAACCTCAAATAGTTATTGTTTATTCTGGACAACAATATAGGGTTGATGTAAGATACTTAGCTGTAGGTGATGAATTCATAGATTTTAATTCAGGAATTGAAGCTGCCATATATGTTTTTCCAAGCATAATTCAGAGCAATCAGGGGCTAGGACAAAATCCTTTAGGTGCTTCTATGTTCTTAAGTCCAAGGTTACTAAGAGGCATGCTAGTTCAAAAATTTATTTTAGATGATCCTTTTAATAATTTCCCAAACTTTAACCTTGTTCATACTGAACAAAATTCCATTATTAATGAACTTAATAGTCAAGGTATGGATCTTCCAGAAATAATCTATTATCAAGGCGTCCAAGGACCTATAAAAATTTGGGATATTGAATATACGGGCAAGGAAGAAATTAAAGAAGAATATCAAGATAAGGATGCTTCTAAATATATAAATTGGAAATTATAACTCTGAGTATTATCACGAGTAATAATTGTTAACATTTAAAAACTTTGTTTTACTAAAAAAATTATGAAAAAGGGGTTAGTATTTATAGGGATTTTAATGATTAGTATTTTATCTATAAGTTTTGTTTCTGCTGGATTTTGGAGTGATTTATTCAATTGGAATGGTGATGATAATTTAGAGGGGGAGTTAGCTAATTTGGTTGGTGAAGGGGCTTGTGTAGATAGTGATGGTGGTCTTAATTTAGAAATAAAAGGAAGTTGTTCAGATTCCAATGGAGAGATTACTGATACTTGTATAAATGGTGGTTTTTTAAAAATAGAAGAGGCTCTCTGTGATAATGATACCGGAAGTTGTTATATTAATTCTTTTCCTTGCCCGGAAGGGTGTTCAAATGGAACTTGCAAGGAAATGGATATTGCAGATCCAACAGCAGAGACATGCCCTTGGGGAGCCATATGCAAAAATAGTACTCATTATGCATTTAGATATACAACTTGTGAATGGGCTTCTGCTTCTCCAACGGAGTGTCCAAATGGTTGTTTAAATGGGGCTTGTATTAAGGGCCCTCCTCCTGGATGCACAGATACTGATGGCGGAAAGAACTTTTATGTTAAAGGAAGTAGAGGTTCTGAAGGGTCAATTATGGAAGATTTTTGTTGGGATGGTGCAAAACTATGGGAAGGATATTGTAGATATGGTGAATCATTTGGTTATCAATATATTTGTCCTTTGGGTTGTAGTGATGGGGCTTGTATTAACTCAGTATGTTCTGATTCTGATAATGGTAATAATTATCTACTAAAAGGAATTACAACTAATTCCAGTGCAAATTATGAAGATGTTTGTGATGGAGACGTTCTTAAAGAATATTCTTGTTTGAATGATGAGATTAGTTTTGAGAATTATGATTGTGAACAAAATGGGTATGTTACTTGTTTAAACGGGACTTGTATTAAAGAATCAGAATCCGGCTGCACCGATGTAGATGGGTTAGATTTTAATTCTAAAGGAAATGTGATAGTTAATGGGGAAAATTATTATGATAGGTGTGTGAAGTCATTTTATCCAACTGATGCCTTTGGCAAATATCAAACAAGTGGAAGGTATATTGCGGACTTTGTTGTTGATTCTTGTTCTGGAACTGGGTGTAAATTAGAAGAAAAATATTGTGATTCTGGCGCCCTAAAGACTCAGACTTATGATGATCCAAGAGTTGTTAATTCAAGATATTATTCAGGTGTTGAATGTAATGATGGAAAAATTACTCAACAAAAGTCTTGTTGGTTAGGAGATTTTGATTTATTATCTAAGGGTGAGATAAGATATCTTGATGAGGGTAATTGGAAAGAAACAAGAGATTATTGCGAGGAAAATTATTTATATGAATATACTTGTGAAGGAAGAGATTTTAGTAGTAGTTCCTTGGAAAAGGTTGGATCTAATCTATACAAATATTCTTGTAGTAATTTAAATGAAAAGGGTTATGAATTTGAATGTGAAGATGGTGCATGTAAAAGGACTACTCCTGCTATTGGCCTTTATGATTTTCCTTTGCAAGATTTTAATGAAGCAAATAATGTCAATTTTGTTTGTTTAGACACTGATTTTGGAATTAATTTTTATGAAAAAGGAGGATATATTTTTGAAAATTATATTTTTTTAAATGAAGATGAATGTTCCGGAGATATTCTTAATGAAAAATATTGTTTAGGGAATAATTATCCGGTTGGAGCATCTATTTCTTATACATGTCCAAATGGTTGTCTAAATGGGGCTTGTGTTGAAGGAGAGGAGCTAGATACTTGTGTAGATTCTGATAATGGGATAATTTACCATGAAAAAGGAATTTTAAATCTTAATGGAGATCTTTACGAAGATAGATGTATAACTTTTCCTGAGGCTCCTTCTTCAAATACAGAACAATTAATTGAGTCTTGTTCTGGAGAAAAGTGTTATTTACTTGAATACTATTGTTCAGGAAATACAAAACCACAATTATTTAAGTGTGAGGAAGGTTGTCAAGAGGGGGTTTGCCTTGGAACTGAAGAATATAGTTTGGATTTTGGTTCAACATTGTCTTCAAGAGAAATTCTGTGTATGGATTCTGATGGAAGAGATTATCAAATTAAGGGAAGTGTTACAAATGATACTAGCACTAAGGAAGATTATTGTTATAGCAATGTATCTTTAATTGAACATTATTGTGAAGATTCGTATAATGGACAAATTAGATTAGAGTCTTATGATTGTGCAGAGGGTTGTGAAGATGGAATTTGTATCAATATGACAAGACAAGAATCTATTAGAGGTAGTTCTCCTGGTGGTGGAGGTGGTTCTTCTGGTGGTGGGGGTGGAGTAGCTCTTACTCCTTTAAAGGTTATAACTCCTCTAAGTGAAACTACTCTTCCAGAAAATGAAGGAATTAATACAATCATGGTTGATGTTGAGAGATCAAGAGTAATTAGTAGAAACACTGAGGCAACTTCTGAAACAAAATTGAGTGTCTTTAATGGAAAAGCTTATGCAAGCCATAGTAGTGGAAGTTCTATAGAAATAAAAATAACTCCTGATGAAGCAACAGAATTGGTTAAGCAAGAAGTAAAAACTGAAACAATAAATCTAGTTAAAATTATTGAATATAAAAAAATAATTGTTTATGAGATTGATTCTGAAAAATCAGTTAAAGTTTTTGCATTAATTCCTTCTAACATGGGTATTGTCACAAAGATTAATATTGAAAGTGGAGATATTGTTAATGTAAATAAGCCATGGTGGGGTTTTTTAGCTAAAGAATAATCTTGTTTAATAATTTAAAGATATATAAAACTTAAAAACCCCTAATTTATAATTAATTCATGGAAATCATATTACTTGCTGCAATATTTTTGAGTTTTATAATAACATTGTTTGCACTTCCTAAATGGATTAAAAAATGTAAGTATGTGGGGCTCTTGTGGGAAGATATGAATAAATTTGATCATCCACGTAACGTAGCATCTTCTGGAGGGATTATAGTCGTTATGACATTTATTTTAGGAGTTTTATTTTATATTGCATTAAAAACTTTTGTTTTGAAAACTGATGAAGTTACATTAAGTATTTTTGCCCTATTAAGTGTTATTTCTATCCTCGCTATTGTTGGTTTAATTGATGATTTGCTTGGATGGAAACATGGAGGCCTTTCTGTAAGATTTAGAATTTTTCTTGCAATAATGGCATCGATACCTTTAGTAGTAATTAACGCAGGAACTTCAACTATGAACTTTCCATTTTTAGGAAGCGTTCAATTAGGATTGCTATACCCCTTACTATTAATACCTCTAGGGATCTCTGGAGCCGCTATAACTTACAATTTTTTAGCAGGATTTAATGGATTAGAAGCTGGACAAGGGATTATTATTTTATCTTTTTTATCATTTATTTCTTATGCAACGGGAAATAGTTGGCTTTCTCTTATTGGTTTAATTATGGTGACCTCATTAATAGCATTTTATTTTTATAATAAATTTCCTGCTAAGGTCTTCCCGGGAGATTCATTAACCTGGTCCATTGGTGCACTTATTGCAATTATGGCCATATTAGGGAATTTTGAAAAAATTGCGGTGTTTTTATTTTCATTGTATTTAATAGAGATGGTTCTTAAACTTCGGGGGGGATTAAAAAAACAATCTTTTGCTAAACCTAATGAGGATGGAAGTTTAGAAATGCCTTATAATAAAATTTATAGTATGACTCATTTATCTCTTTTTATACTTAAGAAATTCAAAAGGAAAGTTTATGAAAAAGATGTTATTTATTTGATTTTTATATTTCAAATCATATTATGTTTATTGGCGCTAATTATTTTTAGAGGGGTGTTATTTCTATGATAATTAATTTCGTTAAAACTCAATTTTGGAAGTTTGCTCTTTTTTCATTAGTAGGTTTAGGAGCTTTTCTATTAGATTGGCTTTTTTTTAATTTGTTTTATGGGCTAGGGTTAACTTTTATCCTTTCATTATCTCTTGGGTGGATTATTTCTATGTTCTTCAACTTTATGATAAACAGAAATATTACTTTTTCAGCTAGAGGATTTTCTATTAAAAAACAAGCTATACGTTGGATCTTAGTTTACTTAATTGCGTTTTTATTTAGAAGTGGTTTGGGTAAACTTGTACTTTTTATTCTTGGAGAAAGCCCTTTAACGGCAAATATTGCTTTCTTTGCAGGAGTGTTAATTGCAATACCTATAAGCTTTATTGGATCTCTATTATGGGCGTTCAAAAAGAACTAATCTTTTTTATTTTTATACACACCTACTATCGTTATTCCAAAAGGCGTTTTAAAATTTTTTCTAATTAAAAAATTTTCTAATTTAAGAATTTTATACAGAAGAGCACCTATAAGAGGATTTAAATTTGGATTCTCTACTTTTGGTGTTGAATTTTTTTTCAATATCCTCATAATTGCAAGTGGCAAAAATAGAAAAAAATTCCAATAATCTAATGAAATTTGTTCAAATCTTTCTAATCTTTTTTTAATTTTATTTTTAGAATATCTTCTTTTATGATTTAAGGCCCTATCATGAGGGCCATATAAAAATTGAAATGCAGGAACAGAGAAGATTAA
>Ga0233437_1004745_pt1 | contig 15647 bp, 11 predicted proteins | sample SI_122_August201_FD_182714 | JGI IMG/M metagenome (GOLD analysis project Ga0233437, IMG submission 182714) | Seawater microbial communities from Saanich Inlet, British Columbia, Canada - SI_122_August2016_200_MG | ecosystem: Environmental > Aquatic > Marine > Inlet | place: Canada: British... | reverse complement strand
ATTTCATGATCTCCCCTTGTCTTTTTCTTTTCTACATTTTGGGCATGTTGATCCAGCTGATCTACGATTGATTCTATCAATCCATTCATGTCCATTTGCACATTGCCACCAAAGTTGTGGGGAGTGCTGCCACAGGGGCTGCTACAGGAGCCGCGGCTGGATCGGTAGTACCAGTAGTTGGGAATTTTGTCGGGGGGTTGATTGGGGTTGTCGGTGGGCTTGCTGCCGGAGTTGCGGTTGATTATGCGATCATAAAAGTGGATGAAGCCAAATATAGGGATGAATTCAAAAGTGAGATAATTTCAGTAATCAATGAAGAGCACATGAAATTTAAAAGCTCATTTATGGCAATAGACTTGATTAAAGAACTCTAATCATTAGACTGGTATTGTGGCTTGCCCTTTTTGTACTCATTCCACTCATGATCAAGCAGCATCAACGAGAAGGTCAGCACTTCCTTTGAAAAACCCCAATGGGCAATAATCATCGCCTCAAAACAAAGACGTATTCTATCTGTCATGACATTCGTGTTGAAGTGAACGCCAGGCGAAACAATCATCGCTCGCAATTCCTCATCCTCGATCTCCTCATAAACCACCAGAATGAGTTTGTTTAAATCTAATTCTCCCAGTTCTCTAACATCATGTTCCATATATTCCCCTTTATGCAATAGCAAACCCGATTGGTGTGCTCTTCTGGATTGTTCCGTTGCTTACTTCAACATGGCAGTATTTTATCAGATCTGCCTGCTTTAATACCCGACCTTTTCCTTGTCTTCCAGCCGCTTCAGTAGCAGCATTCTCTACAATGATTTTAATCTGTCCACCTGATAGATCGAACTCGGAGGCAAGAGCTCTAAGGTTGATATCCCTGGCCCGTGGAATTGTAGGAGGTAAATGCAGCTCCCAAAGCTTGGTCCTTTCATCCTTAGCAGGCATGGGCAGCTCCAACTTTAGATGAAACCGCCGACTGAAGGCTGAATCAATATTATCCTGCAAGTTGGTGGTGGCTATCATGACCCCTCTTAATCGCTCAAAACCTTCCAGAAAAAGATTTTGCAAACTGTTCTGCATCTGATCGATGCTCGAACGAGTTTCATTAAGCCGGGTGGTCAGGAATTGATCTGCCTCATTCAGGAGTAAAACTGGAGGATTTTCAACTCTTCGGATGATTCGCTCAAACACATTGAATAGACGCCTAACATTCTTTTCACTTTCTCCAACCCACTTTGATTGTAGACGTGAGATGTCCGTGATGAGCAGCTTTTTTCCTAAATGTTTGGCTATTGCCCCAGAGGCAAAAGTTTTACCAGTCCCAGATGGGCCATGTAACAGCATGAGAAGACCAGGCTCCTTTTTCTTTTTCGATGCACCCACGACATCCATGGCTCCATTGTATAGTTGCCAATCTTGAAGCACCGCATCAACGTTCTCATGGTAGCGTCCGATGGATGTGACAATGGTCTGCTTCAACTCTGGTGCTAATATTAAATCGTCCATGGTATAATTGGGATCAATCAAGGTGAAGAGATCATTGCCCTTCAGTATCTGCGCCAATCGATCTTCATCATCCACTGGGGTGTCCAGGATAATTTGTTTCATAATATCAGGTGTAGCTCGGACATCACTTCCTTTACTCATGAGAAACATATTTTCCTGAAGTTCTACAATCCCGTTTTGAACCAAAGGGGCATCTATACTCAAGTACTGTCGATTTCTGTATACTTCATGTTGATCTGAACTGACTAGCTTGACCAGCTCATCCACATCAACAGTGCTGCCATCCAGTTCCTCTTTAACCAGATATGCCAACATCGTGACTTCATTTTCATCCAGTGAATATTCCTCTTCTATATCCTGGAGAGGGAAGACTTCGTTAGTGATACCCAATCGCGATGAGATGCGGTGTTTCCAATTGATGACTTCAAGCAGATCATTGGCATTTGATTCATCAAGCTCCTCATCATATTTGATATCCTGAAAGTCATAATAGTGTAGATCTCGTAATTTGCTGGTGTAAGCAAACCAATCTGAGAGATACTCTTTATTTGAAGTATAGGGCGTTTTATCTTTTTGATTGACTTCTTCAGGCTCCTCTAGCAACAAATTGATAAAGCTATTATTAAGAGAAATATTTTCTTCCAGGAGCGATCGCTTACTGTATTTGATCCGCTTTATCGGTTCATTAATTGTTATAGCATGTAGGATGCTTTTCTTGCTGGTATAGAGGACTTGTTTTTCCAGTAGACCGATGATAAGCTCGAGATAATCAATAGCATTAGACTCATTACCCATTAGATCATTTATAACCTCAAGTGCGGTGAAGTAGGCACCCTTATCTGCAGTGATCTGATGCCATAAACGGGCGACAACCAGTACTTCATTTTCAGATAGACCGTAACCGCTAAATGATGAATCAATGGTCATTAATAGAATACTCTTTTTCATTTTTGGGCGTGTTTTTACACCCCTTGCACCAGTCAGGTGATTGATATTATCATGGGTGTCTAGAAACTCCCCAATATTTGTAAGCAAATGATGTGGTTTTTGTTTGTCTCGCACGTTTCCTCCCTATCGTTATTCATAAGATAGAGACTAAAACGTCATATTATGTCGTGGAGTAGATATTTTTGAGAAGATTTACTTTTTCTGTCATCATTTCTTTAAGCTCAGGGGGCTCCAGGACCTCTGCATACTCATTCCAGCTAAAAATCCAACTCACCAGCTCAGGACTTAATCCTACCTGAAGTTCCAGAATGAGAGACTCTTTTTTGCCCTCTGAGAAGATCTGACTGGCATGCCAGTGTCGACCCTCGATATGCATGCGTACTTCTGAAGAAAAGGCGATCTTTACAGGTAAGGCTCCAGCGCTGAATAATCCGAACTTCTGCTTCCAATACAATTCAGGATTAAAATGAGGAAGTTCGGGATGAACCTCATCCAATTGCTTGAATATTTTGATACGTTGTAAGGCGAGCAATCTGAACTTTTCAAATCTACGGATATAAACCACGACATAGAGTCCACCTTTGAAATACACAATTCGTCGTGGCTCAATATAGAAGTTCTTAGTTTCTCCCTGGTAGGCATTGAAATAGGATACAAAACACTTCTGCTTCTGCAAAATCGCCTTGATGATTTTGGTTATAGTCTCATCATAGCCTGAGTAATCAAACAACCCCGAGGTGTAATTCTCGTACAGATCTTCAGGTGCTACATCCACTGTCTCTAGAAAGACGTCTTCTGGAACGATCTGGTCAATTTTCTTCAACAGCGAATCGATTTCAGTAGAAAACTCGGTGCTGCGGAAGACTTTCAGATTCTCTTTGAGCATATGAGCTGCCAGATATTCGTTTAAGCCCAAGGTCTGGGGGATAAAAGATCTAAAGCTAGAATCCAGATACCACTCATTTTCATTGGCAGTGGTTTTTCTAGAGCGGACGGGTATACCTGAAGTTGCAATCTTATTTAGATCCCTTTGCAGTGTGCGCAATGCAACCTGATCATCAAAGCGTTTTACTAACTCTCCAGTGGTGAGCCGGGTACCGGCACTCAAAATCTGAATGATCCGCAATATGCGCTCGATCTGGGTGAAATCTGACATGATGAATAGAATATAACCCAATAAGTCATAATATGACGCATTAATCATTAATTTCCTTCTAGAAGGAGAAGAATGATGCCAAGACTAATTATCAAAGAAGCAATCTTAAATTTGGACGAAAGCGACCTTGCTCAGGAATTATATGCTCAAATGATCGATTCCCATGGCTGGGAGAAAGGACATTGGATATCGCGATCCAATCAGGTCTACTGTATTTATGTCACCTCCCGTAGTGGTCCAACTCATGGGGTGCTATTCCAATTTGTTCAGGATGAAAAAATTTACCCCGTTCATTTCCACCGCTTTTTAACCCTGAGCCAGCCCCACAGCTTGCTGGATGCCCAATTCCTGATAGAATTCTACCGGCGCTATTTTCAGGATAAGTCATCCTACTCAAAGAAAGGGTTGAGCCCATGGGAAGCTCTGACTGAGATGCACTTTAAGCCCAATTCACTGTTGGATGAATTATTGGCAGACTCCAGAGGTCTGATCATGTGGGATCATCAGTATGACCAACTGCTGCAGTTTATAGGACCTGTATGGTATAACCCACCTGATATGCGTCTCAGACTGGGGTTCCAGTCTGGACGACTATGGAGAGACTATCAGCAGATTAAAATAGATGGACGAAAACTGCAGGAGATGGTCAAGGAGCGAGCTATTTTTGGCTCAACAAGAGCTGCCTCCCTTCCTGGCGCCTTGACGCTTTGGAAGGCGCTCAATGAGTCTTCCTATAATTAGTTGGTTCATAAGAAGAGGCTCCTATATTCATTCCACACCACGCAAACAGCTTGCTGTGCATTCTGAATTAGGGGGGACAGAATCACTCGGAAATGATTGGGTCAATATTTGCAATAAATTCAAATTATTACTGAATTATTGTTTCAAAGGTTCTGAAGAAAATATGGATTTAAGGGAAAATAGAAATGAATGCAATCAAGTTCATACACTGTGCAGATTTACACATTGACACTCCATTTAAGGGCATTGGTTCAATTGATCAAGAGCTAAAAGATATACTATACAATTCGACCTTTAAATCATTTCAAAATATTGTTCAGATTGCAATAGATAATGAAGTTCATGCAGTAATTATTGCAGGCGATATTTACGATGGAGCGGATAAAAGCCTGAAAGCTCAATTAAAATTCAGGGACGAATTGTTGCGCCTTTCTGATGCGGGAATCCAAAGCTTCATCGTGGCGGGAAATCATGATCCTCTAGATGGTTGGGCTGCTTCAATAGAATGGCCAGATCTTGTTCATTTATTTAGTGGTAAGAAAGTTGAAAAAATCCCTCTGGTTATAGATGGTGAAACCATCGCAGATATTTATGGGATTAGTTTTCCAACTAGAGATGTGACCGAAAATCTTGCTCTACAATTTAAGAGGGAAAACAAAGACATTCCCTCCATTGCCATCTTGCACACAAATATTGGTGAAAATACTGGGCATAAATCGTATGCCCCCGCCACCATAGCAGATTTAAAATCGAGGGGATTTGATTATTGGGCACTAGGGCACGTCCACACTCGAAAGGTATTAAGTAAGAGGGATCCTACCATTCTGTACCCAGGGAACACTCAGGCAAGAAGCGCAAGAGAACCTGGGAGTAAAGGTTGTAGCCTTGTCACGCTTGAAAAGGATGGTGCATGTGAAATCACTCATTTCCCAACCGATGTAGTTAGATACCATAAAAATGTCATTGACCTATCTGGCATTGAAACATTGGATGATGTGATAGATAAGATGAAGACCGAATGTGAAGATGAGGCAAAGACATTGGAGGGACGGCACCTGATTATTCGACTGCAATTAATGGGCAGGTGTGCTGTAAATCAAGAGCTTAGGAAGGGAAACAGCATTACGGATATTCTCGAATCCATAAGGGAGCACTTCTTTGGACGAGAGCAAATAATTTTCCTCGAGAAAATCCAGCTAGCAACGGCAGGAAATTATGATTTAGAATCCCTAACTGGCGGGAACGATTTTATAGCTGATATAATTTCACTTTATGGAGAAATGGACATCAAAGACGCAAGTTCATTGGAAGAAATTAAGGAGATGCTAAAATCGTTGACTGTGAATTGGGCTGGCTCGAAGCATATGGACGAGTTTTCTGATGAGGATATCGTGTCTTTTGCTGCTGAAGCCCGTGACTGGACTTTGGATCAGATAGTGGGGGATGATTAGATGTTACTAAAATCAATTCACATAGATGGATTTGGCATTTTTAATGATAAACATGTCACCGGTTTAAAAAAGGGCGTCAATATCATTTATGGTCCTAATGAGTTTGGGAAAACCACTCTCCTGGAATTCATTCGCCGAATATTATTCGGTTTCCCAGGTAAACGTGCTCCGAATCAGTATCCTGCTATAAATGGTGGTCAGTATGGAGGAAGATTACTTTGTGAACTTAAATCTGGAGAAGATATTGAAATTAGCCGGACTGAAGGGACACATGGTGGCCCACTCAATTTGCTGATTGGCAGTGATGAAAAATCAGGTAAAGATTGTCTAAATCCTTATCTCGGCTCAATCTCAGAGACGTTCTACAAAAATGTTTATGCCTTCAGCCTGAGTGAGCTTGAAGAAGTTGAAAGTTTAAAGGCCGAGGAGATTAGCAATCGAATCTATGGTGCTGGATTGGAGCTAGGGGGGAAATCGCTCACTGAGATCAAGAAAACTTTTAGAGGAGTTCGCGATACCCTTTTCAAAAAGAGTGGTTCTGCAAATGAACTAGCTAAATCTCTATCGTCTATCAAAGAGCAAGAAAATCAAATTAGAGAACTACAAAAGGGCTTATCAGAATATGAAAGCCTGAAATCTAAAAAAGAGGAGATAGAATCCGAAGTAACTGAGGCAAAGCGAGTGATCAAGGAGTTGAACGAAAAAAAATATTACCTTGAAAACTTAGAGAAATTATTCCCAGCCTACATAAGAATGAAACAAGCAAAGGCTAACTTGGATGACCTCGGTGATGTCGATGAAATTGCAGAAGATGCAGTTGAGACTTCACTTGAGTTGCAACGTGAAATAGATGGATTGCAGATCAGTTTGGATGAGAAACAGGGTGATCTAGATTCACTCATTGAGCTGCATGATTCAGTTCAATTCAATGAAAATATTCTTTCCCTAGAATCGAAGGTCTTGGAACTTCAAACATCGGAAAAAAGTTATTCTGATGCTAGACAGGATACTGAGAAAGTATCAATAGAGAGAGCGAGACTTGAATCGGAAATCAACACTGAAATATCAAAATTGGGACCTGATTGGGATCAATCGAAAGTGAAAGATTTCTCAGTAACGACGTCCCAGGACGATTCGATTAGGACAGCTCGTGAAAAGCTTGAAAAAGCTGAGAGAGACTTCAATAATGCAGAAATCAAACTTGAGCAACACCGAGATGGAGTTTTGCAGGGTTTTGGTGCAAAGACTTACTCATCAAAATTATTTAAGAATGCTCACCTTGTAATAGTTGCCCTAGGTGTGGTGGGAACTGTCTATGGCTTTTATGTCGCGAATTGGCCTCTACTCATTCTTTCAGGTATCACGGCATTGATAGGTGGCGTAATAGCCTTCAATTTAAAGACAGATGGAGGGTTGGATAAGGTCGATAGCGGGGAACGACGGTTAAACGACAATCTTGAAGCAAATAAGGACTCCTTAAGCGCAGTACGTGGTGAATGGGGAAAAGAACTGGCAGAGCTGGGTCTGGAAAATTTATCGCCAAATGGTTTCGAGAAAATTATCCCGAATATAGAAAGCATCAAAACAAAAATAGATTCAAAATCAAGTCTTGATGAGCGTTTGGAGAGAATGAAGGCAACCATTGATCGAGTGGAATCAACCTATGCTGACGTATTAAAGGAGACCGATAGTTCAAAGTTTGGAAAAAATATTGAGACTAACATCACTTTGATAATAAATCAATTCGATGATGCGAAAGAAGGCAAAAGGGAAAAAGAAAATCTAGAAGGGAGACAGACTGAAGTCAATTCTAAGATCAAAACCAACATAATCCAGCTCAGGAAAAAAGTTAACGAACTAAAAAAATATATAGAAAAGACTGGTGCGGTGGACCTGGATGATCTTAAAAAGAAAAATGAATTGTACTCTAACAAGGTAGAATATGAAACGAGTGTTGAGGAGGATAAAAACGCCATTCAATCGATTGTTGGTTTGGACAAAAAATATGAGGATTTCTTATTACGGGTAGAAGCATCTTCCCTAGAATCTATCAAAGTTGAAATTGATGAGAATAACCAAGAACTTGAGGATCTAACCGCACGAAAAGAACAACTAAATATTGAAATCGGCGGCGTGAATACCCTATTAGAAAGCTTAGCTAATGATGAGGCTCTTATAAAAATTCAAACTGATTTGGAGATTCAAAAAACGCTACTTAGAGAGAAGTCCCGGGAGTGGGCGAAGGCTCAAATTGCTCTCAAAGTCTTTAACAAGGCTATTGCAAAATATGAGTCAACGCGCCAACCAGATGTCATAAATATGGCACAATCAGTGTTCTCTGAAATTACAGATTCAAAATACCCTGAATTAAAGATGCTGGCAGAAAATCAGGAGTTAATAATTTTAGATCAAAATAAGAAGAGTAAGAAGGTAGCTGAACTGAGTCGAGGTTCCATGGAGGAATTGTATTTTTCTATGCGGCTGGGTCTTATAGATGTCTATGAAAAACGAGCTGAACCGATGCCATTTGTAATGGATGATACTTTTGTGAATTTTGATGATAGCAGGAGAGACAAAGCTATAAATGCACTCCAGGAATTTGCTAAGAATCGGCAGGTAATTGTACTCACCTGCCATGCCCATGTAAATGAGATGTTTAAAAGCATTGGGGCGAATATTCTTTCAGTATGAATCAGAGAAATAAAAAACAAATGAATTTAGAACAAGTGTAGGCTAGCTTTAACACAAAGGGGGACTAATAATTAGTTTCATAGAAGATCAAAGAAAAAGAGTGGTAAGTCAGAGGAATAGAATATTTCGGGATCCAGGCAAAGGGATTTATAGAAGTAGGGAAAGAGAATTTGTTCTCAATGATCCGAATTTAAATCTTTGGGCAGGCATTAGAGAAGATGCCATCGACTACTTCAAAAGAAATGATATCGTTTGGTGGTCAGGATCCGATATCCCAACAGGTCATCTCTTATCTTCTCAGATTGCATGTGTTAATCATATGTTCCCTCTTCGGCAAAGAGCAGATTTAGCACTCAATTTCTTAAACCATGTATCAGAAGATTTCGTTGATGTTGCAATACTGGATGATGGCTTTGTTGAATTCGAAGTGATTGGCGCGGAAAATTACCTCAATGAACGTTCTCACCAGAGAGGTGCTAACAGTACATCAATTGATGCTGTTATGGTGGGGATTAAGTCAGATGGGAGTCGAGTCCTGGTGGGGATTGAGTGGAAATATACCGAATCTTACCCTAGTGAGTCAAAATATGTTGCTCAGAGATATGAGCGATACAATCCACTCTTATTGAAACTAATCAGTCCGATTGAAACCACTGAACCAGAGGCATTATATTTCGAGCCCTACTATCAGTTGATGAGACAAGCCTTACTACTTGCTGGAATGGTAGAAGCGAAGGAATATGGTTGTTCTAGCTTCCTCCACCTACACGTTGTGCCTGAAAAAAACAAGGAGTTGCGCAACACTAATCCTTCTCCTGGTCTAGAAGGAGATGATATGTCTCATGCTTGGAAAAGTGTTTTGAAAAACGCAAATCAATATCAAATACTACCCCCTGAAGTCCTTTTTGAAGAAATAAAGAAATGTCCTGATGCTGCTGCATTGTGGAATTATCTAAACGATAGGTATTGGTAATGTTAACACCATGATTAGAACTATACGTCACAAACATCTCGAGTGATGCCAATCGATTCAGCGAGCTCACTTCAGATTGTTGATAATATATAGGTTTCATCTCCATTCATTAAGATGATTCGCGGTAGAAGAGCATAGTTAATTTTTGTAGCCATGATTACCTAAATAATTTGCCAGTCCGTTTAAAGGTCATCAGGTAAGACGTTAAATTAGCTAGGCTATTTACCATATAAATAGGCTAAATATTAATTGTCATTGCGCTTAAGTTGAAAGAAATGAAAAAATCTTATTTCAGATATTATTTATGCTATCATTGTGGGGAAGAATGTGACGATTTTTAATTCCAAGCTATTCGAGACTAATCCCAAATTGCTACAAGGTAATCTGCAAATCATTGCCTGCGCGGGTTCAGGAAAAACAGAGTTTGTCTCTGAGAGAATTGCATATCAGATCGCTAAAGATGTTGCTAAACCCGATCAGATTGTTGCCTTCACCTTCACGAAGAAGGCCGCTGAGGAATTAAAATTCAGGGTAAGATCCAAGATAAAAGAAGTCATGGGGAAACAACCCGATATTGGTGATATGTATATTGGGACCATTCATGCATTCGCCTTTAAAATTCTTCAGGAATTCATCCCTCGCTATAGAGCTTATGACATGTTGGATGAGGTGGGGAGATTGGCATTCCTTTCCTCCATCAAGAGAGATATAGATTTTGGCTATATGTTTAATGCTTTGAGTTCACGCCATAAGTGGAATTACTATCGACACGGCAACAGACAAAATTGGACCTTCAGGACATTTATCAAGGATATCGATCTTTTCCGTGAAGAGGGTTTGACAGATGATGCAATTTTGTCAGACAGCTTTAAAACTGCCTACAAAGTCTATTTAGACAAGCTCGAGGAAAAACGCTTTCTGGACTTCTCGAGCATCCTCCGAATTGCTGTTGATGTACTCCAGAATGATGAGCAAGTGAGACAAAAAATCCAGGAGCAATATCGGTTTTTCACCGTGGATGAGTATCAGGATGTTAATCCTATTCAGGAGCATCTCATACAGCTCATTTCGAACAAGCAAAATGTTTGCGTGGTCGGAGATGATGACCAATCCATTTATCAGTGGCGAGGTGCTGATGTACAAAACATTATTACCTTTAAGGAAAGATACCCAAAAGCAGCCTTACATCATTTGGACACCAACCGCAGAAGTTATGATGGCATTGTAAAAACTGGTGATGAACTTATTCAAAGGAACAACCCTGGGCGTCTGAAGAAATCTATTAAGGATAAGGGACTCTCAACCGAGGACGGGGACCTATATAAAATCCTATTCCAACGTCAAGAAGAAGAAGTTGAGTGGATTATTCGAAAAATTCAAGCACTCATTGGCACAGAGTATCTGGAGGGTGATTCGCCTCGCAAACTAAAGTACTCCGATTTCGCCTTTTTATTTAGATCTGTGGGAAACGAAGCTGCCCCTTACATACAAGCACTTCAAAATGCTAATATTCCGATCATTTTTTCTGGTACTGGTGGTTTGTTCGATACTCCCGAGGTGTCATCAATTATTCATATTCTTGAATACATTTCAAATTGGGATAAAGAAGCAACTTATGATGAATCCTATTTAAAGGATATTCATAATGACCTACCTCATGATTTTACTCTTTCTGTAAACAGATTTGCCAAGGGTATACAGGCGATTCAGGTTGCCACGAAATCTCAAAAGAGAATTTCCCTTCAATCGGTGTATGCGGGTATTCTCTCACTCCTTGGGCTTTCCGAGGATAGTTTCCATCAGAGTGAAGATGATGTTTTGCTATTTAATCTAGGTCGGCTGAGTCAGGCGATTTCAGATTACGAGAACTCAAGAGAATATCTTACTTTTAATAGCATTAAGGACTTCCTCTGGTTCACTCGAATGCACGCCATGAATGCATATGATAGTGGTAACACAGATGCCATGGCTGGAATGATTGATGCTGTTCAAATAATGACCATGCACGGTACAAAGGGACTCGGATTCCCGGTCGTTTTTATGCCGAGTCATTTCAAGCGGAATCGAGATCCAGATTTTGGCCCGACACTCTTGGATACTTCTAAATTCCAAAGTGATCGCTTTCTAAACTATCCTGAAGATGAGAGACGGATTTATTACGTTGCAATCACTAGGGCAAAAAAATATTTAATTGTCACCAGCGCAGACTATAAAATTGAAGGAAAAAGAAGAGCTTCAAGAAGTGTCTTCTTTGGGGAAATACCAGACACCTATTTTATTACATCTGAAATTGCCGACCCAACCTCAAGAGTTCCCTGTAGTATTGAAGGTGTTTCTGAAGAATTACGTTTTCCAACAAGTTATAGTGAGCTCGCTTATTATCTCAGCTGTGGTTACGATTACAAAATGCGTTTCATTTATGGGTTCAACCCTGGAATTGTGCAAGCCCTAGGTTTTGGTAAACAAGTACACAATGTTATCAATCTTCTTCACTATAATTTTGAAAACACTGGGATGATTCCCTCAAAAGCAGATATCTCAAAAATGATTGATGACCATTTCTATTTGAGATATGCTTCCGATTCTTTGACAGCCAGGCTGAAAGTCAGTGCCCTAAAGAGTCTCTCGAAATATGTGAAAATGTGGGAGAGCGACTTTGGTTTGTCTGTGAAAACAGAACGTCCCTTTGAGCTGGAGTTTGACAACGCCCTCATTGCAGGGTCAATAGACATGATCAAGAGACAGGAGGGTGATGAATCAATCCTTGAGGTAATCGATTTCAAGACTGGGAAGCCAGATAATGAACTCATGCATAAATATGAATTACAGGTGCAACTCTATACGATTGCGGCACAGGAAGCCTTGGGTATTAACACACAAAAAGCCTTGATCCATTTCATTGATTCAGATAAGAATTCACGTCTAGCAGTTCAAACCTCATCAGATGCTCTGGACACAGCTCGAGAAGAATTGAGCTACGCCATAAAGGGAGTAACCCAGGCAAATTTTAACCGAGACGCCCGGCAAAACAAAACCTGCAAGGTCTGCGACTGGTGTGATCTCTGCCCGAAACGAAAAGGGTTCAAGCAGTAATGCCCGATCAATATTCTGGACATCGAGAGCGGTTACGAAAACGCTTTGAGACATCAGGGTTCTCTGGCTTTCATGACTACGAAGTGTTGGAATTGATGCTTACATTCATCTTCAGGCAGGGGGATGTAAAGCCAGTCGCCAAGGAACTTATTAAATCCTTTGGGTCTTTCCCCCAAGTTCTGGACGCAACTGTCGATGATTTAGCCAATATCAAGGGGATGGGAGCGGCTTCAGCGTTGAGCCTGCATGCCATCCGTGAGGCAATGTCATTCTATTATAGAAGTAAGACCACCGGTAAAAAGGAGCAAGTCACCCAAATGAGTAGCCTGGTAGAAATGCTAAGGGCTAATCTTGGACAAAGGCATAACGAGGTAATGTTCGCTCTTTTTTTAAATGCTAAAAATGAAGTTCTCGCAACTAAAGAACTTGGGGAGGGCACTGTGTCTCAAGCCCCAGCCTTTCCCAGAAAAATTATTGAAGAAGCAATAAAACATAAATCGACATCCATTATTTTAGCTCATAACCACCCCGATGGTGTGGCCGAGCCCAGCGAAGCAGATATGAATGTTACCAGCGACATGCGGAAGGCACTAGCCTTGATTGATATTTCGCTCCAGGATCACATAATTTTGGCGAATGATGACTACTTCTCATTTAAAAGGAATAATCTACTATGAATGACAAAATTGAAGAACAAGAACTCCCTCTCGGTCTGTATTGGAAAGGGAAACGAACAACGGTAAACCGTATTGTACTGCCCTTCCAGAGTCTGGAAGTTATTGAAACCATAAACGAAAGCCGGGCAACCCGTGAAAAGGAAAAGGGTACTTTCTTTAGAACTAATCCAAACTCCGTTGATACCAGCTGGCGTAATAAGTTGATTTGGGGTGACAATAAATACGTGATGAATGCACTGCTTGAAAAATATACTGGACAGATTGACCTTATCTACATTGACCCGCCTTTCGCTACGGGAGCAGATTTTAGCACTACTGTATCCATCGGTGATGATGAGATCGAACATACAAAAGAAGCATCAGCTATGGAAGAATTGGCATACCGTGACACTTGGGGTGATGGTATGGATAGTTTTTTACAAATGATGTACGATAGATTGGTTCTAATACGCGAGCTATTAAATGAAAGAGGTAGTCTCTATGTCCACTTGGACTGGCGAATGGCTCATTATGTAAAATGCATCCTAGATGAAATTTTTGGAGTTGATAATTTTAGAAATGATTTGAGGTGGAGGCGTCAGCCTGTACGTGGTGCAAAAGCAACAGGAAACCAATTTGCTAGAAATTCTGATATTGTATTATTTTATTCGAAAACAGCAAAATACTTATGGAACAACGCTTATAAGCCTTACTCAGAGGAATTTGTTAAAACAAAATTCCGTGCTGATAAAAATGGACGGATGTTTAGGGATTCTGATTTAGGCGATTATTCAACAAAATCCATTGCTGAATTTGAAAGGCAAGGCAAAATCTACATTACTAAAAATGGAAAGAAGAGACTCATTAGGTATCTTGATGAAGAGAAGGGCGAAGCACTTGGTGACATGTGGTCCGATATTCCAGAGGTCAATTCCCAGGCTGCTGAGAGGTTAGACTATCCAACACAAAAACCTGAGGCTCTATTGGAAAGAATTATTAAGGCCAGTAGTAATGATGGGGACCTAATTGCTGATTTTTTTGGAGGGAGTGGTACAACTGCTGCAGTGGCAGAAAAATTGGGAAGAAGATGGATTACCAGTGATTTGGGTAGGTTTGCCATACACACTTCAAAGAAACGATTCCTTGAAATCCAAGGGTGCAAACCTTTTGAAATATTAAATATTGGTAAATATGAGAGGCAAGCCTGGCAGACCGTCAGCTTTGGTAAAAAGGGCTCCGATCAAACACTCGCTGAATACCTGGACTTTATATTAAAACTATTCAAAGCTGAAGCCCTTCCTGGAAGTGCATATATTCATGGAAAAAAGGGTGGAAAACTGGTACATGTTGGCGGTGTTGATGCCCCAGTAACCTTATCAGACATTCAAAACGCTCTGGAAGAAACCCGCCGTATGAAACAAAAAGAATTGGTGGTCCTTGGCTGGGAGTGGGAAATGGGTTTGCATGATGTGGTCGAGAGAGAAGCAGACAAGGCGGGCATCAAACTTCATCTGCTTAGTATCCCAAGAGAAGCTATGGATAAACGGGCTGTTGATGCTGGTGATATTCATTTTTTTGAACTCGCCTACCTGGAGACAGAGGTTTTAGATACGAAACATGGCTATCAAATAAAACTCAATGATTTTATAATTCCCAATCTTGATCTCGTACCTGAGGAAGTCAAAAAACTGGTCAAAAAATGGAGCGATTATATCGATTACTGGAGTGTAGACTGGGACTACAAAAATGACACCTTTCACAACCAATGGCAGAGTTATCGCACCAAAAAGGACCGCACTCTGGAATTGACCACTGATCCCAAGCAATATGATAAAAAGGGTGATTATAAGGTCATGGTTAAAGTCATCGACATCTTTGGAAACGATACCACGCATATCCTTGATTTGAAATACAGGTAAATCATGGCAAAAAGAAAAGCAGCAGCTGTTGCAAAGCAAAAAGTGGTTATCCCCCTTGATCAAGCCCTCCCGGAAATCGAGGGGCGTAAATCCTGGGAATTACCAAACAGCCATTTAACAAAAGACGGTAAAGGTAGTTATAAATTAGAAAACAAGCGCCGACCAAGTAAAACCCTGTTGGCGAACAATATTCGTAAACAAGTTGATGCCTGGAGACTCTCAGACTACAAAACGCCACTTGGAATCTCCACCACTTCTGAGACACTCCTAAAGTTCTGGTTCGACCAGGACCACCTAGTAAATGGAGAGTCTTTTCGTTATCGATTCGCACAGCGCGAAGCCATCGAAACGACGATCTATCTCTATGAAGTCAGAGGCGTCAGAGACAACGCTTTATTGGCAGAGAGTTACATGGACACTCAGGCGTACAGTAACGATCTGTTCGCGGACCGCAAGAAGGTCATCGAAACCGCCAAGTCAAAGCGTATTCTCACCCGAGTTGTCCCTGAAACCGGCTTGC
>Ga0233437_1004743_pt1 | contig 15652 bp, 16 predicted proteins | sample SI_122_August201_FD_182714 | JGI IMG/M metagenome (GOLD analysis project Ga0233437, IMG submission 182714) | Seawater microbial communities from Saanich Inlet, British Columbia, Canada - SI_122_August2016_200_MG | ecosystem: Environmental > Aquatic > Marine > Inlet | place: Canada: British... | reverse complement strand
ACAAATTGCAATTGATATGGGTAAATATTGAATTTGGAGGGGTTATGAAAAAGATAACATTATTCTTAGCTATTTTATCAGTTGCAGTTTTAGTTTATGGAATTGTAACAACTAAAGAGATTACAAAGACTTTTGAGGTCAATGACAAAACCGGATTGATAATTGATAATCTTAATGGATCTATTGAAATTTCTGGGTGGGACAAAGATTTTGTAGATGTAGTAGTAACGAAGAAAACCAAGCATGGTAGTATAGCATTAGAAAATGTGGACATTATTATGACGCAAAAAGATGACATCACTTTAGAAACAAAACATCTGAAAAGAAATCCTAAAGTAACGGTGATCTATGAAGTTCACGTTCCCAAAAAAATGCTACTTAAGAACATTAAAAGCTCTAATGGAAGCATTACGATTAAGGATGCTGGAAAAACGGATATCGTGCGAACTTCTAATGGTACAATTAAAATCACAAATTGTGCTGGGAAGATTAATGTAAACACAAGTAATGGTTCAATAACAGCTGAAGATATTAATGGCTCCGTAATTGCACATACTTCAAATGGTAGAATCAGATTGGAAAACATTGATGGTCTTACAAATGCAGTTACTACAAATGGCAGCATCCAAATATTAAATGCTGTAAATATTGGTACTCTTAAAACTTCTAATGGTTCTATTAAAGCACATATTATTAATATGAGTAATGATGTTGACATTAAATCCAGTAATGGTTCAATAACTGTATATTTACCAAACGATCTTGATGCTAATATCAGGGCTATAACTTCTAATGGGAGAATCAAGCTTCATGAATTTCCTATTACGGTAAGTGATGTAACAAAAACAAAGGTTTTAGGATCAATAGGCAATGGTGGCAATTTGCTCGAGCTGAAAACATCAAACTCTAATATTCATATTTATGATGATACAAAAATAGTATTTTAACATTCTCCCTAAAGAAGCATTGATCCTCCCTAAATGATCGGTGATAAGCCCCGAGAAATCGGGGCTTTCTTTATTAATATCTTCTTATATTTTGCTATTTGAAATCCAAATAAAATTAACTCTACAGTTAAAAAAACATATTAAGAAATTGACAGATAAAAGTAATGTTTAGAATCAAGAACGATTTAATAAAATTGAACTAGAGGAAATTATGTCTGATCAAATATCACTATTTTCAGAAGAGAAAACTCCAACTAATATTCCGTTAGCAGAGAAGATCCGTCCCAACAAAATTGAAGAGATAATGGGACAGCATGAAATAATGAAAGATGGATCTCAATTGCGTAATATGATAGAGAACGATAATTATAGTTCATTCATTTTATGGGGACCTCCAGGCACAGGAAAGACAACAATTGCCAGATTGATAGAGAAGAAAACCAAATCCAGATTCATATCTTTTAGTGCAGTTCTATCTAGCATAAAAGATGTTAAGCTCGTTATGAAAGAGGCAGAATTCACACTAAAAACACAGAATAAAAGCACAATTTTATTCATAGATGAAATCCATAGATTTAATAAATCTCAACAGGATGCATTTCTTCATTATTTAGAATCTGGTGCAGTCATTCTTATCGGTGCAACAACCGAAAATCCTTCCTTTGAAGTTATTCCGGCACTGCTTTCACGCTGTAATGTTTTTGTATTAAATCAACTTTCTGATGATGATATTAGCAAAATTATTGAGCGAGCAATGAAAGAGATAAACATAAAAATTGAATTTGAAGATAAGTGCGTTCCCTATATTGCAGAACTTTGCGGAGGCGATGCACGTAAAGCATTGAATTATCTTGAGAGTATAATCATGAATTCTAAGGGCAAGACAAAAATAGATGTTGAGTTTATTTCTAATATCCTAAGTAGGAAAGCAATGTTCTACGACAAAGATCGAGAGGAACATTATAATGTGATTTCTGCCCTTCATAAATCTTTACGTGGCAGTGATCCTCAGGCTGGGCTATATTGGCTTGCCCGAATGCTGGAGGCTGGAGAGGATCCGCTTTATGTGGCTCGCCGTTTGGTACGATTTGCTTCTGAAGATATTGGGTTAGCTGATCCTAATGCACTTCTTCAGGCAATTGCTGCAAAAGAAGCGTGTCACTTCTTGGGAATGCCGGAAGCAAATACCGCGCTGGCACAGCTGGTGGTTTACTTGGCCACCGCACCAAAAAGTAATGCACTTTATACTGGTTACAAAAAAGCAGCTGATGATGCCAGGAAAACAAGCCATCTTGGTGTTCCGCTTCATATAAGAAATGCTCCAACAAAATTGATGAAAGCTCTGGATTACGGCAAAGACTATAAATATGATCATATGGTAGAAAATGCATATAGTTATCAGAAATATTTCCCAGATAAAATGGAGGAAAAGAGATACTATGATCCATCAAAATTCGGATATGAAAAAGAAGTACGGAAGCGACTTGATTGGTGGAAAAAATTGAGAGAAGAGAGTAAATCGTAGAGACGATTGATGAATTACCTTAATAATAGGGGTGGTTCGAGAATCACCCCTACACAGATATAATGAAATTTAAAATTATTCCATCCCAAGCAAAACAACTTCTGGGTCATATAAAACAACCTGATGATTGGTTCGGATTGAAATATAATATGAACCTTTACAGAGGATGTCAGCATCAATGTATTTATTGTGATACGAGAAGTGAATGTTATCAAATAGAAAATTTTGGGAGTGAGATAATCTTTAAAGAAAACTCTCTTGAATTACTTAGGAATGAACTGGCTTCCAAAAGAGTAAAGGGAACTATAGGGCTTGGCTCGATGAACGACCCGTATCAACCCTTAGAAGCTTCAAAAAAATTAACCAGAAAAGCTCTTGAAATTATTGCTGAATTCAAGTTCCCAATTCACATTATAACCAAAAGTGATTTAGTTTTACGAGACATTGATCTGCTAAAGAAAATAAGTAAAATTTATGCAACTGTTAGCTTCTCTATTTCTACCGCTGATGATAATTTGGGAAAGATTATTGAACCGGCAGCTTCATTGGTTTCCAACCGTTTAAAAGCAATAGAATTATTGAATAATTATGGGATTCAAGCTGGAATTGTAATGATGCCTATACTACCATTCTTACAGGATAATGAAGAAAATATTACGAGCATTGTAACAAAAGGATATGAACACAATACTGAATATATTTTACCAGGTTTTGGCATGACAATGCGTGACAGACAGAGAGAGTATTATTACAAGAAGTTAGATGAGAATTTCCCGGGGATCAAAAAGAAATATATTGAAAAATTTGGTGAAAATTATTCGTGTTCAGTTAATAATTATCACCAATTGAAAAAGATATTTGATGAATTATGCGGTAAGTATAAAATTCCTACTATTATTCCAAAATATAAATCGGAAACTGAGGTGCAATTGGAGTTGTTTTAATAACCCCTCTGATTTTGTATTGCAAAATCTTCTCCCCTTAAAAAGGGGAGTTTTTATCCTACCTATCTATCCACTTATCAATTATAACTGGTTTGTATTTTTCAAATTTATCTAATATTTTTTTGGGGTCTGTATCAACAATTATTGCATCACGATGTCCTTGTTTAACAAATCGCATTTCAACTGATTTATCAAAGAATTTGAGTAGTTCGTCATAATATCCGTTAACATTAAGAATTCCACAAGGTTTAGAACTATAACCAATCTGTGACCATGTAAGAATTTCTAACAATTCTTCAAATGTTCCAAATCCACCCGGCAAGGCAATGAAACCATCTGAGATCTCAAACATTTTTGCTTTGCGTTGGTGCATGGTATCTGTAACTATAAGTTCTGTTAACTTAGGATGTTGAACTCTTCCATCAAATATCTTTGGCACAACACCTATTACCGATGTACCAACAGCAAGAGCACCTTTTGCAACCTCTCCCATTAAACCAAGGTCCGAAGAGCCATAAACTAAACCAAATCCACGAGCTGCTATCTCTCTTCCCAACTTGTTAGCCATCTTCAAATAAGCTGGATCAGCGCCAGGACTTGATCCGCAAAAAACACAAATATTTTTCATTTAATATTCCTGATTATGTGGCTGTGGAGTCTCCCCTTTAATGTGATCGAGATATGTTTTTGCAATATGCTCGCTATGTTCTAATTGTGCTTTCACGATATCCCCAATAGAGATCACACCAATCACATCAGTATCTTTCATAATAGGAAGATGCTTAATTCTTTTTTCTGTCATTATACTCATGGCATATTGAATATTATCATCTTCTGAGGCAATTATGATATTTTCATATTTAGTCATAATATCTTTCACTTTTATGTCAGAGAATTTCTGCACATCTTTAAAACATTTAATTGCGTCTTTTTCTGTCATGATCCCAATGAATTTTTTATCAGAATCTTCAACCATGCAAGAACCGATCTTCTTCTCTATAAATGTATCGAGTACTTTACAAATTTGTACATCTTCATTTACAGTATAAACAAAACCATTTTTAATTTTAAGAATTTCTTTAATTAGCATTCTACCTCCTATTTATTCAAATATTTATCAATTCCAACTGCTGCTTTATGACCATCAGCAATGGCGCTAACAGCATCTGCTTTATTATTAGAAGCATCTCCGCCAGAGAATATTTTTTCCACAGTTGTTTGTCCATTTTCATTCACAACTACCTTACTCCATTTGGTTTCAAGGTTGTTATTAATCTTTTCGGGTAGGAACGAAAGGTCTGCTTTTTGTCCGATAGCTATTATAAAAGTATCAATGTCAGTTTCGAATGTTTCTCCTTTTATTAGAACAGGTTTCGGACGCTCACCTTCTTTGCGTTCCATTTTATTCTTACCCCAAATAAATTTTATTCTAGATCCTTCTTTCTTTAATTCTAAAGGAGTAGTCTGTGGGAAGAACTTCACATTTTCTTCTTGAGCTTCTACAATTTCTTCTACATCAGCTGGCATATCTTCAATTCTTCTTCGGTAATAAACTTCTACTTCTGCACCAAGTCTTTTAGCTGTTCTTGCAGCATCCATTGCTGAGTTTCCACCACCAATAACAGCCACCTTACTTCCAAGCTCAATTTCTTCATTGTTTGTAACTTTATTAAGCAGATCAATTCCGGAAATTACATTAGGAAGTTCTTCTCCAGTGATGTTTACTGGAATAGAATTCCAAAGTCCCGGAGATATAAAAAGTGCATCGTTAGAATTATATATATCATCGAAATTTACTTCATCACCGATTCTGGTATTATAATTTATTTTAACACCAAGTGATGCAATATAATCAATATCTTTATCGAGCTGATCGTAAGGTAAACGGTATTCTGGAATTCCATATCTCAGCATTCCGCCACCTTTTTCGTTACCTTCAAATATTGTGATCTCATATCCTAATAGTCGCAAGTAATAAGCAGCAGAAAGTCCACCTGGACCAGCTCCAATTATTGCTACTTTTTTATTGTTAGTTTGAATTATACTTTTTAGTACTTTAGCCATTTCTTCAGGGGATACCTGATCTAGAATATATCGTTTTAACCAGCGGATTGCAATTGGCTCTCCATTATGAGCTAATGAGCATACATCTTCACAATGATGAGTACAGACTCTTCCACAACTTGCAGAGAACGGATTTGTTTTGTAAAGAATTTGAACTGCAAGTTCAATGTCATCTTCTCTGATCGCTTTAATATATTCAGGAATATCCATGTGAGCAGGACAGCGAGCAACACAAATTCCGCATTCAAGACATCTTTCAGCTTCTTCTATTGCTTGCTCTTTAGAGTATCCTTTTACCATCTCTATAAATGGTGAACTTCTCTCTTCTACTCCGAGTTCTTTCATTTTAATTCTTTCAAAATCTATTAATTGGAAATTATCTGCTCGTTTATAACCTTTCTCACAATCATCCCATTTCTTTTTATCTGCACCTGGAATAAACCTATAATCTTCCGGATCATCCGTTACCCACGTGTAATCATTAGACATTGTAAGTGAACCGGTTGGACAAACATCAACACAAAGAGCACACCAACAGCAGCGTCCGTAATCTATCATCGGACGTAATCCACTGTCACCCATATCAGTTTCTACACCTTCTACAGGCATTAGGTCTATAGCTGCATTCTGACAAATATCTTCACAAGTTCCACAACCAACACATTTATCAAAATCATTTTTATGGAATCCCCGATAATTCTCAGCACCAGGTCTGTCATTGATCGGATCTTTAATTGTCCAAGGTTTTTGGGCAGCTCTCTTCCAAACACTAAATGGTGATATAATATCTTTTATACTCATTGTTACCTCTCAATTTCCGGTGGGCAAGTTTGCAATGAAACAAGCAAGGCAGCAGTATCGGAAATACTTCTATTTATAGCCAGTTTTTCAAAAACAGAAATCGCATGTGTGTAACTGGCTCCTCTATTGAATACTCGCCGTGGATATTTTGTTCCATCAGAAACAACATAAAAACCATGCTCTCCACGTGTTGATTCTGCTTTCACATATGTTTCTCCGGTTGGAATTTTCCAGTTTACTACATTCGGTATCTTTGCTTGTATTTCTCCTTCTCGAGGAAGCTTATCAAGAATTTGAGAGATCAAGTCTAATGTTTGATGAATTTCTTGATATCTAACTTCTGCTCTGGCAAATGCATCTCCCCCGGTAGAAGTTATCATCTTCATATCCAGCTCAGGATATTTCAAATATGGATTATTCATTCTTACATCGTACTCTTTACCGCTGGCTCGTGCATTAGCTCCAACTATTCCGTATTCATCAACCATTTCAGGTGGTATAATTCCCAATCCCTTTAATCTGGATTTAAAAATTGCATTATTAAATAATGCTTTTTCTATATCAAATAGAAGTTTTCTTGTTTCCACAATAAGTTCTTTTGCTCTTTCTACAAATCCTTCGGGAAGGTCTTTTCTTACCCCTCCTGGAATCATATACATGTGATAGATACGTCCACCTGTCATCTCTTCAAAAAGGTCTAACCAGAAATCACGCATACCAACAGTCCACTGACCAATTACGCCCATTCCCAATGATCCAGCCTGTCCTCCCAGCCACATTAAAAAGCTGGCAAGACGAGACATTTCCAAGTTTAAAGTACGGATCCATTTTGCTTTTTTGGGAATTTCTATCCCTGCAAGTTCCTCTACAGCTGCAGAATATAAATATTCGTTTGTGTCAGGTTCAGGTACACAGATCCGGCAGACAATAGTAAAACCCTGAATGTATTTTCTTCGTTCTAACAGCTTCTCAAATCCACGATGCAGATAACCAACATGAGTTTTTGCCTGAACTATTTCATCACCGTTTATCGTGAGTTCGATAGCCATATTTCCGGTTACTCCAGGATGCTGAGGACCTTGCCATAATTTCGTATATTTGTGTGAATCTAGGTCAATAACAGGTTTCCCATTTTCCATTTCTGGGAATTTTGATCTATCTACCTTAAAATTATTGTATTTGCTTTTTGATTGTTTAGTCATCTTTCCTCCCTACGGTTGTAGATTGAGGGAATTTCTTATATAGTTTTTCTTTCATATATTTTTTTGGATCATTTTTTGTTCTTCCAGGACGCTGATAGAATGTTTTTTCTGAATATGCCAAAGTATCAAATTCTCTTTTCATCGGAGGTATCTCTTCCCAGCCTTCTAAAACAAACGACTCATCAACTTTTGGAGAGCCCGGAAAATTTATACCGAACATCTCTTTTAGTTCTCTTTGATATTGCCATGCATGAGCCCAAAGCTTATGAATAGAAACCATTTCAGACTTATCTCTATCAATAAAAACTTTAATTCCAAGATTAACCTTAATGTCATAATTATAAAGCATATAAGTTAATTGGAACTTATTATCTTCAATAAAATCTACAGCTTGTAAAAAAGCTAAGTGTGTAAAATTTTCCTGCTGTTTCAAGTAGGAAAGAACGAGTTCAAGATGCTCTTCTTTAATTGTAATGAAGTAAAGATCAGCTCTTTGATTTATAATTGATTCAATCTCAATTTTTTGTTTTAATCTATTTATTATATGTTCCATTCTCTCTCCTACCAGTTGTAATCCGGCATATTCCAATCTTTTATTACTTTCTTCTGATTTGCTTTGTACCAGTCGAAATTCTCAGCATATATATTCATCCCGTCACACTTCCCAGCCTTGATCTGCTTTTTAAGTTTATCAAAACCAGCTATCAAAGCTTCGGGACGTGGCATACATCCTGCTACATAAATATCTACTGGGATGTAATGATCAATGCGATTTATTGTATAATAGCTGTCATAATACATTCCACCATTTATCGTGCAGCTTCCCAGAGCTATCACAAATTTTGGACCCTGCATTTGTTCATAACTACGCACGATCCTTTTTATTGTCTTTATTGAAGCATAACCGCCGATCACAAAAACAGAAGCTTGTCTAGGTGTAGGCCTTGGGGCAATTCCGTATCGGAACATATCGAAACGGGCTGTCATGAGTGGTCTTAACTCAACAGCTCCGCAACCTGTTCCAAAAGCTAATATCCACAATGATTCAGCTCGTGCCCAATTAAGAAATTTCTCTAAATATTTGTTCAAAGGCTTAACAGGAGTTGGACGTGCATCACTAAATAATGTACGTTCCTTTTCCGATAATCCTTCGTTCGCAAGTTTCATCTCTTTTTCAATATTATTAATATTTTTTTTATTCACAATGTCTCCTTAAAAATAGGCAACTAAAATTATTGATAGAATTCCAATTAGAGTAGGCCATTTCAGGAAAAATCTCATCGATTGTTCCGGCCTGAATCTTGGAAAAGCTGCTCCCACAAAAACAGAGAACATATAAATCAAAAATGTTTTTACGACCATTATAGCAAGTGCAACAAATATATTTGCATGAGCTGCTCCACCAAAATATAGATTCATAAATAGAACCAGTTTTGCTGATCCAAATAAACCTCTATTGGTTTGTAATGTTGCAAGAAAACTGCTGTTCATTTCTATTGGAGGTCCAATTGGAATTTCCTGCGGAGCCAGCACAATACTGAATGGTGAATGCATATTCATTCCCAAAAGTGAGATCATAGCAGCAATTACTGCCAAAGGGTTTGTGAACAATGTCCAATTTAATATGCTCCCTTGTTGTGCTGCGACAATTGTTGTAATATTTAAAGTATTATATTGAATAGCAAGTGCCATTACAGATAAAGCAAATGGCACTTCAAAAGTACTCATTTGAGCCAAACCTCTTGCAATTCCTATCGGTGAATATGGATGTCCACCTTCACCAGCACCTAGAGCCATTCCCAACTGACCAAAGAAAATGAAATACATCACCAGAAGTAAATCTCCAGCCATGGAAAAATTAGAAAACACAACTGATCCAAATATCACCGGAATAAAAAGATATGTTCCAAGACCACCAGCTAAACGGAAGACAGGGCCCAAGTAAAACATATATCCGTGTGAAATTGAAACCCGTTTTGCATGAGTTTGCAAAATATCAATAAATGGCTGCCAAACTGGTGGACCATACCTTCCATGCACACGTGCATAGATCTTTCTAACAATTCCGCCCAGGGTAAGCCCGTATGCAGTAGCAACAAATACCGAGATTATGGCGTATAAAATTTTTGTTGTAATATTCATTTACGCTCCTAAAAAAATATATAATACTACAATATAAAGAATAATATGCAGTAAATATGTTTGTCCGTTTCCAGTGTAGACCTGACGGAATGTTCCAGCTAAAGAATTCGACCATTCACTTACAGAATTCCAGAAATTATTAATTCTTGGTTTGGTAAAACCACCCAGTGCTTTATACATATGAGAGAACATGTTATGAGCAAAATGTGTAGTCTGTGGAGATTCCGGTCTCTCGGCAGAATATACAATATTAAATTGTTTAACCTTCTGCATTCTACCGTTTAGCAATATTAGGAATATAAGTGGAATAACAAAAACACCCATCGTGATCATCATTACCATATTCCCGTTCCAATAACCCAATGAACTTGTTACATTGTAACCATCAATTTGAATTGTAGTGGCAAAATAATTTCCAACAATTTCATTTAATGGATTTATGATTAAATTTGGATACATTGAAATTGCCATGATTCCCATCATAAAAATTACTTGAGGGATTAAATACCAGATCGGTGCTTCCTTAACATTTTGATGTTCATATTTTAATTGTCCCAAGAAGATCGTATGTATCAAGCGGTACAAATATAGGAAGCTTACGCCACTTGCAAAGAATAGAACTCCGGCTTGCATAAACCAACCTTTTTCTATGAAGGATGAATAAAGCAGCCATTTGGAACCAAAACCAGATAATGGTGGAACACCAGATACTGCAATAATTCCAATTAAAACTGAGATATATGAGATCGGCATTTTCTTAATTAATCCACCCATTTTATACATGTCTCTTGTTCCGGTTCGATGTATTACACCTGCAATTGCTATAAAGATCATTGCCTTGAACATAAAGTGATTTATAGATAGATAGAGTGCAGAGATCCAACCTAAATGACTTAGAAGTCCAATAGAAGCAACGATATATCCAACCTGGCTCATACTGGAATATGCCAGAAGTTTTTTTGCATCTTCCTGAAAAGCTGCTAAAAATGCTCCGACAATTGCAGTGAGTGCACCCAACCAACCGATCCAGTAGAATATATTGAAAGATGGAGAGTGTTTTATATAGGAAATTGCAACAAGCAGAATTCCAAAAACTCCGGCTTTACTCAGCACAGATGAGATGAATGGTGTCATATCATCTTCAGCTTCAGAATAGGCTCCTGGAACCCAGATATGAACTCCGAGAGAACCCGATTTTATAAGGAATCCAAGTGAAAGCAGAATCATTGAGATTACAGGTAACTTAACTGTTGCTATACCACTAACCAAACTTGAACCCTCTATTAGATATGGGGCAAATCCAAAACCTGCCAGCATTAAATATGCACCAGCTAAAGAGAATGTTATGTATGTAAGTGCTGGAACTTTTGCTTTCTCACCTCTTATTATTAGCAGATAAGAAGCGATCGTCATGAATTCCCAATTTAAGAAGAAAGTTAAATAGCTATCTGCAACCAGTAAATTTCCCATTGAGAAGATCATCATTAAAAGGAACCCATAAAATCCCTTCCCTAACTCTTTCCTGTTCATTGTAGAAATGATGATTATACCACTTCCAATTATGAAGATGATTCCAAATAATGATTGTAGATGTGTTTCCATTGGATACAAATAATATCCATATAGCGCAACAGCTGCTATTGAAATTACTGCTTTGAATTTTGATTTTAAGAAATTGATCAAATACATTCCAAATATTGCAGCAATTGGTAGATAATTCACTGGATTGAACAAGTAAACTCTTGTCATAATCCAAAATGAAACTAAGAATATTAATAAAACAAAAACTGTAATTGGGAAGACCTGAGATAACCCAGGTTGTTTTTCAACCTCGTTTTCACTTTCATTCTTAATTGCATATCCAAACCAGCGGAAAAGATAGAATGCTTCAAATAATGAACCAACTAATATTGCAGTAAGTACTAAATAATATTTTGTTGCTATAAGAATTTTAACAAGTTCCCATTTTGCCCAGAATCCAGGGAATGGTGGAAGACCAGCTAAAGCAAATAACAAAACTCCAAATAATAGTAACAATGGAAGATTATTTCGGAGAGCTGACCAATCTTTGATATTACTCTTTTGTACAATCCCCGTAAGCCAGAAGAGTCCCGCTTTTGCTAAGAAATGATTAATGAAGAATCCACCTGCAATTAACAAGATCATTCCATCTGTTAATCCAATTTTAAATGCAAATGACACAACCGCAACAACCAATCCCATTTGTGCAATTGATGAATAACCCAATAATCTTTTGGGATTTGTTTGTTTAATACCAATTAGATTTGAGAACAAGAAAGTTACAATTCCCGCACCTATAAATACAGATAGATATTCACTTGAGAGTAGTGGAAGTATCTTATAGAAAACAAAAAGAATTGCTGCTGAATTTACAACAGCGATCACAGAAACAATTCCCGAATTTACAGCTTCATAAACATCTAACGCCCAGCCATTTGCAGGGAACGGTTTCAACTCTATAAAAATAGAAATAAGTAAAATGAATACTGAAAAGACACCTGTCTTCATCGCTAATAGTGAAGAGCTTCCAATTATGGAATCAAGATTGAGATTGCCTGTGAAATAATATATAAAGGTTACTCCGAGTAAGAAGAATGTGGAAGTGATCCCTCCGGCAAGCATATATTTAAATCCAGCAGAAAATGATTTTTTGTTTTCATCAAAACTAATAAGAGCATAAGTAGAAATTGATACGATCTCTAAAAATACAAATATATTAAACAGGTCTCGCGTCATCACCAATCCGTTCACGCCCATTATCAAAATTAAATATAAGATCAATCCTGAAATATGGGTTTTTATAAATTTCTTAAAAAGGAATATTGCAGACATCAATCCAGCTATATTTGCAAAAAGCAGTACGAATGATTCCAACAAACCTAATTTTAAATTGATTGATAGAGGTGCTAAAAAACCTGCCGTGTGAAGTATCAGAGATGGTTTCCCTAAAATTGTAAATTGATAAAACCACTCAAATATTACTGCAATATTAAATAGTAGAATTCCATATAGGAAAGTTAACGACCATTTTCTTCCAACTTTATCAATAACAGATAACAGAAATCCAGCAGCAAGAGATACAATTAGAATATATATTGGATTTACCATTTCAACTCCTGATAATCATCTATTGAAAGCGATTTGTTTTTTTGATATAACTTTATTACGAAACTTAACATTAGAGCTGTTACTGCCAATCCTATAACAATTGCGGTTAAAACAAGAGCAGAAGGAATTGGGTCTACAACAGCATTTACAGCATTCTTAATGTCTACACTTGCATCAATTATTGGTGCAGTTTTACCACGAATATACCCAATTGAAACGATAATAATATGAACTCCGGTATCAACAATCGAAAACCCGATCACTATCTTTATCAAATTCTTTTGAGTTAGCATTCCGTATATTCCGATGATCAGGAGTAAAAATCCCAGTATTAGAGCGAATATCATTATTCTCCTCCCATTTTATCTATAATTGTTGTAAGCTCGGAACCCACCTTTAGACCTACAAGTGAATAGATCAGTGGGATAGCTCCAGCACTTAATACCTTTCCAAAATTCCCCATTGGTAAAATTGCAGGATCAAGAAAGCTGTTCATTCCTATTAGTAAAACACCTAAAAGCCCGATGACAACATAAAACACACCGGATAAAGATTCAACGAATAACAAAATTGTGTGATTGAATTTCAAATTTATATCTGCAAGAATTAATAATAAAAATGCGGTTGTTATAAGCACTCCACCTTGGAATCCACCGCCGGGTGTAAGGTGACCATGAGTGAATATGTAAACTCCCGTTAAAATTATTAGAACGAATAGAAACTGCGATCCGGTTTGTAATAATTCAGAAGATTTTCTAGATTTTTTGCTTGTTTTTTTCTTCCTTAGTAGGAAGCCTACGCCGGCGGTTGCCAGAAATAGAACGGTTACTTCGCCCAATGTATCTAACCCACGATATGTTACGATAACTGCTGTAACCACATTTTGCGTGTTCAGATCATTTACCGATCCTTCAACATATTTAGAAGATAGTTCACCAAGTTCTTCATGGAAATCAAAATCTCTTAAGAAAGGAAGAAACATCAAGATTAAACCAAGAATTGCAAGTAAGACAAATATTCTCTTAATCATCCAGATCTCCTTTTCTTATCTTTTTAAGTGTGAAGATAAAGATGATCGTTGTTAGCCCAGAGCCAATTGCTGCTTCCGTCATTGCTACATCAGGTGCTGCAAGCATAAGATATATCACACTCGCTAACAGGCTTATAACTCCAGCGCTAATAATTGCAGCCAGCAAATTCTTTAATCGAATTGCTAAAAATGCAGCTATGATCATTATTATTCCTAAAACTATTATTATTATGGAGATCATTTTTCTTCTCCTTGATGTTCTATATTATCATCAGCCAAATCATCTTTTACGGAACGACTTGTAAGTTTAGTTCCTGCAAAATGTGCTGCTCTTGCCAATGCATTTGAGGAGATCGGGTTAGTAAATATCACGAACAAAATTATTATTACCATTTTTCCAAAACAGCCGCATTCGTAATGACCAATCGAAATTCCAGCAAGAAATAAAATTGAACCCAGCGTTGTAGCTTTTGTTCCTGCCTGCATTCTATTATATACATCCGGCATCCGCAATATTCCTAATGCTCCCAAAAACAGTAAAATAGATCCAGCTAATGTAACAATTGCACCAATTAATACCATCATATCCCCCTCTCCAGATAACGGGCGATAGCCACAATCCCAACAAAACTTATCAACCCATAAACTATTGCCACATCAAGATATACAACACGATTTAAATAATAGGCAATAAATACGATAAGGGAAATCGAAATAATGGTCATTCCATCTAAAGCAACAGCTCTATCTGCAATGGTAGGACCCAAGATCAATCTTACAAAAGACAACACAATACCAGCAAGTGCTATAATTGCTGCTATATTATAAATTAGATCAGCCAAAGATCACCTCCAAATATTTTTCAAATTTACTCACTATCTGTTTTGTTGCACCTTCAATATCATCGGAAGTAACATCGATCCAGTGAATATAATAATCTTCCCCATTTGTTTCTACCGTTAATGTGCCCGGTGTTAACGTGATCGAATTTGCAAGGATGGTTCTTCCTAATTTTGATTTCAGTTTAGTTTTCACTTTTACAATACCGGGATTTATTGGTATTGTAGGGTGAATAACTCTGAAGGCAACATCAAGATTCGATTTTAACAATTCCCACGAAAAAACAAATATGTAGATCAGGAAGTAGAAAATTGCTTTTGGATTTAGGTTAAACTCAGAGAATATAGTTGCTTTTGAAAAAAATATAATCGTGAGTAGCAACGATACAATGGCTCCAATAATTATTTCCTGCTGATCTGTTCCTGCCAAGAGGACCCATACGATCAGTAGAGAGATAAAAAACAAAAAACCTTTTTTCATTATTTATAGCTCCTTTTATGTTCTTATTGCATTTAATAAAAGTTCAAAATGATAATCTATAATATCTTCAGGGCTAAAATCTGTTATTGATTTTTCACTTAAAATGCTACTTGGCATAATACCCGTGAAATTTCCCCAAAGTGCTAACGATAATTTATCTGCATCAATATCTTTCTTAATAGTTTTGTCTGCTTGTCCTGCTTTTATAATATCTGAAATTATATTATTGATATTTCGATTTTCTTCTATCGTACTCTTAATTATGCTACCCGTCGCAGGGCAATTCTCTCTGTGTTCTCGATATGACAAAAGTGAATTATAATGATTTGGATATTTCTTTGTAAAATTTATAAATAATTTTGCTAATTTAGGAAATTTCTCGATTCCTGTGTAATTATTGTCGTCTCTTAATAGTTCAAATATTCCTTTCAAAATAAGAAGACTGCGCTGTAAGATAGCCATGCAAAGTTCATTTTTACTATGGAAATAGAGGTAGAGTGCACCTTTAGAAAGTTCAGCTTCTTCAGCAACATCATTCATTGTAGCAT
>Ga0233437_1004741_pt1 | contig 15662 bp, 18 predicted proteins | sample SI_122_August201_FD_182714 | JGI IMG/M metagenome (GOLD analysis project Ga0233437, IMG submission 182714) | Seawater microbial communities from Saanich Inlet, British Columbia, Canada - SI_122_August2016_200_MG | ecosystem: Environmental > Aquatic > Marine > Inlet | place: Canada: British... | reverse complement strand
TTGATTTTGTTAAGACTTGGGATAATTCTGCTAAAGATTTTTTATTATATCATTCTGGACAAACATCAGGATATACGGCTTGGGATGACATAACTGTACAAGAAATACCTAATTCCGACCCAGTTTATATAGCAGATGGAAGAGGCTGGAATGAGAGTTTAGCCAACGAAACAGCAGGGTTCTTATCTAATACAGGATGGGAGATTTCTACAGGAACTCATAAGGTAGAAAATAGTGGTGGTGGTGGAAAACAGATAGCCAATATCTCGACAGGGATTACTTACAGAGAAAGCACACAGGTCTATGGCACATGGGAGTTTGATTTATTTCATGCTGCTGCAACCAATACTAGGTTGTATTTTATAGCAGACTCAACAATCGCACATGGTTCAGTAGGGCAGAGTGGTTATATGTTTTCGGTGTTGTCTACTGAAAGATTAGCGTTACACAGAAATAATGGGGACGGAAGTTCTACAGTTTTGTTTTACACAGATGCAAGTTATGTGCCAGAAGATGGTAAGGTTAGATATAAAATAACAAGAAATGGCGGTATGTTTACAGGATTCTTCTCTATGGATGATGGGGATACTTGGACTCAAATAGTTGCTGCATCAGGTTCAAATCCTGCGTCAGATGCTACATATATAAGCTCTACATATTGCGTGACAAATCTTGGAACTATGGATGCTATTGGCAACTTTAAATTCTCACCAATAGTTCAATAACCAATAATCAATAAATATGGAAACGCCAAAAATAAATCTATGGCATGAAACGGTCAGGCTAATCCCGTTGGTGATTATGTTCTGCATATTCCTTGCCACAGTGGATAAGAATATCGCTCTCAACCAAGTGGCTATTGAAGCCAACCAAGTAGCGATTGAGAAGATAATGGATAATCACTTGCCACATTTACAGGCGAAGTTGGATGAGGTTACAGCGATTGCGTATAGGATAGAAGCTATATTAACTAAATAACCAATAAAACAATGGCTAAAAAAACAGCAAAACAAATGTTCAAGTCCAAGACAGTGTGGGGTGGATTCTTTCTTGCCTTGGCAGGATTGTTTACCGCTATCGCTCAACTTCTTCTTGGGGAGATCAATACCGAAATGATGTTGATGAGTGTTGGTGCTTTCTTAAAAGGATGCTGGGATGTTTATAACAGATTTAAAACTGTAGAACCTATAACCTTAAAATAATAATGGCTTATTCTTTAGAAGCAGAAGTGAGAGCGGCTAGTCCGTTCAAAAATGACACATTGATTCCTGGCTCTTACATGGATGATCGTATTGAGGAAGCTGATGGAATTATTGATGGAAAGATCGGGGATGCTTATTCTTTGCCTTTATCTGAAACTCCGCCTTTGATTCGGATGGCGAGTATCAAGATTGCGTGTTATTTGATTTTTATGGATCAAAACACGAACATTGAAGTTATGCCGGGGGTCGATGTGGTGGACGAATTCAACCGACAACTAGAACTACTCGAACAGATCCGGACTAGAAAAATCAAGCTATACGATAGCAATGGGGACGAACTGGCTATTAGTGATGTTTTGCTGCCGGCGTTTTACCCTACCGATGCGAGTTCTGCTGCTACCGCAACTAACAGCACCGCTCCAAAATTTACAATGAACAAACAATTCTAATGGAAATCAGCATGACTGTGGACGACAAAAAGGTGGTTAAAAAATTTAACACAATGGCTAAAGGTGTTAAAAGCTTCAAAGTACCACTAACTAATGTCGGAAATGACCTGATAGAGTTCTATGGCAAGAAGGTTTTTGACACTCAAGGTCGTGCTATCGGATCTCCTTGGAGAGGTTTAAGTGCTTCCACTATAGAGGCGAGGCTGGATCGCCGGGGACATTACTCTAAATCGCCGATTATTACTAACAAGATCTTGATTTGGACCGGGACACTAAAAAAAGGATTCAGAAAAACTGTCTCGAAGTTCAAACTTACGATAAAGAATAATGTTAAATACTTTAAATACAACCAGAAGAAAAGGCCGATGCTCGGGATAAACAAAGAGGTGATCAATATAGTGATGGAAGGGTTTGAAAAATATATTAAAAAACTAATAAAATAATATGCAACTAGCACTAGCAGAAATTAAAGGAATTATAGCGACTGCAATGAGTGCGACTGCTGTAAAAAAATACTATGTTGGGAAGGTTAAAACACCTCCTTTGGCATACTTACCTGTTGTTTGCGTGTATGCGGAAGCAACGGAGCTTGTGAGTGACCAGCTAGGGACAGCGAGAGACAAGTATAGATACACAATAGGTATAGATCTGATAATGAGTGGGTTTGAGAAGGTTTCTACCACCGGAGTTGAGGCTGACTCTATTTTGGATGCTCAAAAGGCTCTAATAGACCTTATGGAAGAAAGGGATGCTAATGGGACTCCAAAAGCTGCGACTATACTGGGGACTTTGAGGAGAAATATTCAGGGTACTAATTATTTGTTCAACAATGACATCTCAATAGATTATGATTTTGATAATATTGTGAATGATACTCTTTACATGAAAGGGACTTTGAACTTTAGTATGGTGACGCAATTGACGAACAGGTCTTAATTATTGCACAGTATTGTGCTATTATATACTCGTAAAAACTAACCCAAAACAATATGAAACTTGTATTGCTAAAAGAGAATGTAATGATCCCCAACAGTCCATCTTTTAAAAAGGGGCAAGAGGTTCGTATCAATGACACGCTCGCCGACCTGCTTATTAGCCGGGGGCATGCAAAGCTTGTAAAGAAGGAAAATGCTAGAAAAGAGACTAAAGAACTGAAAAAGGAGCATGAGAAAGAGGAAAAGGATAAACTTAAAAAATAATTTATAACATAAACTATCATGTCAGAAACATACTCAAGGGTTGGATCGATGTCGCTAATAAAGGAAGCGACTGCGAACGTAGCCTTAACGCCTACTACTTTTATTCCATTTCAGAGTGAAAGTATCACTTCTGAATATCCCAATAGTCCATCGACACCTGTGTCGGGGAATAGGGCGATGAATTTGCGGGCTATTAAGAACAAGGTCCCTGCACCCGCCGGAGCTATCACCGTCAACGTAGAGCCTAAAACATTTGGACACATTGTCAACGGGCTGTATGGCGGAATTACTTCCGGGAATTACATGACTGCGAATACTTTTAGTGGTGACTTTTCTGTTGGATCTACTATAACAGGATCAGTATCGGCTAAAACTGCGACAGTTGCGTATCACTTCAACCAAGAATTTATCTTAATCACTTCACCTTCTGGTGAATTTACGGATGGGGAAACGATTACTGAAACGGTGGTTGGAAACAAAACTGCGGTTGTGGTTGCTTCAAACAATTCGGTATACGGACACGTTGGATCTGCACCTACTACTCTTGACCAAACTTACACACTTCAAAAGAATTATACTGATCGGGCCGTAAGATATATGGGCGTTCAGTTTCATAGTATCGATGCGATCGGACAGGCTGACAATATTATTACTGCGGACATTAACATGATGGCTCAAAGTGAATTCCGACACGCAAGAGTAACTGCGGTCACTGTTGCTGCTGGAGGCGCACAAACAATTACTGTGGACCAAACACTTGGGTTGGTTGCTGCTGACGCAATTAAACTTTATAGACCTGGGACAGGCTTCTTGGCTTTCCCTTCGGCTGCGGTTTATGAACATGCTATAGATTCTGTAACTAACTCAACTCAATTCGTTGTGACTGCTCTTGAGACTTCAACTGCTGTCGGGGATCTGATAGTGCTTGCACCTCAAACACCTTCCTACACTTTAGACGAAGAATTCTGCTGGATCGGTGGTGCTGATGCGAACATTGGGGATGACGTTGACAATATGGCGGCGTTTGACTGCCAGGACTTCACAATGGTTGTAAATAACGAATTCGAGGCTCGACATGCTGCGACCGGTTCGGACTTCCAGGATTTATTTCCATCGGACCTATTACAGAAAGGGTTTACTGGAGGAGGAACTTTGACTTTGCACAACGAGGACGAAAATTATTATAGACACTTGAGGGTAAATACCGCACAATCTGTTGAGGTGACAACTACCGGGAACCAGATTTCTACGTCCGGGATGTACTTCCAATTAAGGAGCTTATATCCGGAAGTGCAGTTTGACTCTTACCAACTATCACTAGCACAGGACGACATTGTTGGTGAGGAGATTCCTTTTACTTCTTTCTACAACGCATCTCTCGGGATTTCCCACTTGCTATTGCTCGTGAATGACGTGGCTACTTATTAAAAAATATCTTAACCAAACAGTATTATGAAGAACAGATTTATATCTGACAAAGTTATAAGAATCGATTTATCCGATGGGGATTGGGTGGAGGTGAAAGAGCAAATGAGTTTTGAACAGTTCAAGGAGATCTTTGGGAAAGCCGATGCCAATGATGCTATGAGTAATATCGGACTCGCTTTACCTCTTTTAAAGATCGTGCTGACGGCTTGGAGTTTTGAACAGGATGGGGAAAAGATCGAATGTACTCCTGAAAATATCGAAAGGCTGTCAATGTCGTCTATCGTGGAAATTGCCACACCTGTCTTGCCAATCTATGTGCCAGAAAAAAAAAGCTCGAAGTCATAAAGGCTAATGTTGTTTACGAAAAGACCCGGAAAGGGGCGGAGCAGCAATTCGCAGATTACGAGATGTCAAAGAGATTCGGGCTTGAGTGGGAAAAGTACGATGCTAAAAGAATGACCTACCTGATGGAAATTATAAGCTGTGAGAATCAGCGAACTATAAAACAATCAAAAAAGCATGGCAACAAGTAACTTAACAATCAATATCAAGGCCAAAGACACGGCTTCTGGTAAGATCAATAAGGTTAAGAAAACCACCGGGAGTTTAAAGAGTTCCGCTCTCAAGTTGGGAGCTGCTTTTGGAGCTGCCTTTGGGGTTGTGAAGATTAAACAATTTATTACTGAATCAATAAGACTTTATGGAGTACAGGAAAAAGCCGAGGCGAGACTGACAGCTTCTATAAACAATCTGAAAGTTTTGGGAAAGACGTTTCAAGGGGCGGAACAAAGTGCCGAGTTTTTGATCTGGGATTTGAAGGAGTATGCGAAGGCTTTACAAAAAACAACAACCTTTGGGGATGAGCAGATCATTTCTGCACAGGCTATGCTCGGAACTTTTCAATTAACAGGAAACGAGATAATGAACTTAACTCCTGCCTTGTTAGACATGGCGGCGAGTACGGAAAAGACTAGCGGGCAAGTGGCGGACTTGAATGACCTTGCAATTGCTATGGGTAAAGCTATGACCACCGGGGCTGGAGCTTTGGGGCGTTACGGAATAACCTTAACAGATGTTCAGAAAGAACAGTTCAATCTAGCGACCGGGGTTGAGAAAACAGAGTTATTGGTTAAAATTTTGACAGATAACTTTGGGGGTGCTGCCGAGGAATTGCGGAACACAACCGCCGGGGCTTTGACTGCTGCGGCTAACGATTGGGGCGATTTTAAGGAAACTGTCGGACAACTCCTGGCACCTATGCTGGCGAGTATTGCCGGCTGGATCTCTGGCGTTGCTCAAGAATTACAATGGCAGATGGGGTTGATAAAAGAGATGTGGGAAGAAGATTGGTATGGGATAAGGACGACTATAGAAACGGCGTGGGCGTGGATCCAGGAAAATGTTTTTCCGACAATAATGGCTCTGGTTGCGTTATTTGCTGAAATAATGGTCCTAATAAAAAAGGCGTGGGAAGGGGATTGGCTTGCTATTAGAACTGCACTAACAACTGCGTGGGAACTAATAAAGGGCGTTGTAACGATGGCTCTTGGAATCTTGAGGGGAATAATTGAAGTTGCGATGGGGTTATTGAGGGGCGACTGGGACATGGTGTGGGAGGGGTTTAAAACTATCCTGATAAGTATTTGGGAAGGAATTGCTTCAACTCTTGGGACTATAATTGACGGAATAATTGAGAGTATAAAATCGCTGTTAAAATGGACAAGAGATGCTATCGCTGAACTTGCAACTTTAGGGATGGCGGAAACTGAAACTTTTAATCCTGCTCCTCGACAATTAAAAGACATACCGATGGAGTTTTCGATGCCTCGAAATGCGGCTGGCGGACCTGTGTTTGGTGGTATGCCTTCAATTGTTGGAGAAAAAGGTCCCGAGGTTTTTGTTCCTAGTAATAGCGGAAAGATTATACCTAACCACGCACTTGGCGGTGTTGTGGTGAACCTTTACAATAGCATAATCTCTAGTGCCGAAGTCGCCGAGGAATATGCTGATATTATAACTCAAAAATTACAATTATCGACTAAAGTTGTCTAAATGCTATACCTTTACATTGACGATGTTGACAACACTACGGATTACCAATCAGGCTCTCTCCGGATCAATAACGAGATCCAACAAAGAGCAGATTCGTGTAATTTTAAACTAGTCAATGGGGCGACACAGCCTATCGAGAATACGGATTTGAGGATTTATAAAGGAGATACTATAGCGAGTTTTGGCGGTGCGACTGTTACTCTTGACGGTGATTTTCAAACAGATGTCGGGATGTTTCGGGCCGGGCAAGAGTTAAGGATCCGGGTTGGAGATGCTGATGAAGAAACTGTTATTGTGCAGAGTTACGATGAGGCAACCTTGCAGATAGTTTTAGAGGCTGCACCTAGCGGGTCGGTTGTGCAAGGAGACAAGATTGGCGAGATTATATTCGGGGGCGTGGTTGGTAGGGTGAAGGATCGGAATGTGTACTCTTTGGATCAAATTGAATACGATGTGACCGGGGTTGACTACTCAAAAATATTCGACAAAAAGTTAATATCGGACTCTTGGGAAGACCGGGATTCGAGGTATATTATAAATGATTTTTGCAATACGACTATAAACCGGAACAGGGTAATAGATTCGATGGAGTACGAGAATGTGACTGCTTTGAGGGCTGAATGGATAGAAGCTGGAGATGGTGATAACCCAGATTTAGAGGCAACTAATTATAGGGAAGGTGATACTTGTGGAGATTTTAACTGGACGTTTGTCGGCGGTAATGCGACCTTTACAGCTTCACCTTCAAGCATGGATGTTTCCGACTACACAGGAACTGCTTCTGGGCTACCCACTCAAGGAATCCTGGGGTTCTGGTATAAATGCACCGACTATACAAAAGTGACTAGCTTTGATGTTCGGATCGGAAGTGCTGCTGCTCATTTTACCAACTATCAAATCGTGCCTACTGACAACGAATGGGTTTACGTAACGGCGAGGCTTGCCGACAATACTGGAGTTACAGGAACTCCCGATTGGACTGCGATGGATTTTATAGAGATCTATATTGTGGAAACTGCTGACTCTGGGGTCCTGTTTGATGGGTTTCGGTTTATGGATAACAAATTTTTCAACCACTATCCGAGCGTAGAAGAAACTCCTGAATTTGACGATATTAGAAGTCCGCAATTAAAACCTACTGGCTTTATGCAGAGTTTGGCTAAAACGTGGGAATATGTGTGGTGGATCGATTACTTAAGACTAATCCATTTTAAGGACAAAGAGGCGGACCCTTCGCCGATTGCGTTCACTGATACTTCTGACAATTTTACAAAACTAAAGGTCGGGGTGGATGCGAGCCAAATAGGAAATAGAGTTATTGTAAGAGGTGGCGAGAAGATCTCGGACAATATTTACTCACAAGCGTTTCCTGGTGATGGGGTTTTAAGGGATTGGCTTTTAAAGAGTAAATTCTCCGGACTGATAATAACTATTGACGATCAGTCGGACACTCATGCCGCCGAGGCGGGGACTAATACGACGAATATAAAAGTCACAGGACATACTTTAGTGACTGGTGATTATATTACAAATCAAACTAGAGCTGCGGAGGTGAGAGAAATTACTTACGTTGATCCTGATAATTTTACCGTTGAAGCGATAGCGGGGCAGACGAATACAGATACTATAACCTTCTTTACTGTTGCGAAGACCGGGGGGGTCGAGGGGCTGGTTGACGAAACAACTGTCGATTACGTCTATAATTCAAATGAAAAGTCTATTCGTGCAACTGAAAGCGAGACAACTCTTAACGCCGGGGATGGGATTCTTTTACAGTACTATGAAAGAGTGCCTATTCAATTACAATATCAGGACAACGGAAGCGTGAACGCATTGAAAGCTCTCGGTTTAGGGGATGGAGTTTTTGACCTTGATCCGATAACGGACAGGAATATTGAAGATGTTGGGACTGCTTTGGCGATAGCACAGGCAAGGGTGAGTGAATTTTCTAATGCGACTATCTTGGGGAGTGCAACGACTGATCAACATGGAATAAGTGCTGGACAACTTTTAACTATAACAGATTCTAACAGGGGGATTGATGAAACTTATGTCGTGCAAAAGATCTCTATAAAAGAGGCTGGTGGTGAGTTTTCCGATTACCTCACTTATAATATTACGTTTGGAACAACGCTGTTTGGATGGATAGAATTTATGCAGAAGCTTTTGGCTACTCAAGACAAGATTGAATTAAATATTGATGATATAGTCGAAACTTATGTAAGTACCGATGAAGATGTTGATTGTGATGATGTAAGCACTGCAACTATTGAAGGTGGGGATGAAAGGGCAACTATTGGTGAAACCGTTGAAAGTGCTGATGTCAATACCGCAGTTGATTACCCAGCAGGAACTTGGAAGTTTGAAACCTCGGTGGGACAACCATTGACAACCAGATTCGATCTAGCCGATTTCGGTTAAAAGTGCTAAAATATATAATGTAACAAACTATTATGGAAACCAATGAAACTTTAAAGACGAAAGGAACTCATATAATTACCTTATGTGATGTTCGCAATGAGAAGGCCCAAGAATGTGAGCGTAGGCTCGAGGAATGCCACCTAGCACGACAGTTGTTGATTAAAACGGGTGAAGCCACCAGAGGACTGTTAAAACAGTTGTGGGATGAATATAGATTCCATATTGATCGTTTACATAAATTTAAGACACAGGAGTTTGTAGTGAATAACATAACCACTACAGTCGGAAGGAGTGTTTTAGCTCAAAGGTTAGGTGGTGATAATACATACACAGGGAATGTCAATTATACAGCGTTGGGGTCTAGTAATGCTGCACCTACTGTTGCTGATGCGACTTTAGGGACAGAAGTATATCGAAAGGCTTTGAGTAGTGGAACGGATGCAAGCAATATTGCTTATGTTGAAACTTTCTTTACTGCTACCGAAACAACTGGAACTTATGAAGAATATGGGATGTTTATAGATGGAGGTGCTGGTGCTGATACTGGTCAGTTATTTAATAGGTTTACACAGTCGATAACTAAATCGAATGTAGAAACTTTAAATGTCCAGAGCATAATAACTCTGAATGATGCGTAGAAATTAACTTTATAAAATATGGCAATGAATTCATCAACTGTAGCGGCTAATCAAATCATAACTGCTGCCGAAAGAAATGCTTTGAGATTAGACACTTTGAGTAATAGCGGATTTTATGCAACTTCTGGAGGTGCTGCCGATGTTCAAACTCTGTCAATAGATGCTCAATATGTAGCTTATGTGGCTGGAGATGTGATTAAATTTAAAGCAGGTTTTACTAATACAGGTGCTTGCACTATAAATGTGAATGCTATTGGGGCTGTAAATATTAAATCAACTGATGGTACTGATCCTATTTTTGGAGACATACTTGCTGGAGCAATTATAGAACTTGGATATGATGGTACGAACTTCCAAATCCTTACTACTGGGAAAAGAGCAGAGGTAATTGATAGGTCTTGGACCGCTTCTGAAACGATTGCGGCTAATGAGGCTGTTTCGATGATAGAAGGGACTGCGGATAGTGTTGAGTTAACTAGAAAGCACAGCATGGATGATCCTGTATCTTTGGGGAATGCGGCGTCATCTTCGGATTATTCAGGTTCAAAGGTTACGGACTTGAAGTTTGCTTTATTTTACAGAGATAGTGTTGGAGGATATGCACGGGTAAAAATTGCAACAGTAGATCCAGAAACTTTGGACGATACTTATGGGACAAGTTATCTTGTGAGTGGGGCTTCTGTTGGTACTGGATATTTAACGCAGGTTCTTTACATGGAAGATGACAAGATTGCATTTTTGTATTTTATCAATGCAACGGATATACGAATGAGGATTGGAACTGTGAGCGGAACAGTTGTCACTTTGGGGACAGAGGTTGTTTTAGACACTCCAGGGGGTAGTTCTAGGGGTTGTGCGATGTGCATGATAGGTACTGACAAAATCGCTGTTACATTCCTTGAAGATTCTGGGGGTGCAAATGATTACGTTCACATATTCAATGTAACGGTGTCGGGAACAACAATCACTTCTTACTTTGCGAATGTTATAACTCGCACTGATGCAAATTATGGAGACAGGAAAGTTGACATAGCCTCTTATACAGATGATGAGGTGCAGATCGTTTATGATTCGGGTGCGATATTAAGGACTTGGAAGGTTTCGTTTTCGGGGAATACTCCTTCGAGTGGGGCAACTGCTACTCTTGGAGGGATGATTGCAAACTATGTAAATATAAGCTGGGAGGGGAATTATTATTTAGTCGTTTTTAGAGGGGATGGGAATGATATTATGGCAGAGCTGTTAACAACTGCGGGGGCATCAACGGGAACCACTAAAAATATAACAGATACAGAGCCAGATGCTAGTATAGGAACACTCTCCACGGATATTGTCATGGATGTAGTAGGCCTTCACAGAGCGGTTATACTAGCAAGATCTTCGGGAACTGGCTATGTTCAATGGATGGAGATTAGTGTAGTTGGGACTGCTATATATTGTGTGGCAGCAGATGGTTCTTATTATGCAGGAGCTACTCCTGACATGGCTGTTTCAAGTGTTGACTACGACAGAACCCTGTTTGTTGTCCACTATGGCGCAAGTGCTACTGGATGGATGCATCAAGAATATGACAATACTGGCTATTGTGTGGGGTTTGCTTTAAATTCTGCATCTGCAACAGAAGATGTTGCTGCCAGAAGTCGGGGAAAGTTAACTGGATTTGCTGGGTTTACCGTTGGTGATCGACAATATATGGAGAATCATACTTATGATTTAACAGATACAGTTTCGGGCAAATGTTTTGGGATTGCTACTGATACGGATGAACTTGATATAAATCTTGATTTAGAAACGGCTGCTGCACTAGGGACAACAGAGAGAAATGGGGCGATAGGAACAGGGTATCAAAGAATTTATCATAATCTTGGAGTCTTGCCAAAAACTGTCACCCTTAATGCTCAAAGATATGGGTCTGGATATACTGGATGGTCGGTAGGTAAAAAGGTTGGGAGTATTAGCTATTGCACATATTGGTACTCAAGCGATGCTAATAGGGCTGGGGCTGACAACTCTGAAGTATCTGGTTTCTCAACTTCTCTTGATTTTCTTTCCACCGCTGGGGCTGCGGGTGGTTGTTCTGGGACAATTGTTGATGTTACAAGCATGTATGTTGATCTTAATTTCTCAACCTATGCTGGAAGCGAACAATGGCATGGGCTGCTAGAGGTCACAGATTAAATTTAACCAATTTATATGTATCCAACAAAGTATTCAATGCCGTTAACTGGTCTTGATTGGCTGGAGTATTATGGCAAACACAAAGTCTACCATCCTGGAATAGACTTCAATTGGTCGTATGGATGGAAAGATTATGGACAAGATGTAGTGTCGGCACGAGCAGGGCATATAGAGTATGTTTCACCCGCTCCTACGTGGAAGAATAACAATAATGGAGGTCTAGGGTGGTTTGTGATTATAATCCACGCAGACGGCAATTATACACGATATGCACACTTGAAAGAACCTGCTGATGGGATAAAGGTTGCAAAGTATGTAAAAGAAGGAGAATTGATTGGGTATTTAGGAAACAGTGGCACTAACAGTCCTCATTTGCACTTTGAGGTATTTAATCGTGACATGGCTATAAAACAGGCTAAACATTGGCGTAAGTGGTGTTATTACCCATCTGGGAAGTCAAAGCAATATGTTCAGAGTTATTATTTAGATCCTTGGGTATGGTTGAGTAAACAAGAAGTAATACCCGAATGGGCTAGGGATTCGTGGGAGAAAGCTGTGAAGTTAGGAATGGCACCTAAAGATCCGAATGCAGAAATAGATATGTTGGAGTTTCAAAAGATACTTAAAAATTTAAAGATAATAGGTAAGGTTGACAAGATGCCAGCTTACCGTGCGATGGTTGTGATTGATAAATTAACGAATTTGTTTTAGAATAGATTTGCCTTTTCCCTTCGGGGTCTTGGTTAAGATGAACAGGAGCGGCTTTAGGGTCGCTCTTGTTTTTTATTTGTCTTTATTCCGGGATTGTGTATAATGGGGACGAATAATACAAAGACCGGAACCTTTTAGATACAGGTGATGGGTAGGGGAATCAACAAGTACCCTGCGTATTATTCACCTCTCACCTGTGCCTAAAGGGTTTTATCGTTATGGCATGGCTTTGTATCTATCGGAAGTGATGGGGTTCTGTATCGTATTAAGTAAGGCCCGAATACAGACCGCTAAAAGTGACTCCATTACACATCCCCGCCCTTGTATGGGTAGGCAGAGGAATGCGGATATTCTCTGTTAATGCGACTGGGTTCTGTTAGCTCTAAATAAACAGCTATGGACATAAGCACTACTCCTCTCATTGGGGGTAGTGCGTCTACAACTATAAACATAAATAATGCCCATAACTTTTAAGGATAAGCAGAAAACTTTACACTCAAGAATAATTAACTTTAAAAATAACAAATAAATCTCTTGTAAAGTTTATTAAACATTGCTATAATATACACGTTAAATATCTTAACCAAAGACGTATGAAATTACTAACAAAGGCAATCAAAGAGAGGTTGCCAAAACTGTATGAGACAGAGAAAGTCCCTCTTGGGGACAAGGTTCTGGTTTGCAAGTTTTTTACTCCTGATGCTGGCTGGACCTGGTATGCTACTGAATACAATCCGGATGAGAAAATGTTTTTCGGACTTACTTGTGGACATTGTAACGAATGGGGATATTTCTCCCTATTAGAACTTGAACAATTAAGAGGAAAGCTCGGGCTACCGGTTGAAAGAGATTTCTCATTTGAACCTACACTCTTTAAAAACTTAAAAGATGCATAGAACTTATTACCAACCAACAAACAAGTATAGAACCGAATGGGGGAAGATACTAAAGACAGCGGTGGCTATATTCCTGTTTGGGTCTATCACAACACTTCTAGCCTTAAAGGCTCCCGAGATCATTTTATTTTATAAGAACTGCTTTTAATGACTGATAAACAAGAAAAATTATATAAGTTTTGTACTGATCCAAAGAACATGCGACTACCCACCTTGCGAGTGATAAAGGAACACATGGGTTGGAGAAGTGATAACAGTGCAGTCAAAATGTTAAAAAAGATCGCAGAACAAGATCAAGAATTCTATAACCTTTTAAACAAATGAGAGAACGAATAACTGCATCAAAACTACAAACAGGAGAGACATATTTAAATGATGGCTTGAGCAGGTATAGAAGAATTTTAGAAATTGAAACAGATGGCTATGTGACGTATGAGAGTGATTTAAGCTATGTTTGGGGATGTAGTAGTGCCCACTTTGCGAGAAAATGTCCTTATGTAGCCACTAAAGAAGATGTCACTAGAATAGACTTAAATGTCGAGGAGTTTAGAAAGTTTTATAAGGAATAATTGCCTTCGGGCTTAAAAATATAAAATCAAATAACAAAAACCAAAATGGAAAACTCTCAAACGTCACTGTTAAAACGTGACAAAAAGAAACTAACCCACATCATTATGGGATCTCTAACAGGATTGATGGTCATCTGGCTATTTATAAACGTAGCTGTTGGAAGTACAGGTGAGGTGAACTATCAAGGACTATGGAATGCTAACAAGCAGCAGAAATGTGAAATAGAAAAAGCTTGGTGTAGAAACAAACTAGCCAACCCAGATCTTTACACTATAACAGAGCTTGAAGGGTGTGCTACAAAGTCAAAGATGGTATGTGATTTTCAGTAGAAGCGGAAACTTCTCAAACTACCGGGAATTCCAGTAAATTGCAAATTAGTATGAATCCCGGAGAGTTGTGCTACAAAAAGGATGTAGATGAAGATCAGCAACAGTATGTTCGAACAGCTTCCAGGATCAGTAATAATGACACTCACTTCCTTGCGTTGCTTAATTCAGAGAATGCTCTTTGGACTCCTGATAGAAGACATGGGCAAAATAAAGATGGCAGTTATGATTGGGGTTTTTGTGGCATAAATGAAAAGTGGCATCCTGATGCAGTGAATGATGAAAGATTTTTTACTGATCCAGAGTGGCAGATACAGAAGTGTTATGACTACTATAAAGGAGGTGTCACCTTCTATGGAAACTGGGAAGCAAGTTTAAAATATTTTGAATGTTCTTAACAATTTTTAAATGAGTCTAGTTAAAAAATTACTAATATTTTACACAGCCGTGTATAATAGGAACAGAAACCACGCAAAGCTTTAATGTTTTTCGTAGGAATGAGGGGCAAAGGCTATCCGTAAAGGGTGGCTTTTGTTTTTATACTAAAAAGCCCATCGTGGGCATAAGAGTATATAGGTTTGACCGTTGGCCTCTTGCCACAGAATTGAGCTGTTTAGCGGTTTTTAGACCTAAATATATTATAATACATATTTTTGACTAGAAAACAAGTAAGTTGGAAATAAGTGTAAGAAAGCCTTGCAATGTCTATTAAAGTTTAGTAATATATAGGTACAATAATCTTAACCAAAAACAACATGGGAAAAGTTAAACAGCTTTACCAAGACAACCTCGAGGCGATGGAGCAAGCTTCGGAAAAAGGTGAGATGATCCTCGGCATGAATGAGTTGATCGTCAATGCTTTAAACAATTATCCTGTAACCCAAAATAAAAATGTATTGTAATAAATGTAAAGAAGCAAGAGTGGTCGGTGAGGATGAAAAATACTGTTATAAATGCGGATCAAAAATGGATAACCTGTCAAAGTGTGAAGGGTGCAAACATGAGATGCTCCCGTTTGAAAAGTATTGCTCAAGGTGCGGAGTAAAAAATAACCACCCACAAAATGGATCAAAATAAATTTTTAGTTACACAAATACAGGATTACATCACCAAGTTAGATAATGAGTATGAACACAAACGGACTTCTTTCTGGGCTACTGACTGTGAGAAGCCTTTGTTTGATCTTTACCACTCTTGGATGGGAACAAAACCAACAAATCCTATTGAGGCAGAGAAGTTGACAATGTTCAGTGCTGCGAAAATGACCGAAAAAGCTTTAGTTGAAACTCTTGATGATATGGGGTTGTTGCAAGGAATCCCCGAAGAACAATTGAGGATCGAAATGACTAGAAGTGGGGTACCAATAACTGGGTATTTGGATGGAAGGTTTAAAGAGGGCTACCCGCTAGAGGTAAAATCTTACTATGGAATGTATCAGGCTAAAGAGTTAAGGGAGGGGAAGCCAAGACCTTCTTACCTCAAACAGTTAGCAGTTTACATGGATGCTCTTAATGAGGATCGGGGCAAGTTGGTATATATGGATCGGGGTACTGGCGAAATGCACGAGTTCACGCTGCTACGAATAGGGGAGT
>Ga0233437_1004735_pt1 | contig 15668 bp, 13 predicted proteins | sample SI_122_August201_FD_182714 | JGI IMG/M metagenome (GOLD analysis project Ga0233437, IMG submission 182714) | Seawater microbial communities from Saanich Inlet, British Columbia, Canada - SI_122_August2016_200_MG | ecosystem: Environmental > Aquatic > Marine > Inlet | place: Canada: British... | reverse complement strand
GAGAATTGCCGCCCATAAAAGTACATCATCCCCCGTCAGGAATAGTCTGCTCACAGCTTCAGCTGCGGGCTAGGATAGTGTCTTATTTTTTATGTCCATTTTTCCATTTTCACCTGAGGCGGAACAATTAGGCAGATGTTCCACAGCGTTTCCCATTATATTTTCAAATACCTCTTTAATTTGTGTTTGAGGTACATTGACTATGGGGAGCGTAGGATTGTACTTCTCGTGTACTTGGACAGATGAATATAGGTGGCTGTTTGAATTAATGATTTTGGATAATAATTCATTAACATTGACTGGTTCGGGGGTGCCCATTAGTTCAGGCAACTTCTTCAAACTGGTTGCCATTTCTCTTAAAACACTATTGTCACCCTCAATTCTCGAGAGTGAGTATTCAATTTCAGGGCTTTTTACGTCAAGTTTCTTAAGATAGTCACGTACCATCTTTGTCTCAACGGGAATCGTTCCAACTATTCCAATCACTCGGTGAGAGAGAGCACTCCCAATTTTATTTAGCAACGCGAGCATTTCGAGATTGGCTCGAGCATTTTGTTCTTTTTCAAGCAATCTAGCGACCTGAAGTGCTACCCCCGCTTGATTTGCAAAGAGTCGAATTGTGTTTACTTCTTCTGTACTAAAGAGATGAGGTTTACGAAGACTTACATATAGAACAGCTAAATGTGAGACTTCAGTGTGAACAGATACACCTACAAACGCTTTTATACCTTCACGCCTAAGAAATTTGCTATCCCTTAATTCTGTTTTTTCTAAACTCACATCATTGATAATAATTACATTTTCTTTTTTAACACGCGCAGCCATTCCACCCTCTATACGGGGTTTGTCATGCAAATTAAGGGGTTTGTTGAGACCCCAAGCCCCTTCAGATCCAATACTGTAATACTCTTCCCGAGTTGGACTAAAGGGGTAGATAGTTGCACATGCAGCACCAGAAATATTACAAGCTACTCGTGCGATTTCATCAAGTACTATCTTAGTTATGGGTTTGGTTTCAATCTCCTCGCTTTGAGCTATGGCTTCAGAAAGACTTTGCCCAGCATCAACAAGCCTTGTTAGAGATTCCTGCCGTTCAGCTAATTCCTGAAAAAGACGAGCATTATATATTGCTATTGCAGCTTGATTAGCTATCAAGTTAGCCACGTTTAATATGTCTGATGTTATCGCACCCTTTTTATGATAATTAATATAAAGCACTCCTACTATCTCGTTAGCTTTTTTTAAGGGTAATCCTATTACAGACTGGACATTTGCTGCTTTTGTGAATGGGCTATCTCGATAAGGAGTATCTTCATACTGAGCATCGTTAGAAATCAATGGTATACCAGATTTTACAATCGTGGCAGTGGGACCATTTTCACGTGGTCTACGAATTAACTTAGGCAAAAGTTTTTTTCCCAAATCGGTCGCCAAGGTATATTGATTAGACGCTTGATTATATAGGTGACATACTGCTCTATCTGCCACCAATACTTGACGAGCACTTTCTCCCACTAATTCTAATATTTCTGCAAGCTCTATATTCGAAGTTAAAGCAATCCCAATTTCGTAAAGCTCAGACAATACCGTTGCATTAAGGATATTTTTATGAGAAGAATCTTTTTTCATCTTTCGTTCCTTAATCACTATCGTTTTTTCAATAGCATAATTTCATCTAATGCTCATTATAGCATGGGTACGATTTTGCAGATTTCGCGTTCTCAATCCTGACCGGGGATGAGCTTTTCTTTGTCGAGCCAGGCATCCGCCCCATCCGCTACGAGGCGGTTGTGGAGGGCGCGGACGCGAGTCGCATCCGCGTGGGCATGGGAAAGGAAGACTTTTAGGGGGCGAGGCATAAATGATGAATTATGAATTTTGAATGCAGAATGAAAAGATTAAACACAATGGGCACGAAGGTTCACGAAGGAAAAGCTGTTTTTTACTTTGTGCTTCTTGGTGTCCTTCGTGTTTAAAGAATTTAAAACTGGCGAATTCTAATTTTTACTGTGTCAGAAGTTCTTCGTTCAGCCACTAAAAGGAAAGGAGGGCTTACTTCCAAATCACGTTCAAAAATTGCTTTCAATATTTGTATTGTGAATTCGGGGCGAATATGCCCGGGACGCAAGTAAATAATTCCCACAAAGTTTGTGCCAAAGAGAGCCAAGCCACCAAAATCGCTATCATGTGTCAATACTATCCGCCCACCTTCAGATGCTTTCAAGAGGATATATTCATCGGTAACGCCAAACTCTCCCCGCTCAGCGATGGAGGTAATATCAAAGCCTGATTCTCGCAGATAAGCAACTACATCGGGGTGGATATTTTCATCGGCGAATAGCGGAAAATCAGAAGGATTCACACTTCAACCTGCAAATCTAAAAGAATTTCGTTCTTTACGGTCGAAGCGGCATATCTTAGAGCTTCTTCTATCGCGGTCAAATTTAATTGTGGATATGCTTCTAAAAGTTCATTGCGCGTTGCACCGCTCGCGAAAAGTTCTAAAATAAATTCAACGCTTAGACGCGTGCCGCGAATATGTGGTTTTCCACTTAGAATTTTTGGATCGTAGGAAATTAATTGGAACATAATACTCTCCTTTTACTCACGATCATTATACCGCAGAGAAAAGAGTCGAATATAACAGGGGATGAGCTTTTCTTTGTCGAGCCAGGCATCCACTCCGTCCGCTACGAGGCGGTCGTAGAGGGCGCGGATGGCGGTCGTATCGGCGTGGGCGCACCCCTGCGGAGCACTTTGGGAGAGGCGCTGTCCTGAGCTTGTCGAAGGGAAGACTTTTAGAGGGCGGCTCATTTTGAAGGTAGAATTTTGAGTGATGAATGCAGAATGAAAAGATTAAACACAAAGGTCTCAAAGATTTACGAAGGAAATGCTTTGGGATTTGGTTTTAACTTTGTGCTTCTTGGTGTCCTTTGTGTTTAGAAAGACGAAGGTTTTCCCCAACCCTGAAATTATACAGCAAAAGGATGACCGGGGATAAGTTTTTCTTTGTCGAGCCAGGCATCCACTCCGTCCGCTACGAGGCGGTCGTAGAGGGCGCGGATGGCGGTCGTATCGGCGTGGGTGCGCCTTTGGGCGTTAGGAGAGGAAGACTTTTATAGGGCGGCTCATTTTGAAGGTAGAATTTTGAATGAAGAATGCAGAATGAAAAGATTAAACACAAAGGTCTCGATACCCTTTCAGGGCACAGGCGGTTCATGAAGGAAAAGCTTTGGGGTTTGGTTTTAACTTTGTGTTTCTTGGTGTCCTTCGTGTTTAGAAAATTATGGAATTTCCCGACCTCAATCGAGGTACAATAAGCCCCGTCTTTTATTCATCTATAGCATTAGGAAAAATCTTGTTCGAAATCATCTTTCTCGGAACCTCCGCATCCGCACCTTCTATTCGGCGCGGGTTGTCGGCACAGATCGTCAAGCATGACGAATATCGTTTTCTTGTAGATTGTGGCGAGGGTACGCAACGCCAAATCTTACAATCGGGCATGGGTTTTAAGCGTCTTACCCGTGTCTTGCTCACACACGGACATCTCGATCATATTCTCGGGCTTGCCGGTTTGCTCTCCACCCTCACGCGTTGGGAGGCATTGGACGAATTTGAAATTTTTGCCAGCAAACGCACGCTGGAGCGTGTTCATAATTTGCTCTACGGTGTCGTCTGGCCTCATAAAAAACCGCCAGCAAAACTCTATTTGCGCGAGGTGGAACCGGGCGTTATTTTTGAAGCCAAAGATTTTACAGTCAGCGCCTTTCAGGTTTCCCATCGTGGGCCGGGATGTTTTGGCTATAAATTTGAAGAAAAATCTCACCGTCCCTTTTTAGCGGATAAAGCGGATTCGCTCGGCGTTCCTTTTGGTCCCGAACGAAAAGATTTGGTACAGGGGAAAAGCATCACCCTCGCAAACGGCACCCGGATCGAATCGGAAGATGTGCTGGGTTCCCTTCAAAAGGGCGCCAGCCTGGCAATTACGGGGGATCTTGGGCGTACCGATAATTTGCTCGAGATCTGTCGTGGTTTGGATACGCTTATTATCGAAGCGACCTATATCCACGAAGATGCTGAAATGGCGGGTAAATTTGGACACCTTACGGCACGGCAGGCTGCCGAATTGGCGAAGCAAGCCGGGGTCAAGCGTTTGATCCTGACTCATTTTTCCCGCCGATACCGTGAAAGAGATATTATCCGCGAAGCGCGCGCGATCTTCCCAAATTCCTTTACTGCTCGCGATTTCGATACCTATCAAGTTAAAAGAGAAGAAAATGAACAAAAATAACTATACTATCGGGGTGCTCACTTCAGGAGGTGATGCCCCGGGAATGAACGCCTGCGTAAGAGCCGTTACGCGGACCAGTTTTTTAAAGGGCGCAAAAATTGTTGGCGTAATGAATGGGTACGAGGGCTTAATAAACGGTGAATTTAAACGCTGGAAAAACGCCCGTGATGTCAGTGGCTTTCTCAGAAAAGGCGGAACCGCCCTGCAAACAAAACGCAGCGAGCGTTTCCGTGAAAAAAGCGGACAACGTGAAGCGATCCGCAATATGAACGAAGAAGGGATAGACGGGTTGATCGCTATCGGCGGCGACGGCACATTAACCGGCGCACACGCCCTTGCGAAACAAGGCATACAAGTGATCGGCGTACCTGCCAGCATTGATAATGATATTTGGGGCACCGATATGTCCATTGGCGTGGATACCGCCCTAAATACGATCACAGAAGCTGTAGACAAATTACGTGATACAGCCTCTTCACATACCCGCGCCTTTTTGGTTGAAACAATGGGGCGAAACAGCGGCTACCTGGCAGTACAAGCCGGAATCACCTCTGGCGCCGATATTGTTCTTTGCCCCGAATTTCCGATAACAGTAGAAGATGTGGCAGAGCAAGTCGAAGATGCCTACAGGCGCGGCAAGAATCACGCCATCATCATCGCGGCAGAAGGAGCACAAATCCGTTCGACCGACCTGGCGAAGCGTCTTGACGAATTGGATGTAGGCTTCAAAACGCGCGTGACTATTCTCGGGCATATTCAACGCGGCGGCTCCCCAACCGCCTTTGATCGTCTTCTAGCAACCCGCCTCGGCATTCGCGCTGTAGAAGTTTTGCTCGAAGGGACAACTGACTATATGGTCGGCTTGCGCGGGCGCGACATCACCATGGCACCGCTCGAAGATGTCATTAGCAATCCACGCCCGTTAAATATGGAGCACTATAATATGGTGCGCCAGTTGGCAAAGTAATCATCAGCGAAAAGGAGTCCAAAATCTGGAGATTTTAGCTTTATGAAATTCAACGTCTGGAGACGTTGGACTCCACTAGAATAGCCCCCTCCTCGTAGTAAGGGCTTCAGCCCCTAGAAGAAAAATATTAGCACCAAGAAAAGGAAGCCCCATGAATCATTTCTCATCAATTTGTATTTTTTGCGGATCATCCGATTCGGTACACGCGGACTATCTGCTTGCTGCGCATCAAATGGGCGCGGTTCTCGCAAAAAATAATATCCGCTTAGTTTATGGCGGCGGCAAAACGGGATTAATGGGCGCAGTCGCCGACGGCGTGATCGAAAATGGCGGCGAAGTTGTTGGCGTTATTATCCCCAGCATGAATACGCCCGAATTGGCACAAGACAATCTCGCCCGCATGGAAGTAGAACCCACCATGCACGCCCGCAAAGCCCGCATGCATGAACTCGCCGACGGATTCATTGCCCTCCCCGGCGGGTTCGGCACCCTCGATGAACTCTTTGAAACCCTGACCTGGAAGCAGATCGGCGAACACGGCAAACCCGTCGGCTTGCTGGATGTGCGCAGCTATTTTCAGCCAATGCTCGGTATGATCGACCACTTCGCCAAAGAGGGCTTCATCTTTCAAGAACACAGTGAGGGGATAATTTCTGATGCAGACCCTGCTACCTTGTTAGATGGAATGGCAAATCACAATCACTCCGATGATGCCGTCAAAAGATGGATGAGGCAGGAGTAAAATTGGCATATAATTAGCAGAGTTGTACCCGAGCAACTCTAATCAATAGCTTTACGAAGACAGAAAAAACATAAAAGGGTAGGTAATGATGGATGAAAAGAAAACACTTAGGCAAGCAGCAGCACTTTTGAAAAAAGGCGAAAAAGAAGATGCTCGCCAGCTACTGATCTCACTCCTAAAAGAAAACCCAAATTCAGCTGATACTTGGTGGCTATTAAGCTATACAGTCAGCAAGAAAGAACAACAAACTGACTGCCTTAAACGAGCATTGCGTTTAAACGCTGAACATAAAAGAGCACATGCTCGTCTTGCTTCTCTAAACAATAAACCTTCTCCTGAAACTCCAAATCCTCCTCAAAAGAAGAAGCAGAAAATTCGTGGCGGGATCATCGCTATTGTAGCTGTTGTCTTTTGTTTAGGAATCCTGGGGATTGGCTATTTTGCTTTTAACATTATGAATGCAACGAAAGTAGATGTTCCGCTACCTACTCCCACAGGTGTTTTTCCGACGAATACGCCAAGTCCACCACAATCGCTGCCCCCAACATGGATACCAATGCCGGTAGCAACAATACCTACATCTATGCCCTCTGAAGATAATAGCTTAACAGACACAAGTACTTTCCAACCCGGCGATCCGACGGCAACGCCCCTTGGAACGAATATTACAGACTCTAATTTCATCGAAGGCAAAAAAGCCTATGACGCAGGAAGTTATGAAGACGCGATTACTTTAATGAGTGCTGTAATCAAATCCAATCCCAATCTCGCCCCTCCTTATCGATATCGAGGGACAGCTTATTGGTATCTTGGTGATTGTGTTTCTGGTCTAGAAGACCATGAAAAAGCACTGTCAATCAATCCTGATTATGCAGAATCATGGGCTGGGCGTGGACTAACGCACTCTTGTCTTGGAAATTTTGAACAAGAATTAGAAGATTTCCAAAAAGCTCTTTCTCTTGATCCCAGCCTAGCCTTTGTTCACCATAACTTAGGCGTCCATTATTATGATATAGGGGATTATGAAAGGTCTTTAGAAGAATACAGCCTAAGTGTTGCTATTGACCCTAACAGGGCTGGTGCTTGGAGTGGGAGAAGTGAGGCTTTAGCTGGATTAGGCAGATATAAAGAATGTATTTCAAGCGCAACAAGAGCTTTAGAAATTAACCCTGAAGAGTGGATCGCCTATGGAGACCGAGCTTATTGTAAAACAAGCATGGAACTTCACGCAACTGCTATCGAAGATTATAAAAAATATATTTCAAATAACGAATCTGACGCTATTGGCTGGTATAACCTTGGGATAGCTCAAAGGAAGTCAGGAAACTCTCAAGATGCAATTTTCTCCAATACAAAGGCATTGGAGCTTGAGCCATCCTATCATGAAGCTTATATCAACAGAGGGTATGCATTTTTTACATTGGGGAAATTTACAGAAGCGTTAAATGATTATGATGCCGCGTTACAATTTGGGGATATACCACTTGCATACACAAATCGTGGTGAGACTTATTTAGAAATGGGTAAATTCAACGAAGCAATTGCGGATAATGAGAAAGCGTTATCACTTTATCCAATCAATGCAAAAGCTTATTGTGTATTATCTAGAGCGTATTTTGAAGTAGGGAGATATCAAGATAGTTTAAATGCTGCCCTATCTTCTAATCAAATTGCTCCTGATTGTGGAGGGCAAAAGCTTGTTGAGACACAGGCGCGAGCGTATTATGCTTTAGGCAACTATGAACAAGCACTTTTCCATATAAACGAAGCTCTTAACTATGGGTCTTATGCTCTTGGTTATTATTATCGAGGCATTATTAACGAGGCTGCTGCAAATAAGACAGAGGCTATTCATGATCTGGAACAATTTCTTGCCTTTGTAACAGACAAAAATGAGTGGAAGGATGAAATCGCAGATGCCACAGTCAGGCTTGCAAGATTAAAACAATAAATATAAAACCAAAATCGTCTATAATTCACCTACCTTAACCTTCCACCTTCAACCTTCAACCCAAATGTCAACTGTAGACGAAATCAAAGCCCGCCTGAATATCATCGACCTCGTATCCGAGAGTGGTGTTCAGTTGCGTCGGTCGGGGCGAAACCATACCGGTTTTTGCCCTTTCCATAGCAATACCAAAACCCCCGCTTTCGTGGTTTGGGAAGAAACGGGCACCTGGAAATGTTTCGGCGAATGTAACGACGGGGGCGATATTTTCAAATTCGTCATGAAAAAAGAAGGCTGGGATTTCAAAGAGACCCTTCGCCACCTCGCGCAAAAAGCGGGCGTTGAACTTAAAGAATATACGCCGCAGCAAAAAGAAGAACGCGACGCACACGAAAAACTCCGCACCCTGCTCGAAGAAATCGCCCTCTTTTACCATCAACAACTCAAGACCCCGGCGGGCACGAAAACCCTCGCTTATCTCCGCGAAAAACGCGGTCTCACTGACGAAAGCATCGAAGCCTTCACCCTCGGCTATTCCCCCAATAGCTGGGATATGGTCACGAAACATTTCACCGAACGCGGGCATACAGAGCAAGATTTAATGGATGCCGGAATGCTCTCTGAAAATGATGCGGGGAGACGCTACGACAGATTCCGTGACCGGCTCATGATCCCCATCCGCGACGCACGTGGACGAATGGCTGGATTCGGTGCAAGAACAATGGATCCCGAAGGAATACCGAAGTACCTAAACTCGCCCCAAACAGATCTCTTCGATAAAAGTAATCTGCTCTACGGGCTGGATCGGGCAAAGAAAGCCATCCGCACCCTTGACCAAGCCGTGATCGTAGAAGGTTATCTCGATGTAATTACCCCGCACCAAGCCGGTTTTGAGAATATCGTTGCTCCCATGGGAACAGCGCTTGGTGAAGGGCAATTGCGTCTGATAAAACGTTATACGCCGGGCAATCATATTGTTCTGGCGCTAGACCCTGATGCAGCCGGGCAAAAAGCTATTTTACGTGGTTTGGACGCAGCGCGAAAATCGCTCGACCGCGAAGGAGAATTGCGTTTTGACGCGCGCGGTTTCTTACGCCATGAAGCACGTTTGCAAGCCGATTTGCGCGTTGCCAGCCTCCCCGATGGTTTAGACCCCGACCAAGTCGTTTTGCGAAATCCGGAGCAGTGGACGGAGATCATCTCCAACGCAAAACCCATCGTGACGCATGTGATGGAAAGCCTTGCCATTGGGCGTGATCTGGACGACGCCAAAGTGAAAACTGACATCGCGTCACAGGTTTTGCCCCTGATCGCTGATTTGCCAAATCCAATTGAGCGGGAGACTTTTAGACAGCAATTGGCACGAATGTTGAAAGTGGATGAGCGTGCATTAATCGGTGGAAAAGCAAAAGGGAAGCGTGTGGCACGCCGACCAAGCTCACGTCAGAAAGATGCCCAACCAACGCCGACCCAGCCTAAGGTGGCGGGCGTTGCGGCTGCTCATCCCTCTAAAAAAATTGAAGAGTATTGTTTGGGCATCTTGATCCGCCAGCCTGATCTGCTGTATAGACTTGACCGTGCTTTGCAGGAATTCTCTCTGAATGCATTGGGCGATGAGGATTTCGGGTATACTGAAAACCAAATGCTCTTTCAGGTGGTTAAAGATTCACTGGAGCAAGATGCTTTAGACGCGCACGATTATGTTTCTCAGCATTTACCGGAGGCTTTGACGGGGTTGGCGCAAAAACTGCTCGCCAAGACAGAAGAGCTTAGTTCTGTAGAAGAGCGTTTGCTCGAGGAAGCCTTGCGGGGCGTGATCAAACTGCGCCGTACAGTCTTGGGCGATAGCTTAAACCAGCTTCGTTTTTTTCAGGAAGAGGCACAAGAAAAAGGGGATTTGGGAGGCGAGTACCAGGAAACTGTGATGAAACATACGCTCATGTTACGTACTTTGGATGAGGCGCAGCGCCGATTGAGAATGCGCCGTTTAAAGTAGTTGGATAATCTTTGGAGTTTTAAGAAATAAGGTTTAGCTCGTTCTTTCAACGCACATAAGGGATAGCCATGACAAAGAAAGTCATAAAAAAACTAAGAGATTTGACCCCTGATGAACAAAAAAAGCTTCTTGATGCACGCAATCTGGTTTTTGAACTTGAAGAGCCAGATGAAGCAAGCCTTAGCGAAATCGAAAAGGAAGAGGTAGAGGAAACAGAAGAGCAACAAGAGCTTGATATTCCGAATGATCCCGTACGCTTATATTTGCGCGAGATCGGGCGCGTAGAGCTTCTTGATGTAAATAGCGAGTTTCGCCTTGCAACAATGGTTGAAGCCCAACGCTTTGTAACATCCTCCCGTTGCCAGCTTGTGCAGGGAGATACTTCTGTAGAAAGAAATACTTATCGACTTATCGTTAAAGATTTACTCACGTTTTGGGAGAGTTTGCAAAAATCTGTGGTGGAAAACAAGGTGGATCTACCCGACCTTGGCCTTATGTTGGCAGAAGCGCAATCTTTGCATCAGAGTTGGGAGAAGGATAAACCATCGTATACGCGGGCATTTTTGAACAGCGGTGACTGGGGAAGAGATGAAAAATGGAATCAACTCTCTAGCCAGGTTTATGGGGTTTTCCTGTCTTTCCATATGCTCCCCTTTTCTTCTGCCAAGTGGTTATTGGGCTATCTCCATTCGAAGAAAAAAATGCCTGTGCGCCAGACTTTTTATAGAAATTTGCCAGATGATGATGAACTTCGCTGGGAACTGGATGCGGTCTCCTATAGGGCGGATACCGCTTCTCAGGCACTTTCTCGTGCCAATCTTCGTCTTGTTGTGAGCGTAGCGAAACGCTATATGGGACGCGGGGTCTCGTTTTTGGACTTGATCCAGGAGGGAAACTTGGGTCTGCTACGCGCGATTAATAAATTTGATCCGCGCCGAGGCTTTAAGTTCAGCACCTATGCCACCTGGTGGATTCGGCAATCGATTAATCGCTCTATTGCTGAACAAGCGCGCACGATCCGCATCCCTGTACATTTATTTGAAGCCATTAGTCGCATTTTCCGCGTGCAGCGTAAAATGACACAGGACTTAGGGCGCACCCCCTCATCGGCTGAGTTGGTCTTGGGAACAGACTATCTCGAAAGAGAAGATATTCAAGATATTCTTGCGGCGCAGAGCAAAAAAGAAGCTATTCTGCCAGACCTTCAGGAACGTTGGGATAATGCCGCGAAAAAAGTGGAGGGAATATTAAGGGTCGCCGAGGAACCAGTCTCTCTGGAAGTCCCCGTTGGTGGCGATGATTCTAGTTTGCTTGGGGATTTCATCGAAGATGAAGATGCAATTTCTCCTTCAGATGCGGCCGCTAGAGAAATGCTGCGTGAGCAAATACAAGGTGCGCTTAATGTTCTTTCTGAACGAGAAAGGAAAGTATTGGAACTTCGTTTTGGTTTAAATAATAATAAAGAACATACCTTGCAAGAAGTCAGCCATCAATTTGATGTCACGCGTGAACGTATTCGGCAAATTGAAGCGAAAGCCTTGCGGAAGCTGCGACACCCCTCGCGTAGTCGCGATCTGCGAGATTATTTGAACTAATATAATGAAGGTGCGTCGCGCCTTGAACAACTGATATTACTCAAAAAAATGGTAGGCTTTGGGGCTACCCTCACCCTCCGCCCTCTCCTTTGGGAGAAGGTTAGGATGAGGGGAAGCGATAGTCTTTTATTCATCTCTGCGATAAACAAAAACTCCCCTTCAAGACTAATTATCTCGAAGGGGAGTTTTCTTTTATCCTGCTTTTTGCAGAGATTCTTGATAGGCTTTCCAGCCGGGACACCATTTGGTGTGCCACTTCCATAAGTGTGCCATAAAGGACTTTGGGGTTTCCTCTGCTTTCTTGCGCATCGGACAACTTTCGCAATTATGTTTCTTCTCTTCACTCATACTGCCCTCCGGTTCTTATTCTTTGAATGTGTGGACCTTTGTTCATCCCCACCATATTCTACATCTATTTCACAAAGGGGATGCTTAAGGCATAACGAACTGGTTTGTCGGATAGTGCACGGGTTGCGTTCAAAACACCCTGCCAGGTGCAGAAGATTCCGATCAGGATCAAGGGCATTGGTAAACAGAGTGACAAAATGATGAAGGTCGGGCTATTTTCAATGGCACTAAGACTGGCTTTATCCATAAAAGTAAGCGCAACGGGCGCAATCATAAGGAAAAGCAGTGCAACAAAAAGCATGAGCGTCATTGTGATCTGGAAGTTCAGCACCTGCCGCCCCTGTTTATCGATTTTATAAGATTGGTTCTTTTTCCATGACCATAACAGCAGCGGGATGATAAGAATACAGAAGATACTGCTCAGGTGCAGAGCGGTGAGCCATAAATTTTCGTTTTCAGAATTCTCCTTCAAGAAGTCGAATTCGAGGCTATTGCTCAGGCATTGCAAGGTATATGAACGCGGATCAACTTCCCCGCCTTCGATACGCTGAATGGTGCGCGGGCTGACTTCACATTTTTCTGCCAGTTGCTCCTGCGTAAAGCCTTTTTGTTGACGCAATTCGTTTACTTTGAGTCCGAGATCAGGTTGGTTCATGATATTTCTCCTTTCGAAATTCAACTCTAGTATCTGCAATTGCACTCAAAAAGACCATGTCGTAAACCTGACACTCGCACGACATTTCGTTTTGTAAAGAAAAAGGGCAAACAGCCGTTCGCCCCTAAGCGCTATTTCAACATCGGCATTTTGATACCGTGACGCTTTGCCGCATCGATGGCGATGTCATAGCCCGCATCTGCATGGCGGACAACGCCCATACCGGGGTCGCTCGTGAGTACGCGTGAGAGGCGTTTTTCGGCTTCTGGCGTGCCATCAGCTACGATGACTTGCCCCGCGTGCTGCGAATAGCCCATCCCCACGCCCCCGCCATGATGAAATGAAACCCAAGTTGCGCCGCCAACAGCGTTAATTAATGCATTCAAAATTGCCCAATCGGAGACTGCATCTGAGCCGTCGAGCATCGCTTCAGTTTCACGGTTTGGCGAGGCAACTGAGCCAGCATCCAGATGATCGCGCCCGATGGCGATGGGGGCAGAGACGATGCCTTTTTCCACTAGCTCGTTGAATTTCAACCCAGCTTTTTCGCGTTCGCCATATCCCAGCCAGCAAATGCGGGAGGGTAAACCTTGCACGGCAACTTTCTCTTGTGCCATCTTGATCCAGCGGTGAAGATGTTCGTCGTCGGGGAAAAGCTCCATAATGGCTTCATCTGTGCGGAGAATATCTTCCTCGTCACCAGAGAGGGCAACCCAGCGGAAAGGTCCCTTCCCTTCGCAGAAGAGGGGACGAATATAGGCGGGCACAAAACCGGGGAAATCGAAGGCATCTTTTACGCCATAATCAAAAGCCTGTTGGCGGATATTATTGCCATAGTCGAAAACTTCGCTGCCCATTTTTTGGAAATCAAGCATGGCCTGAACGTGTTTCGCCATTGATTCGCGTGCCATTTCTTTATACTTGGCTGGGTCAGATTCGCGTAATGCGTCAGATTCTTCCACGCTGATGCCAGATGGAACATAATATAAGGCTTCGTGTGCCGATGTTTGGTCTGTGACCACATCCGGGACGATGCCACGGACAACCATTTCTGGCAAAAGATCTGCGGCGTTGCCGACCAACGCTATCGAGAGAGGCTTTTTAGCGGCAACCGCGTCTTTCACCAAATCCAATGCTTCATCAAGGGAATCAACCACAATATCCACGTAGCGGTCTTCGAGGCGGCGATTTGCGCGGGCAGCGTCTACTTCCACACATAAGCCGACACCCTCGTTCATGGTTATAGACAGAGGCTGTGCGCCGCCCATCCCCCCTAATCCTGCTGTGAGGATAAATTTGCCAGCGAGAGAATCCCAGCCCCGCTGACGCGCGAGCGCACCGAAAGTTTCGTAAGTGCCTTGCAAAATGCCTTGCGTGCCGATATAGATCCATGAGCCAGCGGTCATTTGCCCATACATCATTAATCCTTTGGCGGCGAGTTCGTCGAAATGCTCCCAATTCGCCCAGGCAGGGACAAGATTGGAATTGGCGATCAGCACGCGCGGGGCATCGGTATGCGATTTAAAAACCGCGACAGGTTTGCCCGATTGAACAAGGAGGGTTTCATCTTCTTCGAGATTTTTGAGCGATTCGAGAATGGCGTCGAAAGATTCCCAATTGCGTGCGGCTTTTCCGCGCCCGCCATAAACAACCAGCTTTTCGGGAATTTCTGCTACGGATGGGTCAAGATTGTGTTGGATCATGCGGTAAGCGGCCTCGATGAGCCAGTTTTTGCAGGTTAATTCTCTTCCTTTGGGTGGGTGAACTACGCGGGGTTGGGACATGGAGGCTCCTGTTTAAATGTTGGAAGTTGAAAAAGCGTTATTTTGGAATTGGGGGTTGTGTTTTTACAATTCATAATTTTCGATTCCTAAATAATGTTCATATTATACGACTTAAAACAAAAACTCCGCTCATTTTCGTGTTACGAGCGGCTTATTGTATGTGGTTGTCGCACCAACCACATAAGGGCATTTGATCTTTGTTTATGTTTTATCTCTTAATCAAGCAGGTATACAGCTCTAATATGTTAATAGGGTAGCTTATTGGAGAATATAGTTGTAGTGATGATGATTTGGCGGCAGATAGAGTATATTTGGCATTCATCCTGTACTGTTGCTCCCTCAAAGTTAAGAGGCAGAGGAAGCTTATCTGCTATGAAACTCAGGCTCTCTTTGTTTTGCAACAAATGCATTATCTATTGGTATAAAATCTTCTGGTAGGGAAGAAGGTTGATGCATAGATGATCTATTTCTTAATAGCTCTGTATCGAATTGCCTAGAGTTTATTTCATTCGAAGAAATAAATTCAGGTACGTCTCCTGTTTTGTTTACAGCTGATGCAATGCTAGCAGCTAGGAGTTGAAAAATATCCTGGGCTTCGACGCCCTTCATTTGTTTCAGCATAGGCACAATCCGGAGGACAGAAGCTTCACTAATTGCATAGGCTGCAGATTGATCTTGAAGAGCTTTTAAGTAGATTGGGTTTGGCTGTAAATTGACAATAGAAACTCCATAAAGTGGATTGATTAGCACTCCCAGTCCTCTTACTCTGCTTGAGATTGCAGAGCTTAGTGCCCGGCGAAGATTTTGTCGGCCTGAGTGTGTAAACAGTGATTGACTAGTATATTGGATAAACACTTCATTTCGTGCTCTTTCTTGGATATTAGTTTTTGTAATCGTATCAAAAGCATCTTTTGATAACCCTAAAACTTGTAAGTGATTTTCTGATTGAGCTTCTCGAGGATCTACTCGATAAAATATTTTAAGTTCTACGTCTAACGGAACACTATCCTGTGCAAATACATTTTTCAGGTGAATATGAGCTGTTCTAGGATTTAAGTTAATTTCCTTGCGAACAAACCAAGATGGCAACATAATACTCCATTGATTATGTGTTACAAATTTTACAAACCTTTCACGCTCCAGCCATTTTGAATAGAGCACCCCCAAATGATTTTCAGATGGGCTATAGAATATTTTTCTAAATATGCTCATGGTTTTGTTCCGCCTCAGGTGAAAATGGAAAAATGGACATAAAAAATAAGACACTATCCTAGCCCGCAGCTGAAGCTGTGAGCAGACTATTCCTGACGGGGGATGATGTACTTTTATGGGCGGCAATTCT
>Ga0233437_1004732_pt1 | contig 15670 bp, 18 predicted proteins | sample SI_122_August201_FD_182714 | JGI IMG/M metagenome (GOLD analysis project Ga0233437, IMG submission 182714) | Seawater microbial communities from Saanich Inlet, British Columbia, Canada - SI_122_August2016_200_MG | ecosystem: Environmental > Aquatic > Marine > Inlet | place: Canada: British... | reverse complement strand
CATCCCTTAGGACTGGGACAAGTACCTCCGTGTCCCTCTCGGGGCTAAGACTCTCATCTCCCCTACTGATCATCGGTTTGGTGAGCCGTTACCTCACCAACAGCCTAATCAGCCGCCAACTCATCCTCAGGCCTTACGTTTCAGAGAAATCACATTCCAGTAGAAATCTCCTATTAGGTATTAGCATCAGTTTCCCGATGTTATCCCTAACCTGAGGGCAGATTATCGACGTGTTACTGAGCCTTTCGCCGGTGGTCCGAAGACCCCCTAACTTGCATGGCTAATTCGAATTCCAATAGCAGCAACCTCCCGCAGGATCAACGGGAATTAATTGTCGCAATAAAAACCATATTTAAAAATTGGTTATTAACTCACTATCAAAGTTTGCTCCACTCATACATCATACTCAATCGCGTTGATTAAGTACTCATAATTTTTTATCAGAAAATTCTTACGAACTTTCCTCATAAAAGTATGATTTTGAGGAAAGGTTTTGTTTATAAACCTTGCTATTTATTTTTTCTCTTTCGCTTCTCTTTCTTCATCTTTTTACGTTGCCACTTCCATCTCATCTGGCCTTTTTTCTTCCATCTGCTACTGCTTCTTTTCATTTTGTAAATTTGAAAGCTTAATCACTTTTTATAAATCTTTCTAAACCAATTAGAAAACTTTATTAAGCAATTTTTTCAAAATTAAAACAGAAAGAGGTGAAAATGCGCATAGCTATAAACGGTACTGGTCGAATAGGAAAACAAATTCTAAAAATAGCACTCGAGAAAAAATTAAACGTAGTTGCAGTAAACAACACTTCAGGTCCAGAACCACTAGCATACTTACTAAAATATGACACTGTATATGGCAACTATAATAAAAAAATAAAAGTAGGAAAGAATTTTATAAAAGTAGATAATAAAAAAATTCTAATTCTCACTGAAAGAGATCCAGAAAACTTACCGTGGGAAAAACTAAAGGTAGACACAGTAGTCGAAGCAACGGGATTATTCAAAAACAAAGAAGCTGCATCTAAACATCTTAAGGCGGGAGCAAAAAGAGTTGTAATAACTGCCCCATCAGACGATGCAGACATAACTGTAGTTCTTGGAATAAACGAAAAGAAAATAAAAAAATCTCACAAAATAATTTCAATGGCCTCATGTACGACAAATTGTTTATCACCCTTAGCAAAAGTGTTAAATGATAATTTCAAAATAAAAAAAGGGTTTATGACAACCGTACATGGTTACACTTCTACTCAAAGTCTTTCAGATAGTTCACATAAAAAACCAAGAAGAGGTAGAGCCGCTGCAGCAAATATAATTCCAACAACAACAGGAGCAACAATAGCAACAGAAAAAGTCATTCCAAAACTAAAAGGAAAAATAGATGGCCTAGCAATGCGTGTTCCAGTATTAAACGGATCAATAGTTGATTTTGTAGTAGAACTTCAGAAAAATGTAACAACAAAAAAAGTAAATTCCGCTCTAAAAAAAGCATCAAGAGGAAAACTAAAAGGAATCCTATCTTACTCAGAAGATCCACTAGTCTCTTCAGATATAATTGGAAACCCTCATTCATCAATCATAGACGGGTTATCCACGCAAGTATTAGGAAAAAATATGGTAAAAGTATTATCTTGGTATGACAATGAATTTGGTTACAGCAATAGAATTGTAGAATTATTAAAAAAACTAAAATGAAAACTCTTTCAAGTTTAAATTTCAAAAATAAAACAGTGCTATTAAGAGCCGACCTAAATTCTGAAGTAATAAACAAAAGATTAATTCCTTCCGAAAGAATAAAAGAATCGGCTGAAACAATAAAAGAATTAAAAAAGAAAAAATCAAAAATAGTAATTATTGCACACCAAGGTAGACCAAAACAAAAAGATTTCATTTCACTAAGAAGACATGCAAATGAATTAAACAAATACACAAAAGTAAAATTCATTTCAGAAATAACAACAAAAAAAGTAGAAAAAGAAATAAAAAACCTAAACCCTGGAGAAGCAATATTATTAGAAAATATAAGAATTAACAAAGACGAATTTCATCCTAGAAAAAATAAACTTGTAAAATTCTTTTTGCCATTAATTGACATTTACGTAAATGATGCATTTTCAAACAGTCATAGAAATCACACCTCAATGGTTAGCTTTCCAAAATACCTTCCCCATTGTGCCGGAAGATTATTTGAAAAAGAAATAAAAGCTCTAAATAAAATAAAATTAAAAAACACGCTATTCATTCTTGGAGGAGCAAAGCCAGAAGATAATATCAAATTACTAAAAGGAAACAAAGTACTATCCTGCGGCTTATTCGGACAACTATGCGCCATCACAAAGGGGGAAAACTTGGGTGCACAAAACAAATTCCTAAAAGATAAATTATATATAACCAAAAAACTAAGAAATAAACTAAAGAACGTACTAACTCCAATAGACTTTGCAGTAAGAGTAAACAACAAAAGAAAAGAACTCACAATAGACGAATTCCCAAGTAAATATGAAATATATGATATCGGGGAAGAAACAATCAGAAACTACAAAAAAATAATCAAAAACGCAAAATCAATTTACATGAAAGGGCCCGCAGGGCATTGTGGGTATAAACCATTTTGCAAGGGAACAAAAGAAATACTAAAAGAAGTCGCAAAATCAAAAGCTTACACACTACTTGGTGGAGGCCAATTAACAGACGCAATGAGATTATTAAAAATACCAAAAAAGAAATTTAATCATGTTAGTCTATCCGGCGGAGCATTACTAAGATATGTGGCAGGAGAAAAACTTCCTGGATTGGAGGCATTAAAATGAAATTTGATGTCGTAACATTTGGATCTGGATTAATAGATACTTTCGTAGACACCGGACTGGGTGAAAAAGGAAAATTTATGTGTTACAATGTTGGTTCTAAGATAGAAGTAAAAAATATAAAAACAGATATTGGGGGCGGTGGAACAAACACGGCAGTAGCATTTTCTAGACTAGGATTAAAAACCGGATGGGTTGGAAAACTAGGAAAAGACACAAACGGAAAAGAAATATTAAATCTATTAAAAAAAGAAAAAGTAACTTTCCTTGGAAAATTCATAAAAAAAGAAAAAACTGACCAATCAATAATTTTAGATAGCAAACAACACAACAGAACTATCCTAATACATAAAGGATTAAACAATCAAATTGAAAAGAAAGATGTAACTGGTTTCAGAACAAACTGGTTATATCTAACCTCACTAAGCAAAACAAGTTTTAAAACACAAAAACAATTAGCAGAAATACTAACAAAAAAAGGAACAAAAATTGCCTTCAACCCTGGAGAACATTTAATAAAAACCACAAATATTTTACCATTATTAAAATTAACCCATGTTCTAATCTTAAATAAAGAAGAAGCTACATTATTAACAAAAGAAAAAGACTTACTTAAGGGATTATCAAAACTAGGGCCCAAAATAATAGTAATTACAGATAAAAACAAAAAGATTTCTTGTTACGATGGAATAAAAAAACATTTTCTAATCCCTAACAAAATAAAAGTTCTAGAAAGAACCGGTGCAGGGGATGCGTTTGCCTCTAGCTTCGTTGCAGGGCTAATAAAAAACAAATCAATCCCTTATTGTTTAAAACTCGGACTAAAAAATTCAGAATCAGTAATAAGATATTTCGGTGCAAAAAATAATTTAATAAAAAAATGGCCAGCTTAAACAAAATACTAAAATATGGCAGGGCAATATTCCTTGCATACGATCAAGGACTAGAGCACGGTCCAGTTGATTTTAATGATAAAAACGTAGATCCCGAATACATAATAAATATCGCAAATAAAGGCAAATACACTGGCCTGATACTTCAAAAGGGAATCGCAGAAAAATATAGAAATAAAATCAAGGTCCCCCTAATACTAAAATTAAATGGGAAAACCTCTTTACTAAAAGGAGATCCAATCTCAACCAAATTAGCAACAGTAGAAGAAGCCATAAAACTAAAAGCATCTGCAGTGGGCTACACAATTTACATGGGAAGTAAACACCAACCAGAAATGTTAGAGGAATTCGAACAAATACAAAAAAAAGCTCACGAAAATAAATTACCAGTGATTCTTTGGGCCTATTATAATAAAAAACTAAAATATGACAAGAAATTAATGGCCTATTGTGCAAGGGTCGGATTAGAAATTGGAGCAGACATAGTTAAACTAAGAAATGGAACCCCAAAAAATGTTAAATGGGCCGTGGAAGCCGCAGGAAAAACAAAGGTTGTAATGGCAGGAGGCTTAAAAACATCAGAAAAAGAATTACTAACACAAATAGAAGCGGCTGTAAACGCTGGAGCAATAGGCATAGCCATAGGAAGAAATGTTTGGCAACATAAAGACCCCCTAGAAATAACAAAAAAACTAAAAAGGATAATTTGGAAATGAAAAATAAAATTATATTTTGGATCCCCAGAGTACTTACAATACTTTTTATTCTATTCCTTAGTATGTTCTCACTAGACGTTTTCTCAGAATATTCTGGCCTTGAGCTTCTACTTGCATTCTTCATGCACATGATCCCAAGTTTTATCTTAATCGCCTTACTTGTAGTCTCATGGAAATGGGAAAAGATCGGAGGCTGGATTTTTATTGCATTTGGTATAGCATTCACAATATTCAATAATACCTACAAGGAACCAATCGGGTTCCTAATAATCTCACTTCCAATATTCCTAGTGGGAATACTATTTTTACTCTCTCACAAATATAATAGAAAATGATAATAAGAAAAGCCAAGGTAAAGGATTTGGACGCAATCCATGATTTCGGAAAAAAAGAAAAATATTTTCAAGTTAGTGAAGGAGTTTCTGGATTTTGGAAAAAACCCCAACTAAAAAAATGGATTAAATCGAAGAGCGATGTTTTTTTAGTCGCAGAAGAAGAAAAAATAGTTGGATTTGCAATGGCAACTCTGCACAAACCAACTGGAAAAGCAACTTTTGAAAATTTGTGGGTCAATCCTAAATTAAGAAAAAGGGGCATTGCAATTAACTTATTTAAGGGGATAATGCAAGAACTTAAGAAGAAAGGCGCAATTTACGTTTTTGCAATGGCAGAAATAAATAACAAATCAATTTTAAGATTACTTAAAAAGATGAAATTCAATAAAGGAGACAAACACTATTGGATGGGGAAAGAAATATGAAAAAAGCTAAGAAAAAAGGTGAACTTTTTGATATAAATAAACTTCCAGCGAAAGAAGGAATTTTATTTTTTGGGGTTTCTATTGGCAATATAGACAAGGCACAAAGTGCAAAAAAATGTTTTGAATACATTGACAAAAATTTAATAAAAAAAATTCAAAAACCGATTGTAGGGGCAAATTTTGTCTATGGGGATAATTTATACCTCTACTCAAATGAAAAATCAAGCAAGCTAAAAAACAAACATCAGATTCTGGTAGAGAGACACAAGAACAGTATGCTAAATATGTTAAATAAAAATAAATGGTATATCCAGAAATCTTTTTCTTTTATCACATGGAATCAAATGCTCCTAGAATGTAGAAATTTTAATGTTTACTTTGATAAAATAAAAAAATTATACAAAGAAGACAAGGAATTCAAAAAATATGTAAAAGAAGATATAAAAAATTCGGGAAGAAAATTTAATCAAAATAATGCAATGTTCATTGTTGAAGAATCATTAATTTTCTATCTGGTTATAAAAGGAAAAGTTAGGCTTTTTAATGAATATGTCCAAGATAAACAAAAATGGATTTTAAATTGTTACCCTGGAAAGCCTCTTTATACCGAAATATATATTTCTCAAAAGAATCCCCTAAACCTCTCTAACCCTAAAAATAAATATGAAGACAGCTTTTATGATCTTGAAGAGAGAAAACTCTACAATTTCAAAGAAATAGACCTAGAAAGTATTAAATTAAAATGAAGTTAGAATTAAAAAACAAAGAAAACGTATATATCTCCAAGACAAGGGATAAAGGAAAAACTTATTTTGCAAAAAAGAATTTTAAAAAAGGAGAAACCATTTTCTTCATTTCTGGCCCAATTGTTTTTTCACCAACAGATTACACAATTCCTATAGGATTTGGAATGTTTATCAATCCCCTTGATTATGGGGGGATGTTCCTTAATGATTATGGGAGAAAAGCAAATCTAGGGATAAAGGATAGGACACAATTAATTGCAATGAGAAACATAAAAAAAGGAGAAGAAGTTGGGCCTGCCTATTTCATGTTTGTTCCATTCTTCATCAAAAATTCCATTGCAGATAAATTAAATTTAACCTGTTTTAAAAACCTTTCTCAAAAGGAGATAAAAAAACACAAGAGATATATATCAGATTATTTATTCAATAAAAAAGAAGTAAAAATGTATAATAAATTTTTAAAATGATAACCGTAATAAATTTCAAAACATATAAAACTGGAAAAGACGCATTAAAGCTAGCTAAAACAATAGAAAAATTCAATAAAAACATCATCATAGGGGTACAACCCTCACATCTAAATGAAATAGCAACTAAAACTAAACTAAAAGTTTATTCTCAACATGTAGACCAATTTAAACCTGGGAGACGAACAGGATACATAATTCCTGAAGCAATAAAAAAAGACGGAGCAAAAGGAACTTTCCTAAATCACTCTGAACATAAAATCCCATTTAGAATACTCAAAAAGACAATAAAAGTATGCAAAGAAACAAAACTAAAAACAATCGTATTCGCATCAAATCTAAAAGAAGCAAAAAGAATTCAAAAATTAAAACCAGATTTGCTAATAATCGAACCACCAGAATTGGTCGCAACAAAAACATCCGTATCTAAAGAAAAACCAGAACTAATTATAAATATTTCAAAGAAACTAAAAACAAAATTCTTAGTGGGTGCAGGAATCCACACAAAAGAAGATGTCAAAATAGCATTAAAACTTGGAGCTTCGGGAGTCGCATTATCATCCGCAATTACAAAATCAAAAAACCCAAAAAAAGTATTAAAAGACTTATTCTAAAAATAAATATGCTCCCGCCGGGATTTGAACCCGGGTCATGTGGACGAAAACCACATATGCTTGGCCGGACTACACTACAGGAGCATAACTATTTGAGAAAACACTTCCTTTTTAAATCTTACTAATATAAAACCGTTCCAATAACCACAAGCAAATTTAAAATAAATATCAAGGTATTAGCTATAATTATTGGTTTCTCTTTATGCAACACTCCATAAGTAAACCAAATCATAGATAAAAATAAATACCCCGTCCAAGAAATAGCAGAAATACTGCTTGCATCATGATTGATCCAAATCTTTAATACTTGGGGAACAGTCAACAACGGACCACATATAGCAACAAAATAAATAAACCTATCAAAAATTCTCTTAAACTTATTGGGATGGGGATATTTTTCAAGTTTTTTATAAACTCTTTTTCTTTTATGTAAATGGTGTACCCCTACATTTTGTGTTGGCATACCAAAATTTAGAAAAGATTCTTTATAAAATTATCTGTAAAAAAGTATGTTGTCACGTACATAAATAGCGTTTATAAGTCTAAAAAGCAAAGAGAATCCATGTATGAAATAAACAAAGAACTAGCAGAGTTTTATGGAATATTGCTAGGTGACGGCTGTATGTCTAAATTTAGGTCCCAAAACAGAAATAAAGAAATTATAAGAATAGATGGGCATGGCACAGATGATGTTGAATACTACAAATATTTACAAAAGCTTATTGAAAAAATAACAAAAAGAGAGGTATCCGTAGGTCGTAGGAATAACAAAAATGCGATATTTATTACATTCTCAAATAAAAACTTCTCAAATTTTTTAAATTCTCAATTAGGGTTTCCTTATGGGAAAAAACAAGGAATGACAATATCAGACAAATTTCTAAAAAAAGAACTCATTAGCAAAGTACTAAGAGGATTATTTGATACAGATGGTTCAATTTACTTTACAAAAAATAATTGGAAAAGAGAAGGAAGAACATACCCAATAATAGAGTTATCTTCACATAATAATAATTTACTAAATCAATTACTTAAAATATTAAAGGAGAGGAAGTTCAACCCAATACTAAGCCATTATAGGGATTCAATAAAATTACATGGAAAAACCGAGGTAAACAAATGGATGGAAGAAATTGGCTCCAGTAACCCATACAAAAAATCAAAATATGAATTCTGGAAAAAGCACGGAAAGTATAAAAGTGAGCCCGACCGGATTTGAACCGGCGACCGCTGGTGTTCCTAGCAAGCTATTGACAAAATCAATAACTGTCATATAAGACCAGAGCTCCACCAGGCTAAGCTACGGGCTCGCTAAAAAAGATTGATAAAATTTTATATATAAAACTTTCTTTTTAACCCAATAATCGCTTATATCCATGCCTTGACCCAGAAACGCTTCCTTTGCAAATATCATTCCCCTTAATGTCTTTCTGACCACTATCCAAAAGATAAACTCCGCCATCATCAACAACAATTTGCTTAGGCATAACCCCTGGGCACGCTTCAAGACAAAGCTCTAAATGATTGGGATTAATTCCATCGGGAACTCTTACTGGAGCTTGAGCAACTCCAGCAGTAGGAATAGTTAGAATAAATGAAGCAAAAAAGTAGACTAAAGCTTTTTCACTTTGTTCGTCTGCACCCATATCAAGTAGAGAACTGAAAGAATATATAAATCTTTTCAAAAAGAAAGCTTTCCCTTAACAAATAAATAACTCATCCAAGCAATCCCCAAAACTATATCCAAGATTAATCCGTAATACTGGCCCATCAAAAACGCAACATTAGGGGGGAACATCATAACCAGACCATTATAAATCCCAAAAATAGAAAACCAACTACCAATCGGCCAAAATAATAATATTCCTGGAAAGAAAGGCAAATCTCCGATTAAATGGGCCAAAACCCCCAATGAAAAGAAAAACGTCTCATTCTCTAAGTTAAATTGTTTCAAAATAAAATAAACTACAAAAAAAGAAAATACTACAAAAACCAAAGAATGTGTAAACATCCTATGAATATTCATATCAAAGAGTATATCAAACAAATAATCAACATCCGGTAACAAAGCTCCAAAAAATAACGCAGCCCAACCTAGCTTAGAAATCTTTATCTTTGAAAACTTTTTGATTAATAATGCAATCAACCAAGCTATCACCAAATGTCCAAAAGGAAACATAAAATCAGGAATCTAAAGTTATTTAAATAAACTTCTATTTTTTGAAAAAGTTTAAAATTCTCTGCCAGAAAGATAGTTCAGAAGATTTTTGTGGCTTTTCAGCTTCTTGCATTGTTGGCAATTCTTCTTCTGGCTTTGATTGACATTCTCCATCAAAACAAAATTGATTTTCTGGACAAGGATTGTTACATCCTCCACAATGATTTTCATCAGTCATAGGATCTACACATTCTCCATTACATTCAAACCAGTCTTCTGGGCAATCTAATTGGCAAGCACCCTGATCACAACCATATAAACAATAAATCTCCACATCTCCTAAGGAATGCCCATCACAGTAATATTCAGTTAGATTTTGTGTTCCTGAAACACAATAATCTTCATAAATAAATCCCCCCCTAATAACCTCCCCAAAATTATATTTATCAATGCCCCCATCACTATCTACGCAGCTACAAGACAACCCAATAACTCCATCACAACCCAGATTAACATCAAACACATTATCCTCCCCAAAATTATTTTCAGATTCAACACATATTAAATCAACTTCATTTGGATAACAAAACCTATTATTGTTTATTTGGTTATTATTTGAAGCATAGTCCAAACCTAACCCAATATTTTCATTGCTTGAAATAGTATTAGACTCAATTACATTATTATTAGATATATCCAAATTTATTCCAAAATCACGATTATAATATATATAGTTATCTATAAAGACATTATTATTTGATTGCATCAATTTCATTCCATTTCCATTAAAATGAAATTCACAATCTTCAATCAAAATATTATTTGAATTCGATAACCGGGCCCCCACTGAATATCCATCCACTTCACAATTCCTTATCATAACTCCACTTTTATGATTAATAGTAATCCCATCCATTGGCGAAGGATCATGTTGAAAATTCCATCCCCTAATCTTTGAACCAAGACAATCCAATACAATATCGTCTTCCCCAATTATGATTCCATCTGGAAGTTCATACTCTCCTGGAAGAAAAGTAACATCTTCAGTAATTACCATGCCATTTGTGGGGATTGTATACACCGGAATTGAATAAAATGTATCAATCGCAGATTGCCCGTATATATCATTAGTAATAAGTTTGATCTGAATATTTTCGAGAAGGTTTTCCTCCAAGGGGAAATCAGTAATAACGGAAGAATACAAAACTCCATTATACAAAGGTTCGGTCTCCTCAACCAACAAAGTCCAAGAAGAAGTATAAAGGCCTTCCCCATACCATATTTGATAAGAAGAAAAATCAGAACCCGCAGCAGAACCATAAATCTCAAGAGTATCATCCAAAACCCTAGTTTTCCCAGCATCAACCATAGCAACTGGAAAGGATCTATATTCCCACGAGTCTTCAGCCATCTGTATGGCTCTAGATGCATTTAGTCTCCCATTACCCGCATACACAATAGGATTAATAAATGGGTCAGAAGAACTTTGTATTATAGACAATGCTTCTTTTGGGGATAGTAAAGGATTTTTATCAAACATATAAGCAACAACACCTGCAACAATTGGTGCCGAAAAAGAAGTCCCCCAGACCCACCCATATTCATTATCTGGAAAAGCAACTCTAATATGATCACAAGGTGCACCAATATCGGCTGTATTTCCATAAGATGAAAAATCCATTATTTCATCATATATAGAAGTCCCCGAAACACAGATTACATTTTCAAACTGGCACAATGCATTACTATCTGGCTTTCCATAATTTCCCGCAGCAATTACAAAAACCCTCCCTTGCATATTCCCATATTGAACTATATCCCAAAATATCTCAGGAATACTAAGAGTAGTAAGACTCATAGATATAACCATTGAGTGATCAATAGCATATTCATATTGTTCAGCGGAAAAAATGTAACTACCCCTCAGCTGATTATTAGTCACCACCAAACTGCAATCTCCGCATGTCCCAGCAACCCCAGCCCCATTATTTGATTTTGCCAAAGCAGCACTGGCTGTCTGTGTCCCATGCTCAGGAGCAGCCTCAGAATAAGTAACGGAGGGATCATTATCATTATCTCTAAAATCCCATCCAATAAAATCATCCACATACCCATTACCATCATCATCTATACCATTTTCATCACCAGAATCAAATACATATCTCATCAGATTATCGTCCCATTGAAATACAGTAGAATCATTATCAAAATCCTCTCCTAAATTTTGCCAGACATTATCAACCAAATCTTCATGATACCATTGAACCGCTTCAATATTAGCAATTTTTCTACCATCTTGTCCAGCGATTTCCCATGCCTCTAAAGCACTAATATCGGCCCCAGGTGTACTGGGTACTCCAGGGATATTATCCCCCGTATTATTTAAGTGCCATTGATAGTGAAACTGTGGGTCGTCAGGCACCGTTGCAGGATACAAAATAAAAACAGGTTCAGCAATTTCAACCTCTGGAAGTTCTTTCCACAAACGAGACTCGATTTCTAGATCAATATCGGTGGGAATACTAATTTCTACCCACCTATCAAGCCCCACTTCTTTTTTTGCCTCGTAATTTTTTGTTCCAGGAGCAGCCTTAAATGCTTTTTTTACTTCGTAAACGTCAGATAACTTCAGATTACTCCCTTTCAATTGATTCACAAGAGTTAAAGCATCTTCCTTAGACACAACATCATATCCTTTCTTAAACTTTATATAAAGAAATCCTTCCAAATATCCCTGTGAATCTTTCTGATTTATAAGATAATCTAGCTCATCCGGCATTTCATTTATTTCAGAATCTAGACTAAATTTAACCTCTTCACACCCCCCAATAAACAACAAAACTAAAACTAAAAACAAATACCTCTTTTTCATATAAATACTAAAACAAAAACAACTAATAAAGTTTTCCATTAAACTTAAAAATAAAACCAAACATCAAAGAATATGTTAATTGGATTAATTGGTAAGCCCAGTAGTGGAAAGTCAACCTTCTTCAAGGCAATGACTTTAGCAAATATAGATATAGCTAACTATCCTTTTACAACAATAAAACCAAATCACGGAGCAGGACACGTAAAAATCCTAGACATAGCTCAAGAAAGAGGAAAACCATCAAATCCAAGAGAAGGTTATGTTCAAGAAAAATTCAGATTCGTTCCAGTAGAATTATTGGATGTTGCCGGCCTAGTTCCTGGAGCACACGAAGGAAAAGGCATGGGTAATCAATTCTTAGATGATTTAAACCAAGCAGATGCATTAATCCATGTAATAGACGTTTCCGGATCAACAAACGAAAGAGGAGAGCCCGTGCCCCCATTATCTTACAGCCCATCAAACGACATAAGATTCTTAGAATTCGAATTAGACATGTGGTACTTAAGAATATTAAAAAAGGGTTGGGAAAAATTCTCCAGAACGGTACAACAAGAACATCTAGACATTTCAAAGGCATTAGCAAAACAATTATCCGGATTAAGAGTAACTGAAGATATGGTAAAACGTGAAATAAAAGAATATCCTGAATCCGCACAAAACTGGACAGAAACCCACCTATTAAAATTAGCTTCAGAATTAAGAAAGAAAACAAAACCAATGATAATAGCAGCAAACAAAATAGACATTCCTGGTTCCGAAAAAAACTATGAACAACTAAAAAAAGAATTTCCGGACCATATAATCTTTCCTTGCTCTGCAGAATCAGAACTAGCATTAAAAGAAGCAGCAAAAAAAGAAATGATCCACTACATTCCTGGAGAAAATCACTTTGAAATAAAAAAGGAATTAAACGAAAAACAAACAAAAGGCTTAGAATTAGTAAAAAATAATGTTTTAGCTAAGTTTAATTTTACGGGTGTGCAAAAAATAATAGACACAGCCGTTTTCAAGTTATTAAAAAGAATTGCAGTCCATCCTGGCGGAGTAAACAAATTAGAAGATTCTGATGGAAATGTTCTTCCAGATTGTTTCTTAATGAGAGAAGGAACAACAGCATTAGAATTCGCTTTCAGGTTACATACCGACTTTGGAAATAAATTTATCCGGGCGGTAGACGTAAAGACAAAAAGAACAATAGGAAAAGATCATCAACTAAAACATCTAGACATTATTGAACTAATACTTGGAAAATAACTAAGAATTTAATTTTTCTTCTAAACCCTCTTGAATTCGTCTAGATTCTTCTTCAGAAAGATTTTGGGCCCGATTTATTGCACTAAAACGAATCCTGCCAGGATTAATAAACTCAAATTTAGCATCTTCAATTCCCGTTTTCTTTCTGTATTTTTTCAGGGCTTTAGAAAGTTCACCCGAAAGATCTTCCTCTGTTTCAAGTTTTTTAAAATAGGGAGGGTGTGCTAGAAAACAAGTAGCTCCACTAACATCTATGGGATAATTTGGAATTGAATATAAATAAGAAGTTTGCGTTACAACACCATCCTCTTCAAGCACCATTCTAAAAATCTCAACCTTAAGGACCTCTGGCCACCCTTCAGAACCACTTCCTTTATCAGCTTCATAAACTGGTTGAACTTTCATAAAAAGAAGAAGTAATCATAATTTAAAAGATTATTTATTTCTTACTAAAACTCTTACTAATTGATTCATTCCAAAAATCAGGCAATTCATTCCAAACCAAACCTTCAAAATCATCAGAAATAACATACGAATAATTTTTCCTGTTATCTAAATCTTTGAAATTCTCACCAACTTTCTGAAACATATCCTGCAAATTTTTCCTTTCAAATCTACTCTGCAATAAAGAAGGTTCCTTAAACAATAAAACATCTGCCAACCTCAAAACATTCAAATCCAACATAGCACTATTCTGAGTAATAAAAATCAAAGATAAATTCTTATGCCTAGCAATAGACAACAAATTAGCCATTTCCTTATTTCCTTTTTTCATACTCTCCCTAGCCGAAAAAGAAATCCCCGCCTCATCAACTAAAACTAATGAATTATTAGGAACATCTTCCAGATTACTTGCTTTCTTGACCCATTTAGGAACTTTAGAATTTTCAAAACCAACCACATAACTTTTCTTGTCCAAAATCTTTCCAATTTCAACAAATTTCATACCCAGTGCAGTCTTTCCACCACCTCTTTTCCCAATTATTAACATTATCAAAGATTTATCATTAAAATTCTCCAGAAAATAATTAAAATCCCCTCTAGATGAAGTTTTAACATCAAATAAGGTTTTAGCCTTAGAAAAACTATTTTCCTTCTTAACCTTCTCTTTCTCTACTTTTTCCTCTTTTATTTTCTTAATAAATTCAAACATAAAGAACAAAGTAAATTCAAATTTAAAAGATTAACTAATACCCAAAACAACTTTTATGTTTCATCAAACTTCTAAACTTCCAAGCCAATTTAATCTCAGATAAAGAACTTTCATAACCCAAATCCCCATTTCTATTCGCGGTAGAAACAACACTACAAAAATTTCTATCTGTCCAAGAACTTAAATATTTAGAATCTAGATAAATAATCAAATCAGCATCAGCCAGATAACCTTCATGGGCCCCACTAGGCTTCAAGATATAACTTTTCCCCCAAACTCTACTTCCCCCCTCAAAACTATAAAATCTAAACATAATACCCATATCGTCCGGTAAATCCTTAATAATAGCATTATTAGACAACTGACTAGCAATATTATCATAAGTAACCGGATTTCCAGGTTGAGCATAAACCGAACCTCCAACAACCATTTGAGAATTTTCACTCAAAGGGACATCATTTCCATTAAAGAATGTAAAATAACTACCTATTGCAACTAAAACAACAACTATTAAAATAATCAATAATTTTTTCATGAACTAAAAAACTTGATAAGGTTTATAAAGTTTATTGTAAAATTTAACCTTCTGAAGGTTCCCAGTCCTCATCCACTAACTTAAGAAAAATTAAAATTCTTTGCCAAAAAGAAGGCGGTGATTTTCTCAGTTCTCCCATAGAGATATCCGGAAGTTCCTCTCCAGGCTTAGTATGACACTCAAAGTTATCACAATTTTCTTCTTGACACATGTTTCCTCCAAAGTCATTAATATATTGATTTGAAGGAATGCAATTTACATCAGTGTCAGAACTTGAGATTCTATTATCTCTTAAAGTTATTCCATTATTATTGTATAAATTTATACTATTGTCATTATTGGAAAAAATATTATCAGAAATATCTATGTTTTCTGAATTTGAGGCTTCAATACCAAAAGGAATATTTGTAAATTTATTATTGATTAATTCTAGGTCTTCTGAATTATATATATAAGCTCCCCAGTCATAATCTTTAAATTCACAATCTCTAACTACAATATCACTAACTCCTTGAATTTCTACTCCGTAATTATTTCTAACTCCTTCACCATCAAAAATAGTATCATCACAATCTATTTCTACATTGTCACTCTCTATAATTATTCCGTCTGGCATTGAATATGTACCAGGACAGAAAGTCATATCTTCTGTAATTTCCATATTCTCAGTAGGAATAACACATTCATCAT
>Ga0233437_1004731_pt1 | contig 15671 bp, 9 predicted proteins | sample SI_122_August201_FD_182714 | JGI IMG/M metagenome (GOLD analysis project Ga0233437, IMG submission 182714) | Seawater microbial communities from Saanich Inlet, British Columbia, Canada - SI_122_August2016_200_MG | ecosystem: Environmental > Aquatic > Marine > Inlet | place: Canada: British... | reverse complement strand
TCTAAGTGTATCAAGCACACCTGACCAAAGTTCGTCATAATTATTCATAACACATCCCAAAACCTTTTTATAATGCCTATTCAATGGAAAGCACATAAACTTATACACTACTTATGCACATAGTTTCCCATTAAAGCTAACACATTATTTTTCAGCTGATTAAACTGAATAAATCCAGTAGATTTAAAACTTATCCACATCACTGAATTTTACGTAAACTACCTCTATCACTAATTTAACAACGAAAATGTAAACGAAAGTTTATTTGTCAAGTATGTAAAATAGTTTAACTTTGTGGATAAATTATTAATAATCAATTTTAACTTAATGTCTCATAATAGATTACGTAATACATATCACATAAAAGTTATCCACACACGATTACTTCAACTTAATATTTTATAGGCAATTAACACTTTTTTGTGGATAACTTGAATTTTCTTAAATTATTTGACAAAGAAATCCTCTTTAAAGCTATTGGAAATGCTTAATAATATAGTTAGATAGAGGATTAGATGAAATTTGAAAATGAAATGAAGATAATTAAAAAAGGTGTTGAGGAAATTATCTCTGAGAATGAGTTGATAAAAAAATTAACACAATCTAAAGAATCGGGTAAACCTCTTCGCATAAAATATGGAATAGACCCAACAGGTTACGATGTGCATATCGGGCATCTTGTTCCCATTAGGAAAATGCGTGAATTCCAAGATATGGGGCATACAGGTGTGATAATTATTGGAGATTTTACAGCACAGATCGGTGATCCTACCGGCAAAGATGAATCACGTCCTCCGCTCACAAAAGACAAAATTTTAAAGAATGCAGAAAAATATATGGAGCAGTTATACACAGTCCTCGATAGAGATAAAACAGAAGTTCGAATGCAGACGGAATGGTTTGGTGATATGACGATGTCGAATGTTCTAAAGCTGATGGGAAAATTTACACTGGCTCAGTTCATGGCACACGATACATTCCGCAAACGTTATGAAAATGGACAAACTTTAGGCTTACATGAGATTATGTACCCGATTTTACAAAGTTATGATTCTGTTGCAATAGAAGCAGATATAGAACTGGGTGCAACAGAACAGAAATTTAATATATTGGCTGGACGTGACATGCAGAAATATTTTGGACAGCCCCAGCAAATTGCTATTCTTTCTCCAATTCTTATGGGAACCGACGGCAAAGAGAAAATGAGTAAATCACTTAATAATTATATTGCTGTATTCGATACACCAAAAGAGAAATATGGGAAGACGATGTCTATACCGGATGAATTGATAATTAATTATTTTAATTATGCCACAAAAGTTTCTCCAGATGAGATTGAGAAAATTGAAAAGCAGCTTAAAAATGATGAGATAAATCCAAAAATAGTAAAGCAGCGTTTAGCTAGAGAAATTGTATCACTTTACCATGGTGAAGATGTTGCTATATCGGCAGAAGAAGAATTTAATCTAATTTTTAAGAAAAAAGATATTCCCGATGATATCCCTGAATTTGCAATTTCCGGAGCAACTAAAATAATTGATATTCTTACTCAAAGTAAAACCTGTGCATCTGGCGGAGAAGCCAGAAGAATGATAAAGCAAAATGCTGTAAGTATTGATGGCAAGAAGATCACTGACATCTTCCAAGAAATTACAGAAAAATGCGTAATTAAGGTTGGAAAACGTAGATTTGTAAAAGTTATTCAATCATCCTGATTCAAAAAAAATCGTGAATGAATTGATCTTTGCAATGAAAATATAAAAGAGGAAATAAATGGATACAATATATAGATTAATAATACAAATTCCAATTCTACTTATTACACTTACTATACACGAATTTAGTCATGGTTACGTAGCATACCTATTAGGTGATGATACTGCAAAACGTGCAGGAAGATTAACCTTGAATCCAATTTCACATATAGATCCGTTCGGACTTCTCATGTTGTTCATTGCTCATATTGGATGGGCAAAACCGGTTCCTGTGAATCCTTACAATTTTGTTAATCAAAAAAGAGATATGGCAATAACCGCAGCTGCCGGACCTGTATCTAACTTTGTAATGGCAATAATTCTTTCGGTTGTATTTAATCTGTTAAAAAGTGCGAACCCAAATATCCTCTATTCAGGTTCTCTATTTTCACAATTCCTTACAAGTATGCTTGTATACGCAATTCTTATAAATTTGGCTTTGGGTATTTTCAATCTAATTCCGATTCCACCAATGGATGGATCTAAGATATTGGGTGGATTTTTGTCTGATGAAGCGTATTATAAATATACAGCACAAGAGAGAAAAGGTGCTCAGTTATTAATGATAATTTTTGCTATTTCATTTGTATTTAGGCTTAATCTTATTGGTGCAATAATTATGCCTCCGTTGCACTTCTTCTTAAAACTCTTAACCGGAATAACTTTATAATAATAATAAAATAGAAAAGCTATAGTTTCCCAATAAAATTGGGAAGCCGACACTTAGGAGATTAATTATGAATTTACAAGAAGTAAAACAAATTATTGATGAAAATCAGATAAGAACATTAGATCTGAAATATTCTGATCTTGTGGGAAACTGGTATCATATTTCATGCCCAGCCAGAAAACTTGAATATATAATGGAGAATGGAATTCCGTTCGATGGTTCAAGTATTCCGGGAATGAAATCTGTAGAAGCGGGGGATATGATCCTTCTGCCAGATATCGAAACAGCAATTGTAGATCCCTTTACGCACCATCCAACACTTAGAATGTTATCTTATATTTGTGATGCAGATACAAGAATTGGTGTGAGAAAAGACCCAAGAAGTCTAGCAAAAAGAGCTCAAAAATATTTGGAAAGTACAGGTGTTGCAGATGAATCATACTGGATCCCTGAATTTGAATTTTACCTCTTTAATGAAGCGATAATTAATAATGGAAAGTCTTCTGCTGGTTTTAAATTTACTTCATCTGAAAATAAAAATGACCTTCCAGGCGGGTATAAAGATGTTGATGGAACAGCTGTAGCAAACAGAAAAGGATATCACATTGATGTTCCATTCGATAAATATGCAGATGTTCGTGAAGAGATGGTTCAGCTTATAGAAGATATCGGCTGTCCTATAAGATACCATCATCACGAGGTTGGATTATCTTCTCAGCAAGAGATTGAAACTGAGCTTGTAGAATTTGGTTTGATCACAGATAAGATGATGTACATAAAGGACATTATTCATAATTGTGCATTAGAGAATGAGCTTACAGCAACCTTTATGCCAAAACCAATTTATCAGGAAGCTGGAAGCGGAATGCACTTTCATATCCAATTAAAGAAAGAGGGTGAAAATATTTTCTATAAGAAGGGAAATTATGCCGATTTAAGCGATGAAGCTCTCTATTTTATTGGTGGAATTTTAAAGCACGGACGTTCCTTAACTGCTTTTACAAATCCAAGTACTAACTCATTTAAACGCTTACTACCAGGGTTCGAAGCACCTGTACAACTTTTCTTCGGGCTTGCAAACCGCAGTGCAGCAATTCGAATTCCTAAATATGCAACAAGTAAAGAAATGAAACGAATTGAGTTTCGAACAGGTGATGGAACTTGCAACTATTATCTGGCAATGAGTGCGTTATTAATGGCAGGGCTCGACGGGATCAAGAATAAAATAATGCCAACACCGGAAAACGGATATGGTCCATTTGATGATAATGTATTTAAATGGAGTGAAGAGCAGCAGTCTAAATTACACTCAATTCCAACCAGTTTGGAAGAGGCACTAGAATCACTGAAAGAAGATTACGATTATCTTTTAGCAGGTGATGTATTTAATAAAGAACTTATTGATACTTGGATAACTGAAAAGATGAAAGAGGTTGTTGCTGTGAATAATCGACCTCATCCTTTCGAGATGAATCTTTATTATAGTTTGTAAAATAATTTAGAGTTAAATTCATAGAGAATAGAGTATATAAATAAACAGGTTCGGCATCTGCCGAACCTGTTTATTGTTTGTAATATAACTCTAGGGTAAGAAGCAATTAGTTATAAACTATCAATATCACTAATTAATGCTTCTGCTCTTTCAACAACCTCTTTAACAAAATTTGTACAAAGCTCTTTTTTCTCATCACCTGTTATGGTATCATTTTCAAGAAGTTCTCTGCAAAGTAATGTTCCATTTTTATTTTTGAATTCATCAAAGAGGGAATTTGTAAGAGAATAAACTTTCTCTTTTTGTAATTCATCATTTTCGCTAATCCCACACTTCATACCAAAAACCATCATTGCACCAGTTAACGCACCACATATCTTTTTGTTTCCGGCCAATCCACCACCAAATGCCAAAGCAATTTTAATTGAGTTATATTCTTTTAATCCAAGATCTTCAGCAAAAACAGTGAGTACACTTTGAGCGCAATTATACTCATTAAAAAGTAATGCGGCACGGTCAGATTTTTTCATTTTCCCTCTTTATGTTTTTTTATAATTCTAACAAACAAATTGAATATTTTTGTCAAAGAGATTTTGCATATAGAAAATAAAATAGATAGTTAACAAAACTAAACATTTTGACAAACAGCAATAACTATATTCGTTTGGTAAAAATTTTAAAGCCAAAATTAAAAGAGATATCGGGGAGATAAGATGATCGAGTTTTTTCAAAAAACATATTACGGAAATACAATTGGTGAATGGTTAATAGCATTTAGTTTGATCTTGGCTTCAGTTATTGTAAGCAGGATATTATTCTGGATAATTAGTAGAGGCTTTCGTTTATTAACCCGAAAAACCAGAACCAAACTAGATGATATTATTATAAATCAGATTGAAGAGCCGATTGTTGCAGCTTTGCTTGTTTTTGGAATTCGTCTTAGCATAAACACTTTAACAATATCCGAAGGTGCTAAAATGTGGCTTGAAAGTGTATTTAGTTTCTCTTTTACGCTTATAGTTGCTTGGTTTATAACCAGGTTATATATTTCACTTCATGAGCAATACTTAGTTCCCTTATCTCATAAATCACATACAGATGTAGACGACATGCTTCTTCCTGTACTTAAATCGGGCATAAGAACAATTGTGTGGACTATTGCCATTATTGTGGGCCTTAATAATGCGGGCTATAATGTTGGAGCTATCTTGGCAGGACTTGGTCTTGGCGGATTGGCTTTTGCTCTTGCTGCTCAAGATGTTGTTGCCAATTTTTTTGGTGGAATTACTATTTTCGTGCAACGACCATTCACGATTGGTGATGAAGTTATCATTCTAGATCCATCTAAGAAAAAGATCAATGGATATATTAGAAAGATAGGCATACGAACTACCTTTGTAGAGGGAAAATATGGAAGTACGTATTCTATTCCAAACAGTACTTTTTCAAAACACTCTATAGAAAAAATTGAGTACAGTAGAACAAAATTTAGAATTGTAAGGAAATTACATCTGTCGCATGCAACCAAACCTGAACAAGTGGAATCGGTAATTGCGATAATTGATGAAGCCGCACGAACTAATGATCAGGTAAAAAATGAATCAATTTATATCCGGTTTGATGATATTACAGATTACTCTACCGTAATTGATTACCAATATGAGATTAAAGAATGGCAAGATGTTGATATTAAATTCTTTAGGAATCCTAAGGCTAAAGCTTTTCAAGTTACAACACAAATGAATCTTGAAATTTTAAAGAAATTAAAATTAAATGGTATTGAACTAGCCATTCCTATTTTACTTAAAGATTTACATTTATCTAAATAGAAAGTAGTAAATTACCTATCTGCAGGCTATACACATCTTTGGGTTGTGATAACACTCATGATAAATACATTTTTAATAATCCATAATATCAACAATAAATATATTATATATAATAAATTATTATTGACATTTAATATATAATTAAATCATTCGATAAAGGTAACATAATGAAACAAAAAATTAATATGATTCTAAATTTTCTTCATGATCAAAGAGGTTTTGATTTTTCAGGGAACAGATTAAGTATGCTTGAAAGGAGAATTACAAAAAGATTATACACAACCAAATGCGATAGCTTAGAAGAATATTACGATTATATTATTTTGCACCCACAAGAATGTGACAAACTGATAGATGTTTTAACAATTAATGTAAGTAGTTTTTTCCGCAATTCCCTGACATGGGAATATACAAATAAATTTCTTCTACCAAAACTCTTTGAAAAAAAAGAAGCAAATAGAGAAAGCTCAATTCGTTTCTGGTCTGCCGGATGTGCTTCCGGAGAAGAACCATATTCAATTGCAATTCTCATCAATGAATTTTTTAAAAAAGAAAATACAAAACCCAATACACACATATTTGCTACAGATATCGATACTGAGATTTTGAAGAAAGCAGAAAAAGCAACGTTTGATATGGATGCTGTAAAAAACATAAAATTAGGACTGCTGAGAAAATATTTTATAGAGAGATCAGATCTGTTCACTTTGAAGAAAGAGATAAAAGATATGGTTTCTTTCTCATTTTTTGATCTGCTGGATAGAAAACGATATTCTCCTCCCGGAAGTGTGTTCGGCAATTTTGACATTATACTTTGCAGAAATGTTCTCATATATTTCAATAATGAATTCCAAGAAAGAATTTTCGATAAATTGTATCGTTCATTAAATAAAGGTGGTTACTTAATATTAGGTGAAGCTGAGGTGCCTATCCAGAAATTTAAAAGTGAATTCAGAAGGATCGATAAATGCTGCAAAATTTATCAGAAGAGATAAAAAATTTGAAATAATTTAATTTGTACAGGATCGAGGTGAGAAATGAAGAATTCTGAAAAAACAAGAGATCAGCTTTTAAAAGAAAATCATCAGTTAAAAAGCAAAGTTGCCGATTTAGAAAAATCTCAAATAAAGCAAAGTTCATTGGAAGAGTATAAAGATATTTCATTTAGAGATCTGTTTAACATAAAAGATATTCAAAAGCTACAAGATGAATTTTCGAATGCAACTGGTGTAGCTTCTATTATTACAGATATTACAGGAGTTCCGATTACTAAGGAAAGCAACTTTACATATTTGTGCAATAACATTATTCGAAAAACAAAGAAGGGTCTTGCAAATTGTTATGAATCTGATGCGAAGGTCGGAAAGCAAAGTATCAAAGGACCAAGTATTCAACCTTGCTTAAGTGGTGGACTTTGGGATGCCGGTGCCGGAATTTCTATTGAAGGAAAGCATATAGCAAACTGGCTTATAGGCCAGGTTCGTGATGAAACTCAGACGGAAGATCAGATGATTCAATATGCAAAGAAGATTGGTACCGATGAGTCTGCTTTTTTGAGAGCATTTCATGAGGTTCCTGCAATGTCACGCAAAAAATTTGAGCAAATTGCACAGGTGTTATTTACACTTGCCAACCAACTATCAAAAATTGCATACCAGAATATTCAAAAATCAAAATACATTGCTGAACAAAAAGAAACAGAAGAAGCGTTAAAAGAGAGTGAAGAGCGCTTTAAAACCGCATTTGAATCTGCAAATGACTGCATCCTGATCTGGGATAAGGAATATAACTACCTTTATGCAAATCAATCTGCTATAGATCATGTTGGAACAACCCGTGAAAATGTTATTGGTAAAAATATCAGAGATGGCTTGGGACATATCCCGGATTTTATGCATCTCTGGATGAAGCGGATTGACACAGTCTTCAAAACAAAAAGTGTTTTGGAAGTTACCGACAAAACTGAAATGCACGGAGAAAATGTATATACAAATTCTATCATATCCCCAATAATGGATGATCATAATAATGTGTCTTCAGTTTGTGTTGTTTATCGTAACATCACTGATATTATGAAAGCAGAAGAAGCGTTAAAAGCGAGTGAAGGCAAATATAAGCGTCTTGTTGAACATCAATCTGATATGATCGTAAAAGTAGATATAGAAGGACGTTTTCTTTATGTAAGTCCATCATATTGCAAATTTTTTGGTAAATCCGATAAAGATCTTTTGAATAAAAAGTTCATCCCTCTGGTTCATAAAGATGATGTAGAAAAAACAGAAATTGCCATGAAGAAACTGTTTAAACCACCTTACACCTGCTATATAGAGCAAAGAGCAAAAACTAAGGATGGATGGAAATGGTTGAGCTGGACAGATAGTGCAATTTTGAATGAAAAAAACGAAGTAATTGAAATTATAGGCTTAGGACGAGACATTACCGAGCGTAAACAAGCCGAAGAAAAAGGGAAACTCAATGAAGAGCGATATCGGTTACTTTTTAATCTATTACCTTATGGAGGTGAAGTTATCGACACTAAGGGTAATATAATTAATTGTAGTTCAAGTACAGCTAAGATGCTTGGTTACAAAGTTTCCGAAATGATCGGTAAACACATTACCAAATTTCTTACTCAGGATTCAGTACAAATATTCAAACAAAAATTTCCTGTGCTTTTAAAGGGAAAACCCATCGATGCTGAAATTCGGATGATCTGCAAAGATGGTACCAAGCTAGATGTTCTACGAGCAGCTCAACCGATTTTGGGAAGCAATGGGAAAGTCGAATCTATGCTGGCACTGAATCTAGACATTACCAAGCGGAAACAGGCAGAAGACAAGTTGAATGCAAAAGTGAAACAGCTGGAGATGATGAATGACATTATGGTGGATAGAGAACTTGCCATTAACGAAACAAGAAAAGAAGTTAATGAGTTATTGGCAAAACTTGGAGAAGAAGAAAAGTATAGAACTATATAATTTTTTTTCGAAGGCAAAGGTGAGAAATGAAAAATTTTGAAAAAACTAAAGAACAACTATTGATCGAAAACAAAGAATTAAAGGTGAAAGTTGCTGAACTGGAACAATCTGAAACCGAGCGCAAGCAGGCTGAACTATCACTAAAGAATACTGAAGAAAAATACAACGTTCTTACCGACAATATGAATGTTGGGCTTGTTCTTCATGGAGCTGACACAAAGATCTTATTCAGTAATCCTGCAGCTAGTAGAATACTGGGATTAACCATTGAGCAAATGAAAGGAAAAGAAGCGATAGATCCTGCGTGGAGTTTTGTAAAAGAGGATGGTTCCCCCATGCCTCTGGAAGAGTACCCTGTAAATATTACGATCAAAACCAAAAAGCAATTTCAAGATTATATTTTAGGAATTAATATTCCCGGAAATGATGATCTTACTTGGGTCTTGGTGAATGCAAATCCGATTTTGGATGAGAATGGTACGATTACATACATTTCTATAACTTTCTCAAACATCACAGATCGTAAGATTGCAGAAGAAGAGCTTTCTAAACATCGCGAACATCTGGAAGAATTGATTGAAGAAAGAACCAAAGAGCTACAGAAAACAAACAAAGATCTGGATAGTGCTCTCAAGGTTTTTGTAGGTAGAGAACTTACAATCTCCAAACTGGAGAAGAGAATTAGAGCATTGGAAGGGAAAGAATGACAAGACGTGAGAAAATAATAAATGAACATTAATTTTTTAGGAGAATATTATGAAAACTATAACCTTTAAAAGTATTCGCACTCGTTTGACGTATTGGTTCCTTTTACTCACGTTAATTCCCTTGCTGATCATACTTATTGTAACATATAACCAAGAGAAACGGACGATTGAAAAAGATACTTACAATAAACTTACTGCTATTCGAGATCTGAAAGTACAGCAAGTGGAAACTTGGTTAGATGAGAGATTGGGAGATCTTCAAGTATCAGCTGGAGATTTTGAAATTAGAGGTTTAGACCATATTTTTGCAAAAACAACTCGGTCACAAGAAGATGTTAATAAAATTGAAATTGCCAATGAATTACTGAACAGGTATTTAAGAAATTATGACGATTATGGTGAGATCTTCATTATTGATGCAAATACAGGAGTGATCGAACTCTCCAGCAACAACAATTCTGTGGGAAATAATAAATCTCAGGATTCATATTTCACAGTTCCTATAGAAACCGGTGAAATTTACATTAAAGATATTTACTATTCACAAACTACTCATCAACCTGAAATGACTATTTCGATGCCAATTAGCTGTTTTTCTCATGGTGAACATATTATTGGAATTATTGTAGTCAGAATAAATCCGGAGAATTCACTATATAGTATATTATCAAACAGAGTTGGATTGGGCGACACAGGTGAAACCTTAATCGTGAACAAAGATGTAGTAGCGCTCAACGAACTCCGCTGGTATGAAAATGCACCTTTGAATCTGCAGATATACGCTGAGCCTGCTGTAAATGCAGCATCGGGAGAAACAGGAATTACCAAAACAAACGATTATCGAAATGAAAAAATTCTGGCAGCATACACATATATTCCACGAACAGAGTGGGGATTTATAGCAAAACAGGATTTGAATGAATTGAATGCACCTATCCGGGAAATGATCAATAATTTCTTAATAATCTTTTTAGTTGCCGGTATAATTATTACCCTGATTGCGTTACGAGTGAGTAAGTCAATTTCAAAACCGATCATTGAAATGAATAATGTTGCACGTAAATTCGGCTCGGGAGATTTTTCCATCAGAAATAAATACACTTCAGAAGATGAGATAGGTTCTTTGGCCCGGGAATTTAATAATATGGCAGATTTAACTGAATCCAGAAATATCATCCAAACAGGTGTTGTAGATATCTCTAAAAATATTATCGGGAATACATCTATGCAGGATTTTGGAAATTCACTCTTGCAGAAGATGATGGAAATTACCAGAGCTAATATGAGCACTTTTTACATTCTTAATGAATTAACATCTGAGTATGAACATTTTACATCTATTGGAGCAAATAAAGATCTGCTGAGATCATTTAGTTCCCAACATCCGGAAGGAGAGTTTGGCAATGCTGTATCAAAGAAAGAGATATTCTATCTGAGAAACATTTCTGAAGATACGATATTTAAGTTTGTAACTACAGCCGGTGAGCTGATTCCCAAAGAGATAATTACTATTCCGATTATAACAGACAACGTTGCTGTAGCACTTATTTCACTGATTTCTAATACAACATTTTCTATTGAGAGCTACAGTACAATCGAACAATCCTGGATTGCTATAAATTCTATCTATACGAATCTGATGGCAAATGAAAGAACCAGAATTCTTTCTGAACACCTTTCCAGAACCAACCAGCAGCTGGAAGCCCAAACAGAAGAGCTTCAGGAGCAGTCTGAAGAAATGCAGTCACAATCGGAAGAGCTACAGCAATCTTCAGAAGAACTACAGGAACAAAACCAGGAACTGGAAATGCAGAGGATGCAGGTAGAAGAAGCAAATCGTTTGAAAAGCGAATTTTTATCTAATATGAGCCATGAACTGCGTACACCGCTCAACTCAATAATGGCACTTTCACGGGTGCTGATAATGCAGGCAAAAAATAAACTGACAGATGAAGAGAACAATTATCTGGAAATCGTAGAGAGAAATGGAAAACAACTGCTCAAACTCATCAACGACATTCTTGACCTTTCTAAGATTGAAGCCGGCAAAATGGAAGTAAATCCAAAATCGATGTCTTTGAAAACATTATTGCAGGATATCAAAGACAACCTGCAGCCAATCTCGAATGAAAAAGGATTGGAGTTCGAATTGAATATTGCTAATGTCTTGCCACAAATCGAAACTGATGAAGGTAAACTGCACCAGATCTTGCAAAACATTGTGGGTAACGCAGTAAAGTTTACCGAAAAAGGCAAAGTAGAAATTAATGTAAATTCCAATGCAGATAATGTTTTAATTCAGGTAATTGACACTGGAATTGGAATTCCAGCTGATGCTCTTCTTCATATTTTCGAAGAGTTCCGTCAGGTAGATGGAACCTCTTCCAGATCGTATGAAGGAACTGGGTTAGGACTTGCAATTGCTCATAAACTGATCAAGATCCTGGGTGGTAATATCAATGCTGAGAGTAGACTGGGAAAAGGCTCTACATTTACCATCACTCTTCCTATAAAATGGCAGGGAGAAGCACAACTGCAAAGCTTTCAAACATTCAAGCCTGTAACTCATAAATCAGATGATAAAACGATTTTAGTAGTTGATGATGATCCAAAATTTGTGAACAAAATTTCTGATTATCTTAATGTAGCAGGTTACAAAACAATTAGCGCATATTCAGGGAAAGAAGCTCTAAAGCTTGCCGAAGAATATCAGCCTTTTGCCATCACATTGGATGTGATGATGCCAACTATGGATGGCTGGGAAGTTCTGCAGAAACTGAAAAGTAAACTTGTTACAAAAGATATTCCGGTGATCGTTGTATCTGTTTCGGAAGATAATAAAACAGGTTTTGCCCTGGGAGCCGTTGGATATGTTCAGAAACCTGTAGATAAATATCTCTTGATCTCTGAAATAAATAAGCTGCATAATAAACCCAATTCTGTGATGATAGTTGATGATAATAAGATTGATCGCAAGCAGATGTCTCAGATCATTCAAGCCGAGAATATTAAAACCATTCTGGCAAATGATGGAAATGAATGCATCTCGTTGATTCAACAAAGCATTCCTGACGTACTCGTTCTTGATCTGATGATGCCGGAAATGGATGGTTTCCAGGTTTTAGATAGAATAAGAAAAGATCAGAAAACCAGAAATCTGCCTGTAATAGTTGTCACAGCTAAAGACCTCACCAGAGAAGATAAATCTAAACTTTCCGGAAAAGTGTCATCTGTACTGGCCAAAAGCGAATCTACACCGCAAGATCTGTTCAAAGAGATCAGCAGAATTCTGAACCGGTTGGAACAAAAAGAAATTGAATCAGAAAAAGATAATTCTGAGAAACGAATATTGGTTGTGGAAGATAATGATGCCACAGTTATTCAAATGAAAGCAATTTTAGAACATGAAAATTACATTGTTGAAGTGGCTTCGGATGGGTTGCAGGCTCTGGAACATGTAAAACATACGATCCCGGATGGAATTATTCTCGATCTGATGATGCCGGAAATGGACGGATTTGAAGTTCTGGAAAGTATCAGAAGTACAGATACTACCAAGCAAATTCCTATTTTAATTCTTACTGCAAAAGATCTTACAAAAAAGGATCTTTCTAAGCTCAGTACTAATAATGTTCAGCAACTAGTACAAAAAGGTGATGTTGATGTGGATGGACTATTACTGAAAGTGAAAATGATGCTGGGAAATGGAACCTATGAACAACAAGAAGACAGGAAAAAGGGAGAAAGGGGAAAACCGGAGAAAACTGGGAAACAGAAGAAGATAATTGATGGTGTGCCCAATATTCTGGTGGTGGAAGATAATCCTGACAATATGATTACAATAAAGGCAATTATTGGAAACGATTATAATATTTGGGAAGCTATGGATGGAGAAGAAGGATTGCATAGAATTGCAAATGACAAACCGGATCTTGTTTTAATGGATATCTCTCTTCCAAAAATGGACGGAATGGAAGTTGTTACTATTATCAGAGAAACTGAAAATCTGAAGGATATTCCTATGATTGCTGTTACTGCAAAAGCAATGAAAGAAGATAAAGATATTATTATGAATGCCGGTTTTGATGATTACATAACTAAACCGATAGATCAAAAGTTGTTGTTGAAAACGATTAAGAAATGGTTGGGAAAATAGGGATGCAAAAGGAATTGTTGAATTGCCCATCGAGCTAAAGCACGGGGCAATTCAACAATCCATCCAACGCCATGAACGTTCTGTTTCTTATTATTAGCCCTGTGCTTTAGCTCGGGGATAAGAGCAGATAATAAAATATGGGATTTTAACCCCGGGAGCAAACTATGAAGAAGATATTAGTAATTGATGATAAACAAGATAATCTGATCTCGATTAAAGCGCTATTGGGTACTTACTTGCCTAACTGTGAAGTCCTCACAGCGATTTCAGGTGTTGAAGGAATAAATCTGGCAGGTAAAGAACAACCAGACACAATCCTGCTGGATATCATCATGCCCCAGATGGATGGTTATGAAGTATGCCGGAAATTAAAAGCTGATGAGACAACAAAATACATTCCAATCATCATGCTTACAGCTATAAAAACAGATTCCAAAAGTCGCATTAAAGGTTTGGAAGATGGTGCTGATGCTTTTCTTTCTAAACCGATTGATCCCCCGGAATTAACCGCACAAATAAAGGCAATGCTACGCATAAAAGCTGCAGAGGATAAATTGCGGGAAGAAAAAGAAAACTTAGAAATCAAAATCTTGCAAAGGACTAAGAAACTAAGAGAAAGTGAAGAATTTGTTAAAGAGATGATAGCAAGCAGCAGTGACTGTATAAAAGTACTCGATCTTGATGGGAAATTGCTATCCATGAATGAACCTGGAAAGATAATGCTGGAGATTGATGACATTTCACAATACTTGAATATGTCCTGGATTGATTTCTGGAATGGTAAAGATAAAGAAATAGCTCTAAAAGCAATAGACAATGCAAAAATAAACGGTAAAGGTGTTTTCACAGGATGGACTCCAACAGTGCAAACTAAAACTTTGAAATGTTGGGAAAATACAATCACTGCGATCAAAAACTCAGAAGGAAAGCTAAGCAAGTTATTGGCCAATTCTAGGGACATCACCGAACGCAAACAAGCCGAGAGGGCGCTACGTGAGAGCGAGCAAAAGCGATGTCGGGCCATGGAACTCGCTTGTGCGGGGACTTGGGAATGGGAAATCAAGACGAATCAGGTTATCTGGTCGAACGAGATATATCGTATCTTCGATGTGGAAATAGGCACGCCGATCACTTACGAGACCGTCAAGGAAAGGGTGCATCCCGATGATCGTGAGTATCACGATAAACACACTGCGAGTTGGCTCAAAAATCAAGGCGGAGCCCCTTATGAGTATCGCATCGTACACACCGATGAATCGATTCACTACATTTTGGCTGTTGGAGAAGTGATTTGCGATGCCATGGGAGAACCAGAACGGATGCTTGGCTTCGCACAGGATATAACCGAACGCAAGAAAGCTGAAGAAAAACTGCAAGAAAGTGAAAACGCTCTACAAGAAGCGCAGGGAATCGCTAAAATAGGTAGTTGGGAAATGGATGTGGTTACCAAAATGATATTCTGGTCGAAGCAGATGTATAGTTTGTTAGAAGTAAACAAGGATCAGGAACCAACCTTTGATTTGTATTTCAGCCGGGTTCATCCAGATGATCTGGCATATGTGCAGGAAGTTGGAACTAAAGTGTATGACAACAATGAAGGTCATCGAGCTGATTATAGATTGCTTACACCTTCCGGTAAAATTAAATATGTTTCTACAGAAGGCCAGCAAGTTTTGGATACGAATGGAAAAGTGCTTAAATTATCTGGAATTGTGCAGGATATTACAGAAAGCAAATTAAAAGAAAATGAGTTGGTTGAATTGTCAGTAAAGATAAATGATCAGTTAGGAAGAAGTGAGAAGCAGAGAATGGCAACTTTATCGATTTTAACAGATCTAAATACAGCAAGCAAAAAATTAAAAGCAGAAATAGTTGAACGTATAAATGCAGAAAACAAACTAAAAGCGATTAACCAGCAACTTACGGCTAACGAACAACAGCTAAAAGCAAATGAAGAAGAGATCAAGAAAAACCTAAAAGAAAAAATTGTTCTCATACAAGAAATTTACCATAGAACAAAGAATAATATGGCTGTAATTTCATCGATGCTTTCAATGCAATCCAGACGTTCTGATAATGAATTTG
>Ga0233437_1004730_pt1 | contig 15673 bp, 11 predicted proteins | sample SI_122_August201_FD_182714 | JGI IMG/M metagenome (GOLD analysis project Ga0233437, IMG submission 182714) | Seawater microbial communities from Saanich Inlet, British Columbia, Canada - SI_122_August2016_200_MG | ecosystem: Environmental > Aquatic > Marine > Inlet | place: Canada: British... | reverse complement strand
TTGTTCATATCTGAATGAACCCAACTGCATTGCTCACGAATGTTGGCGATTTCTAAAAAATATCGATTCAATCCTGCAGATTCAGCAGCTTTCCTGAATGTTTCTTCATGCAAAGAAGGTGTGCAGCAAGCTACAACAGCGCGATCAAGTTTATCGGATTTGATTGTCTCCGTTAGCAAATTCTGTCCGGGCTCTGAACACATATATTTGTAATCTTTACAAACAGTTACGTTTATGTTCTTCCCAATCTCTTCAACAACCTTTTCAATATTAACGGTTGCACTGATATTCTTACCGCAATGACAAACGAAAACTCCGGTTTTTTTCATTTAATTTCCTAAAAAACTAATACTATTTTAATTCAGCAATCTTCTCTTTCAGAGCAGGAATAACTTTGAACAGGTCATCTACAATACCATAATCAGCTTCATGAAAAATGGGAGCGTTGGCATCTTTATTTATAGCAACGATTGTTTCTGCACCTTTCATTCCAGCCACATGTTGGAACGCACCGGATATACCAATTGCAATATAAAGCTTTGGCTTGATAACTTTTCCGGAAGATCCAACCTGTCTGTCTTTTGGAAGCCAATCAGCATCAACAATAGGTCGCGAACAAGCCACAACTCCACCAATAGTATCAGCAAATTCTTCAATTATTGCCATGTTATCCTGTTCTTTAATTCCTCTACCAATTCCTACAACAATATCGGATTTTGTGATGTCCACATCGCCAGCTACAGCTTCAATATATTCCAGGAATTTACGGTAATCAGGAGGTTCGGAAAGAGGTGAATCATGTTTTACGATTTCAGCTTTCAAACTGCTTTCAGTTGCAGGAAAAGAACCTGCTCGAACTGTTAACATATAAGATGGATTTTCTCTCAAAAGCACTTTAGCTGCCAATTTACCATCAAACATGTGCCTTACCACTCTTAGCTCTTTCTCGGAAATTTCCACATCTAAGCAATCGGTAGTGAATGGAATATTCAGTTGTGTAGCAAGAGCCGGACAGATGTCCATTCCAAAAGCTGTGTGCCCGATCAAAAATAGAAATGGATTATCCTTTTGTATTAAATCTGCAAGTGCAATCTGGTAGGTTTCAGAATTAAATTCTTTAAAAACCTTGTTGTCTACAACTAAAACTTTATGCGCTTGAGATTCTATTTTTTTTACAATATTTTCTGTATCATAGCCTAAAATTACAGCCGTTACTGTAGAGCTGTGCTCTTCAGCAAGCTTCCGGCCACAAGCTAAAAGCTCAAAACTAATATCTCTTATTTCGCTCTGACGATGTTCAATTAATATATATATATCATGCATGTCATCCTCCTAAAGTAAGCCTTTATCTTTAATAATTCCAGCAAGTTTACCTGCTGATTCTGGAGTTGAACCAGCCAGAATCTCAACTTGTTTGGAAATGGGAGGAACATACAATTCTTCCAGAACGGAATTACTGATAAATTCGGCCTGTTGAAGATCATCTTTGCTAATTATCTGAATTTCTTTTTTAGCTGCTCTTCTGATAGCTATTAGAGAAGCATATCGTGGTTCGTTGATCCCTGTTTGAATAGTGAAAAGAGCTGGCAGGGCAATATCTAGATGCTCAATTAAGCCTCCTTCTAATTCACGTTGAACATCCGCTCTATTTTCTTTCACATCAAAATCAATAACCAAAGCGGCATGAGGAATTTCTAACAGTTCTGCCAATGTAACACCGATCTGAGAATATGCATCATCAGTGGCAATGCAGCCGGCAAAAATGATGTCGTAATTTAGATCTTTGATGACTGTTTTTAAAATCTGGGAAGTCTGAAAAGCATCTAGTTCATCGAAATCTTCAGCTTTGATTCTGATGGCATTATCTGCACCTTTAGCCAGAGCAATTCGCAAAGTATCTTCTGCATCTTCTTCACCAAGAGAAATAACAGTGATTTCTCCACCAAATTTTTCTTTCATCAAAGCTGCCTGCTCCAGAGCATAAGTATCAGATTCATTCGTATCGAAAGTAAGACGATCTTTCAAGATATCTTTTCCGGTGGGATTAATCTTCACTTCTGCTTCTGAAGTTTGCGGAACACGTTTAATACATACAATTATATCCAAAATTACCTCCTAGGGTTTATGTTTTTATAATTGTTTATTATCCATAAAATTATGGTACTGCAATTAGGATTTCTATTCATTTAATGTGTTAACCTTTGGTGTTTAGAACAATTTTTTTTAATTTCATGTTGCAAATAAATTAATTTTCACTTTCAAGAGTCAAGAAATTAATAAAAATTACAATTTATAGAATAGTTAATTACATAATATATTTAAATTTAGTATTTAGAATAAAATATGAATGAATTAAATTCAGATATATTGCAATTCAAAATTTTATATTGAAGCATTCAATTTGATCTTTTTATTAATCTAATAATTATTCAAATTGCTTACCGATTTACCAGATTATTAGTGAGCCATTTTATAATGTTTGCTTTGAGAAAGTTTAGTCTGCATAGGTTTATATCAATTCCAAAAAAAAATAAGTGCCTGAAATATGTTTCTTGTTTTTTTGTTTGACACAAATACTTTTAAAAAATGAATAGAAAAAATTTAAAAAACGGAGGATATAATGATTGATTTTTCATTGAGCAATAAACAGATAGAGATACAGGAAAAATACCGTGATTTCGCAGATAGATTTATTCGGCCTAACAGAATGAAGTACGATGAGTCTTGTGAATTTCCCTGGGATATTGTTAAACAAGCATATAAAGAAGGCTTGATGAATGGACCTGTTCCTGTACAATGGGGTGGAAACGGATACGGAATTTTTGAGAGTGCCATAACTTCCGAAGAACTCGGAGCTGCATGTGTAGGAATCGGCATTTGCATCGATGCAAACACACTTGCACTTACACCTTTGCTTCTTAGTGGAACAGAAGATCAACAGAAAAAATACTTCGGCCTTATTAAGGAACAACAAGCTGTTGCTGCTTACTGCCTCACAGAACCTAATGCTGGTTCTGATGTCGCAGGAATAAAATCTACCGCTATCCTAAAAGGTGATAAATACATTTTGAATGGGCACAAGCGCTTCATCACAAATGGTGAAGTTGCTGCTTTCCACACTGTATTTGCTCTAACAAATCCGGAAAAAGGTGCAAGAAGCCTTACGCCTTTCATCGTTCCTACTGATCTTCCGGGTGTAGAAATCGTGAGCAAAATGAAAAAAATGGGTCAGAATGCTTCTGTGCAAAACGAGATAAAATATAACGATGTTGAAATTCCTGTAGAAAATAGATTAGGTAAAGAAGGACGTGGATTTTTAGTGGCAATGCAGACGTTCAATAGAACCAGAACGGGTGTAGCTGCACTTAGTTTGGGTGCTGCCAGAGAAGCATATGAGATATCACGCGATTGGACGAAAGACAGAATACAATTTGGCAAACCAATTGCTGCCAATCAGGCTGTAGCTTTTATGCTGGCCGATATGGCTACCGAAATCGAAGCTGCCAGAATGCTTACTTGGCGTGCAGCATGGGCTTATGATACAAATCAGAAAGATATTGCTGTTCTTTCTGCTATGTCAAAACTGTATGCTTCAGACGTTGCAATGAAAGTTGCTACAAATGCTGTGCAGGCAATGGGTGGAGATGGCTATTCTAAAGATTATCCAGTAGAAAAAATTATGAGAGACGTTAAACTCTGCCAGATCTATGAAGGTACGAACCAAGTACAAAGAGTTGTGATTTCTAAAGGAATTTTGAAATAACTAAGAATTTAGTAATTACGAATTAATAAATGAAAAACTTCGAAGTGAATGCTTCGAAGTTTTTTTTTATCCCTCAACTATCTCATTTTAACCATGAATAAAACAAGAAGTCGCCGAGAGATGACCATTTTTTTTTCAGTCTTTCCCTATTTAACTTATTGATAATCGCTAGAAAGGGAATTATAAAAGATTAAACTATTTGCTTATTACTAATCAGCTATTCTTACCCTACTAGAAGTTTTTTTGCATTTTTTGGGATATCTCCAGTAGAAAGAAGTTTACGCAGGGATTCGTAATATTTCACATATTCTTCATCATCAGATTCTGTTGTTTGTTCAGTTTGTGTTTTTTCTTTTAAAATATCGAAATTGTTCACGAAATTCAATAATATTCTGCTGACTAATTCCGAAGTTTTCAACTCGTTTGCTTTTGCCAACTTTTTGATCTTGGCAATTATTTCTTCATTTAGATTTACGGTAAATGATTTCTTGCTCATATCGTTCCTCATTATTTTTATTATAAATAGATTTTTTGGGAATGCTTTTGAATGTCAAGTGTAATAATTGAAACCGAAGCGGTTACTTGATGAAAGTATTAGATATTTATATTATAGTTTTTTCTATAATTTTCACAACTTACTTCTTTTTAAGCCTAATTATTTACTTGACTTAATATTGGCTCAAAAATTGCATATTTTGATATTAATAAATAGAATATAAAAAGGAGCAATAGAATGAGAAAAACAATTTTAGCAATCATGTTAGTTTTACCTTTAATAACGTCAGCTATCAATTTGAATATTGAAGAACCGGTAATTGTTGGAAATTCTTTTCAGAATGAACTTCCACAAATAATAACACCAGGTGAACCTGCTGTGCCATACATCCCCGTAAAAGTTTTACTTCCAATGGGTGAGAAGCTAACAACTGTTAATGTTAAATTTACAAATTTAAATGAAATTAGTGGTGAGAAGAATATTAATCATGCAAGAATGATGCAGCCAATATCACAAACTACGCCAGATTACACACTCAAAAATAATACGATTTATTCTGCGGATACTAATTTTCCTGAAATGAATTATGAATTAATGGGAACACAACGAGTTAAAGGATATGATCTGGTTATTATAAATATCTTTCCATATAAATATAACCCGGTAACAAGAGCAGTTTCCTGGTTTCAAACAGCGGATATAACCGTAAATTCAGAATATAATAGTGAAGTATTTGATGCTCAGAATAAAATGTTGATAGAAAATCATAAAACAGAACTGGAACAAATAATTCTAAATCCCAATGCTCTAAATAATTACATAAAAACATATTCCAGTTCAAGCCGAACCCTGGTAAGTCCTTCAAATCCGTATACAATGATAGTTATAACAGATGAAGAAAGAGAAGCATATTTGCAGGATTTTGTAGATTGGAAGAACGATGGTGGCTTAGTAACCGGAGTGTTCCTAACTTCTGATATTTATACAGAATATGCAGGTGTGAATGAGCAGGAGAAAATCAAGAACTTTATTAATGATGCCTATGTTACTTATTCTGGAACTTCAACTCCTTTAGAATATATTCTTTTGGGTGGAGATGATGAGATAATTCCAATTAGAACAGTGTTTATTGATACAGGTTGGGGCACGTTAGACTACAATATGCCTTGCGATCTCTATTACGGATGTTTAGATAATAATTGGGATGGAAATGGGAATGGAACTTATGGTGAAGTTGCAGATAATGTTGATCTCATTCCGGAAGTTTCTGTTGGTAGATTCACTGCCGAAACCCAAGAAGAATTTGATAACATATTTTATAAAACTTCATATTATGTAGATAATCAGACTTTTACAAATGATGTTGTTACATTGTTAGGTGAAAATCTTAACAATAATCCTTTAACATGGGGTGGAGATTATAAGGATGAAGTTGCTGATTTGGCTCCAAGTTTAGATGCAGATTACCATGTGAATAGACTTTATGAACGTGATGGAACGTATAACTCAGATTGGGTTCGTGATGCAATTAATGGTGGACTTTCTGTTATTAATCATATGGGTCACTCAAACGAAAATATTGTTTTCGGTCAGACAACAAGTTATGTGAATACTTATACAAATACAAATTATGGTTTTGCTTATACTCAAGGTTGTTATCCTGCCGCTTTTGACGAATTGACAAGTTTATCAAACGAGAGTATTGGTGAGAATCTTGTAATGTCGGAGCACGGTCTGTTTGCTTTTATTGGAAACACAAGATATGGTTGGTATAGCCCCGGTAATACCGACGGGCCTTCCCAATATTATGATATTGCTTTTTTTGAAGCTATGTTCAATGATGATCAGCGTCAGTTGGGAAAATCATTATCGCAATCTAGAACTGAACTTGTAAATATGGCTTTAGATAGTAATGTGATGCGCTGGGTTCATTATGAATTAGTAATTTTTGGTGATCCTTCGGTTGAAGTGAAATATGCAAATGGTTCGTTCCCGTATATTGAGCCGGTAGGAGTATTTTATGATGACTCTTTATATGGTGATGATGATAACACTCCAAATCCGGGAGAGCAAATAGAAATATTTATAGAACTAGAAAACATGGAAGGCTGGGCTGATGCAGAAAATGTAACTGCAACTATTGAGTTTGAAGATAGTACAATTGAAGTTATTGATGGAACAGCTGATTTTGGGAACATACCTGTTGGAACATCGCTTACAGGTCCTTCTTTTATTATTCAAGCCCCTCAAGACTGTAGTTACGATACATATAATTACACATTGTATGTTACTGCCCCTGTAACTGGTGGCGGAGTATTTGAACAAGAGTATTCAATGGAATTTGAAGTATCATTATTCCAACAAAACTGGCCTTGGTCTGCAAGTAACCAAGTTTTCTCAAATCCAATAATTTCAGATTTTAACGAAGATGGATTTAAGGATATTCTTATTGTTGATGCTGAATCAAATGTTAATTTACTTCAACCAGATGCGCAGATGATAAGTGGATTTCCATGGACAGCTGAAACGGGTATTTGGAAGAGCACAGCTTATGGAGATATAAATAATGACGATATTGCTGATCTGGTAATTGCAGATAGAGATGGAAGTGTTTATGCATTAGATAACACTGGAGCACTAATTTTTAGTAGTTCTGTAGAAGCTCAAAACTTGCTTACTCCAATGATTTCTGATATAGATGGAGATGGTCAAATGGATATTATTACATTTGATCTTGATAATAAATTATCAGCATTCGATAATAATGGAGATATGTTAAGCAACTTCCCAGTAGAACTTCCTAATACATTATTTTGTGATATGGCTTCTGCCGATATAAATGAGGATGGGAAAAATGATATATTAATCTCAACTCTCGATGGAAACTTGTATGTTTATGGATTTGATGGTGAGAATATTGCAGGATTTCCAATTGCGCTATCCGCAATTTCCGCTACTTCTCCGATCGTGCTTGATAATAAAAAAATAGTTATTGGAACAGTCGATAATAAACTTTATATTTTCGGTCCAACCGGTGAAACTCTAGTTACAAAATCACTAAATTCAAAGGTTGCAGGATCTGCAATTGCCGCTGATTTCAACAATGATGAAGAACTTGAAATAGCTTTCACGACAGATGATGGAGAATTCTTCATTATGGATCAGGAAGGTAATAGTTTACCTGGCTGGCCTGTAGATGTTTCTAAAACAATTTCTAAACCACCAATGGCAGTTGATTTGGATAACGATGATAATGTTGAATTAGTTTGCTTTACAGTTGCTAATGATTTTTATGCATTCCATAATGATGGAACAGAAGTTGAATTTGCTCCGGTAACTGTTGATATTGGTGCTTACGGACCTTCTAGTGTTGAAGATATTGATGGTGATGGTGATTTTGATTTTATCTCAGGTACAATTGCAGGCGCTCTTATAATTGATTGTAAACTTACAAAAGGATCTAAAATTCCATGGTCAACATATCGCGGGAATTACAGAAGAACTGGTTATTATGGTGATAATAAAGTTATCACGGATGTTGATGATCTAACAATAATCCCTGCAAATCCGATATTAAATCAGAACTATCCAAATCCTTTTAACCCATTAACAAATATCTCTTTCAGTCTCCCTGCAGATGCTAAAGTTGACCTGAATATTTACAATATTCGCGGTCAGAAAGTGCGTGTGTTGGCAAATGCAGAACCTAGAACTGAAGGTGTGCAGAATGTTCAATGGAATGGAACTGATGATAATGGCAAAAGAGTAGGTTCTGGAATTTATTTTTATAAATTAGAAGTTAGTAATTCAACTGTGGATGTGAAGAAATGCATCCTGCTAAAATAAATGTTAGGATAATAAAATTAACGGGTGGTTATCCACCCGTTTTTTATTTGACAGATAAATATAAAATCCAAATCTCAAATTCATGAATATCAATAAATTACTAGAATTTCTAAGAGATAACGAAAATAGAATAATTTTCAAAAAACTTCAAGAGATGAAAGAAATTTCAATTAATGTCACACAAAAATTATTGCATGAAAATTCTGATAAACCAATTAAAGAGATGCTCAGTCAGATACAATTACAAAGAAAGAATTTGAAGAAGATACCAATCTCAACAAAACTTCTTTTCACTGAGCAAGGTGCACAGCAGGCTAGTTCGTGGGAACTAGCAAAATACCATGGAAATAAATTTAGAGGATTTAATATAGTTGCTGATCTCTGTTGCGGAATTGGTGTAGATCTAATAAATATTGCAAAAGATAAAGAACAGGTATATGCAGTTGATCTAGACGTTGATACTTTGAGATTGGCAGAATATAATTGTAATACTATCAATTTGAATAATATAAATTATGAGTTAGGAAAAGCAGAAGAATTTAATGAACAGATCGATGCAATATTTATTGATCCTGATAGAAGACCGGGAACATCTCGTAGAATTGCTCCCGAAGAGTATTCACCAAAATTTTCACAAATCATTAAATTGAGAGATGTTTCCCCAAATATAGCTGTTAAATTATCTCCAGCGATAGACTATAAAAGATTAAATTTACCCAGTGACTCTACTCTCGAGTTTGTTTCGGAAAATGGAACATTGAAAGAAATATTACTTTGCATGGGAAAACTTTCAACCGAAAATTGTGAGCGTAAAGCAGTGCTGTTACCATCCAACTTAATATTACAGAATTCAAATGCAAAAATTGAAGTAACAGAAATTCAGAAATATTTATTTGAACCAGATCCTGCAATAATAAGGGCTGGATTGGTTCAAGAATTGGGCAGTAAGATTGATTATAAATTAATCGACAAGAAACTTGCATTATTAACTGGTTCACAGATCTCAAATACCGATTTTGGAAAATTATATATAGTAAAGCAGATAATCAAATATGATATTAAGCAAGTTCGTAAATATATTCGCGAAAATGAAATTGGTGAATTGATCATAAAAACACGTGGCTTCCCAGAATCAGTAGAACAATTTAGAAAGAAGATCAAATTAAAAGGCAAAAGTTCCGTAATTATGTTCATTCTACGTAAAGGTGATGATCACATTATTATATTTGCACAAATTGCTAAATAATATGAATCTAGCACGTTGCTCTATTAATGAAGGATAAATTCAAAATTATTAATCTTTTACTACTTAATTGGTTGTGAAAAGTAATAAAAATAAAACTCATTAGAATCACGGAAAATAAATCACTTGCTTAATTTACAATTATCTAAAATTTGTAATTAAAACAACAAAAGGAAGAAAAAAATGAAGGGAACTGTAAAATGGTTTGATGAAGGAAAAGGTTATGGCTTCGTCATCACAGCGGAAGGAAAAGAATTTTTTGTTCATTGGAAATCAATAGTAACAGCATCAGAACTGGGTAGAAAAATACTCATTCCAGATGAAGAAGTAGAATTTGACACAATTGAAACCGATAGAGGCGTTCAAGCAATTAATATTATCAGATTGAATCCATAATCTGATAATTGCAATTTATTGCGACGCAGGGAGCGTCGCTTTTTTTTATGAATAATTTTTTACCTACATCTCAAAAAGATATTAAAGACAGAGGCTGGAAACAACTTGATATCATCATTATAACAGGTGATGCTTATGTTGATCATCCCAGTTTTGGTCCCGTTATTATTGCCAGATCTTTAGAAGCAGAAGGATACAAGGTAGGAATAATTTCTCAACCTGACTGGAAAAGTGATAAAGACTTCAAGAAGCTCGGACGCCCCAGATTATTCTTTGGAGTATCCTCGGGGAACATGGATTCGATGATCAATCATTATACTGCTCTTCGTAAGATCCGTTCGGAAGATGCCTATTCACCAGGTGGCAAAAGTGGATTACGCCCAAACAGAGCAGCAGTTGTTTATACTCAGAAAGTTAGATCTATATTTAAGGATACACCAGTAATCTTAGGTGGTGTTGAAGCAAGTATGCGCAGGTTACCACATTACGATTACTGGAGTGATAAACTACGCAATTCAATTATCTTCGATTCCAGAGCAGATATAGTTGTTTATGGAATGGGAGAGAGAACAATTGGTACAATTGCCAGAAGATTGAATAACAATGAAGATATAAAAGAATTAAAAAATATTCCCGGAACTGTTGTAATGGGAAATGAAGTGAATAATGCAGTTGTTTTACCTGAGTATTCTTCTAATCTATCAAATGAAGATTTCTTGGAAATGCATAAAATATTCTGGAATGATTTTAGGGATAAAATACTCATCCAAAAGTTTGGGAAGAGTTACCTTATTCATAATCCGCCTGCAAAATCATTATCTACCAAAGATCTTGATAAAGTATATGATCTAGATTTTACACGCCAACCACACCCAGATTACAATGGTAAGAAAATTCCAGCTTTTACTCAGATCAAGGATTCCATAACTGCACATCGAGGTTGTTTTGGTGGTTGTCATTTCTGTGCAATTGGTGAGCATCAGGGTAAAACGATCAGATCTCGCAGTATTGGATCAATAGTAAATGAAATTAAGAATATTGCAAAAGATCCAAATTTTAAAGGTACGATCAGCGATATCGGCGGACCTTCTGCAAATATGTATGGGATGAGCTGTAAACTGGGGATAAGTGAAACCTGTAAAATTACTTCCTGCCTTTTTCCTGAGTTATGTCCTCATTTAGAGACTTCTCATGAAGCACAGAAAAAACTATTAAATGAAGTAAGAAAATTAAGAAAAGTAAAACATTCATTCATATCTTCTGGTATCAGATTTGATCTGGCATTAAAAGATATTGATTATATTAAAGTAGTGGCCAAATATCATACCAGCGGACTTCTTAAACTTGCACCGGAACACATCAGCCCGGAAGTTCTGCAATATATGAATAAACCTTCTATCAAACTTTATGAGCGGTTCCATGATATTTATAGCGACTATTGCAACGATATTGGTAAAAAACAGTTTATCGTTCCATATATTATTGTTGGACATCCTGGCTCTAGTTTAAAAGAGACAATTCTACTGGCAACTTACCTCAAGAAAAACGGCATCAAATTGAAACAGATCCAGCAATTTACACCAACTCCAATGACACAAAGTACAATGATGTATTATACCGGACTCGATCTTGATGGTAAGAAGATCAGCACTCCAAAAGGTAGGGAGATCCGGTTACAAAAAGCACTTGTTCAATGGTTTGTTCCGCAGAACAAAAAGTTGATAATTGAAGCTTTGAAGAATGCTGGTAGAAGGGATCTGATAGATTTCTTTCTGGATAATGAACGAAGGATAACAACAGATAAACGTAAACGTAAGAAATGATATTATGCGAATCAGATATTATCTGCTGTTAGTCTTATTCATTTTCTATTCATCACTTAATTCCGTAACTTGGCACATTAAACAGGATGGCACAGGAAACTTTACCTCAATCCAGGAAGGCATTGATGCATCAAGTGATGCCGATACTGTACTTGTTTATTCTGGAACTTATTATGAGAACCTGAATTTCAATGGTAGAAATATTGTTTTAGCAAGTCTTGAACTTACAACAGGAGATGAACAGTTTATTTCTTCAACGATCATAGATGGACAACGACTTGAGAGTTGCATCCGAATACATAATGGTGAAACAGATGCACATATCCAGGGTTTCACAATCCAAAATGGATTTGGAACTGATTTCTGGTCTAGAGATGGTGGAGGTATACTTGTACACGATTATAGCACTGCTTATATTACTAATTGTGTAATAAAGAATAATATTGCGACACTTGGAGCGGGTATTTATGCAAGACATGGTTTTCTTCATGTTTCTGGTTTAGATATTTATGAAAATTCTGCTGGATGGGGTGGTGCTATTTACTTAGCTGATGATAGTACAATAGATTTTGATAATGAAAATCTATGTAATGTTTACAATAATAATGCTGGTAAGGGTGCAGATATCATTGTTCAAGATATGGGCCCCGTCGATGTCATCGTGGACACTTTCAGCGTATTTGAGCCAAGTCGATATTTTGCTGAATACCTTGAGGGATCAACCTACACATTCAGTATCCAAAATAGCTGGATGGAACTTGAACCAAATGATCTCTATGTTGCTGAAGATGGAAATGATAATAATTCAGGATTAACGCCAAACGATCCACTAAAAAATATTTCATGGGCAGTTCGTAAGATCCAGGCAGAAGAACAAAATTCTCGTACAGTTCATGTGGCTGCGGGAACATATTCATGGTCATCAAACCAGCAGATCTTTCCTATAGGGTGTAAAGAATATGTTTCTATTATAGGTGAAGATATGGAGAATACTATTTTGTTTAATGAATTAAATACTGAAGCAATACTTGGTGCTTACTTAAATGGTTTTACTGAGATTAGCAATTTCTCAATATCAAATAGCTCAGAAATGAATACGGAATTAGTAATTTTCGGTTATGAAATTGATATGTTTAAACTTTCAAATATAATGATACAAAATAATTCAAATATTAGAAGAATACTTTTTACCGAACATGTTACAAATTTGTTTGATAATCTAATAATTACAGATAATACTGCAGATCGAAATGCAGCTTTGAGTTTAAATGAGAATAGTGGAGTTATGAAAAACTGTGTGATTAGTAATAATACATTAATATTCACTACACATGGATATGAAGCTGTAATGCAATTGGATGCTCATGATGATGAAGAATTTATTGTTGAAAATTGTGTATTCTCGAATAATAACACTACCAGTTTTGATTCTAGGATTATTCGTACAAGGAGTGGTTGGGGTGAAGAACCAACTATTAAGTTTAATAATTGTCTTTTTTCTGATAATAGCACAAATTATAACACTTTCATGGATGTTTTTAATCAAGGAATAACAGAATTTAATAATTGTACATTTATTAATAATACATCTTCATACTCAACATTAAAAGGTTATGGGGATATTATAATGAATAACACAATCATGCATGATAATACTAATTACGAGATCTTCATGGCTGATTGGACTCCTGTAAGTCAAGAGACTTATAAACTGACTGTCGATTATAGCAACATTCAAAATGGTGAAAATGGAATTTACAATGAAAATGGAGTTAACACAATAAACTGGGGAGTAGGTAATATTGATGAAGATCCTTTTTTCCTTTTATCAGGTGATCATCCATATCAACTATCTGAATTATCTCCTTGCATCGATACAGGTACTTTAGATCTTCCTTTTGGTTCTGTGCTTCCGGCTTATGATCTTGCAGGCAATCCTCGTGTTTGTGATAGTGCTGTTGATATGGGAGCTTATGAATTACCAGGTTTAGCAGCTCCTATTGATCTACAGATAACTGATGCAACTTTATCCTGGCAAATCCCGGATGGATTTATTACTTCCGGATTCAATATCTATTTTGATGATGAGTTTTTAACAACATTAAGCAGTACTACCGCAGAGTACACTTTTACCAATCTTATTGAAGAAGAGACCTACATTGCAGGTGTTTCAGCTCTTTATGATACTCAAGAGACAGCGATAATCAATCTAGAGTTTATTTACGATCCTGTTGGAATACACGATGATCCAATACCAATTACTGATTATCAATTATATAATTATCCTAATCCATTTAATCCGGAAACAAAAATAGTTCTAGATCTTCCTGAACCTGGACAAGTAAAATTGGATATCTATAACATCAAAGGTCAGAAAGTAAAAACTTTATTAGATTGTTATTCAGAATCTGGAAGAAGTGAAACGCTTTGGGATAGCAAAGATGATAATGGTAAAAGAGTCTCTTCAGGGATCTATTTTTATAAACTAGACGTAAATGGAAAAACCGAAAGAACAAAGAAGATGCTGTTATTAAAGTAATAAAACCGTAGTTATTCTGAAGTATCTCGCGTATTGTTCTTCGCAGGAAGGCTACCCAGAGTTAGGGCTAAAATTACAACCTTAAAAATAACTTGCCTATAATTTCCTAAAATTAAAGTTAACACAAAAATAAACACTGGAGGTCAAGTAATGAGAGTTCACAATTTTAGTGCAGGTCCGGCAGTTTTACCAGAAGAAGTTTTAAAGAATATTCAAGAGAATTTAGTAAATTACAAGGGTAATGGTCTATCAGTTTTAGAAATGAGTCACCGTTCTAAACAATACATGGAAATTATTGAAGGCGCTTGTGCGAGATTATTGAAGATAATGGGTTTAGGTGATGATTATAAAGCTATGTTCCTTCAAGGTGGAGCAAGCTCACAATTCTTTATGATCCCACTTAATTTCTGTGCAGATGATAAAGTTGCTAATTATATTGATACAGGTACTTGGAGTTCTAAAGCTATAAAAGAAGCAAAAATTTTAGGAAAAAAATTACATATAGCAGCAACATCCGAAGACAAAGATTTTACATATATTCCAAAAGAATGGAAGTTATCTGATAACCCTGCTTATCTTCACATAACAACAAATAATACGATTCGTGGAACAGAATGGAAGATCGATCCTGACGTTCCTGCTAGTGTTCCATTGATAGCAGATATGTCATCTAACTTCCTAAGTAAACCTATGGATTTTAGCAAATATGATATGATCTATGGTGGAGCACAGAAGAATATAGGACCAGCTGGTGCTACTTTTGTGGTTCTTAAGAAATCTATGTTGGAAAGACTCAATCCGAATCTTCCTTCAATGATGAATTATAACACTCATGTAAGTAAAGACTCTATGTTTAATACACCTCCAACTTTTACGATCTACGTAATTGGTGAAGTTCTTAAATGGATCGAGAAAAATGGTGGATTAGAAGGTATGCAGAAGATTAACGAAGAAAAAGCTGCATACATTTATGATGTTATTGATGGAACTGATTTTTACACTGGAACTGTTGTAAAAGAAGACCGTTCTCTCATGAATATTCCTTTCCGTCTTCCAACTGAAGAACTGGAAAAGAAGTTTATTGCAGAAGCTGTTGAAAACAAAATGTTTAACTTAAAAGGTCATAGAAGTGTTGGTGGCTGTAGAGCATCAGTTTATAATTCACTTCCAATGGATTCAGCAAAGGCTCTTGCTAAGTTCATGATCGATTTTGAGAAAGCAAATAAATAATTAAGTGTAAATTATATTATGCGGGTTTTCCAATAATTAACGGAAATCCCGCATTTATTTATGAAAGATAAAATAGTACAAAAAGAACAGAATAAGCTTGATCTATCGAACCTTAGATTGATCCATTTAGCCTTTTTCACTGCTTTTGCAATTGCCATTTATGTAATAGAAAGTTTCATTCCCAAACCATTTCCATTCATGAAGCTCGGGCTAGCAAATATGATCGTGTTGTTGTTATTGGTTTCTAATAATATAAAATATGCTTTTATTATTATCATTGGAAAGACTGTAGTGGGCGGGTTCTTCAGTGGTTTATTCTTGAGTCCTACAACACTTC
>Ga0233437_1004723_pt1 | contig 15706 bp, 11 predicted proteins | sample SI_122_August201_FD_182714 | JGI IMG/M metagenome (GOLD analysis project Ga0233437, IMG submission 182714) | Seawater microbial communities from Saanich Inlet, British Columbia, Canada - SI_122_August2016_200_MG | ecosystem: Environmental > Aquatic > Marine > Inlet | place: Canada: British... | reverse complement strand
GAATAATATCCGGCTTAATTTTTAATAGATAATCTTCGAAAATCTTTTCAAGACGTAGATTATATTTTGTCGGTTTCCCTTTTAAAAGAGAAAAACCAAAAAATTCGGCTTTTGCTTTTCCTGATGCCGCTTTTCCTGCTCGAAAAGGGAAAATATAAAAAAGTTCTATATCGCTCTTTTTTACGAGCATATTATATAGAGAGACAATCCAGCCGCCACCGTTCGATGGTTCAATACCTAACTTTTCTGATATGTCCGGTGTTGGTATGTTGCAAAGCCATAAAACCTTCATATTGTGATTCTCCTATAAGTGCATTTTTTGAATAAAGTTGCAAAAAAATAATTTATAATTGCATAGTAGTATTATAAACTATAATTTGTGGTTTGATAATACATTTTTGTGTTTTGCTGTGTTAAACAGCCATTATGCTTTTCTTAGTTAACAAGGTTAGCGGTTATATCGTTTTTGGTTGACTTGATATAAAACAAAATGATAGAATAAAAAAGCAAAATAAAGCTATGAAAGGAAGAGGCGTGGTTTTTTACCCGTTAATTGGATTAATAAATTATGAAAAATATTAGAACAGAAATACTCGACATATTACAAGATGATGCTAAAGTTTCTGCCAAAGAAATTGCTAGCATGCTTGGAGAAAAAGAGGAAGCCATTGCCGCCGAAATTAAAAAGCTTGAAGAAGAGAAGGTAATCTTAAAATATAAAACTCTGATCAACAGAGAAAAAGCAGAGTACGATCATTCTGAAGGCATTATTGAAGTTAAAGTGGAACCGCAAAGAGAACGCGGTTATGATGAGATTGCAAAGAGAATTTATCGCTTTGATGAAGTAAAAGCTGTTTACTTAATGAGCGGGACATATGATCTTTCCGTTCATGTAGAGGCTTCTACAATGAAACAGATTTCAGAATTTGTATTTGAAAAATTAGCAGTTATGGATGGAATAAGGAGCACAGCAACTTACTTTATCATGAGAAAATATAAGGAACACGGTGTTGTTTTTGTAGAAGATGAAAAAGACGAAAGATTGGTGATTTCTCCATGAATTATGATAAATATATAGCTAAATGTGTTAAAGAGATTCCGCCATCCGGCATAAGGAAGTTTTTTGATATTGCCAGTGAAATGGATGATGTTATTTCGCTTGGTGTTGGAGAGCCAGATTTTACAACCCCGTGGAACATTTGTGAGATGGCTATTTATGCGATTGAAAAGGGACAAACGCATTATACATCTAATCATGGAATGACTGAACTTAGAATAGAGATAAAAAAGTATCTTTCAGAGCGTTTTGAATTAGATTATGACATTAATGAAATAATAGCAACAGTGGGCGCTAGCGAAGCATTGGATATAGCTTTTAGAGCGATAGTAGAGGCTGGTGATGAAGTTTTAGTTCCAGCACCGTCATATGTTTCTTATATGCCTGGGGTTAGGCTTGCTGGGGGTGTTGCTGTCCCGGTTTTAACTGTTGCAGAAAATGATTTTAAATATACACGTGAAGTTTTAGAAAAAGTGATAACTGAAAAAACAAAGGCGATTATTATGCCTTTTCCAAACAATCCAACTGGAGCAATAATGACCAAAGAGGAATTGGAAGATATAATTGATGTCATAATTAAAAATGATTTGATCGTAATTTCCGATGAAATATATGCAGAACTTACTTATGATTATAAGCATGTGTCTATCGCAACTTTAGAGGGAATGAAGGAGCGATGTATTGTTATAAATGGTTTTTCAAAAGCTTTTGCAATGACTGGATGGAGACTTGGATATGTAGCAGGACCAAGAGAACTAGTTGATGCTATGGTGAAAATACATCAATATACAATTTTATGTGCACCTGCTGCTGCGCAGGAAGCAGGAATAGAAGCACTTAAAACAGAGCATAAAAACGGGTTTAAGCAAGTGAGAAATATGATAAACCAATATAATAGAAGAAGAAGGTTTATGCATGAAGAGCTTAATAAAATTGGTCTTAGTTGTTTTGAACCGCTTGGAGCTTTTTATGTTTTTCCAGACATCAGAAAAACTTCACTTAGTTCTTATGAGTTTTGTGAAAGGCTTGTTAAAGAAAAAATGGTGGCATGTGTCCCGGGGACTGCTTTTGGAGAAGGCGGCGAAGGATTTATCAGATGTTCCTATGCTTCATCTATGGAAAATTTAAAAGAAGCTATAAAACGCATCACAGAGTTTTTAGAGGAAAACGGATGGCTATAATAAAAATATAAGATTTACAGTTTATTAAATAAAGAAACACAGCATATTAAAACAAATCATTTATAATTCTGATAGGAAAGGTGATGTCTATGGAATTTAAAACAGTTGGCAAAAGCGTTAAAAGACACGACGCTGTTGCAAAAGTTACCGGAAAAGCAAATTACACTAGAGATTTTGAAACTAAGGATATGCTTCATGCTAAAATCTTACGAAGCAAAATTGCTCATGGATATGTAAAATCTTATGATATATCAAAAGCACAAAGCATGCCCGGGGTTGTTAAGGTTATATTACCAAAGGATGTAAAGGCAAAAAACTTCCCGACAGCAGGACACCCGCATTCTTTAGACCCTGATCATCAGGATATTCCCGATAGACAGATTTTAAATGAAAAAATCAGAGTTTATGGAGATGAGATTGGTGTTGTTATTGCTGTGGATGAGATTACAGCAGAAAGAGCAGTAAGATCTATCAAAGTTGAATATGATGAACTTCCTTTTGTTTTGGATGCTGAAAAGGCGATGGAAGAGGGTGCTGTGAAGGTTCACGAACTAGATAACAACATCATTGCACATAGTCATTTTTTACATGGAGATTTAGAACCTGACGAAGCATTTAAAAAAGCGGATTATATATTTGAAGATGTATTTGACATTGCACCAGTCCAGCATGCACATTTGGAAAATCATGTAGCGTATGCATATATAGATTATGAAGATAAATTAACGGTTGTTTCATCAACCCAAATTCCGCATATTTGCAGAAGAGTTGTGGCGGATTGTTTGGAACTTCCTTATTCTAAAGTTAGGGTAATAAAGCCATATATCGGTGGTGGATTCGGGAACAAACAGGATGTATGTATTGAGCCTATGGTTGCGATGCTTACCCAAGCAGTAAACGGGAAGCTTGTTATGCTTGATTTAACAAGAGAAGAAGTGTTTTATTCTACTCGAACAAGACATGGAATAAAGTTTTATTTTAAAACAGGCATAAATAAGGACGGGAAGATTGTTGCAAAAAAACTTAAAGCGATAGGAAACAACGGTGCGTATGCATCGCATGGACATTCTATCGTGGCTAAAGGAGGAACAAACTTTTCGAGATCTTACCCTGCTGAATATTCAACAGAGTTTGATGGCTTTACAGTTTATACAAATATTGCAACAGCAGGGGCTATGAGAGGGTATGGCATACCGCAAGCTAATTTTGCTGTTGAGACTCATCTTGATGACATTGCAGAAAAAATCGGTATGGATCCGATAGAGTTTAAACAAAAAAACATGGTTTGGGAAGGATATGTAGACCCGTTAACTGGAATAGAAATTAAAACCTGCGGTCTTAAGGAATGTATTGCAAAAGGCAAAGAATATATTGAATGGGACAAAAAGAGAGAAGAATATAAAAACCAAACTGGAGATAAAAGAAGAGGCGTCGGTTTTGCATGTTTTTCATATGCAACAGCAGTGTGGCCGTATGCTATGGAGCTTGCAGGAGCAAGAGTTACACTTAGCCAAGATGGCAGCGTAAACCTTACTGTTGGAGCCACTGAGATTGGACAAGGATCTGACACAGTTTTATCACAAATGGTAGCAGAAGTTATGGGCATCCCATATGAGATGGTGAACGTCACCAAAGGAACAGACACAGACATAACTCCATATGACCCGGGTGCTTATGCATCAAGACAAACATATGTCGCAGGGCAAGCAGTGAAAGCCGCAGCTAAGAGCGTTAAGAAAAAGATTTTAAAGCGAGCAGCTAAAAAGCTAGGCATGGATAGAAAGCTTCTTACTATTGATGAAGCGATGATTATTGACAAAAAAACTAAGAAAGTTTTAATAAGTCTTAAAGAAATTGCTTTAGAAACGTTTTATTCTAAAGATGGATCTTCTACTATCGCAAGTGAAAAAAGTGTAAATGTAAAATCGAATGCACTTGCTTTTGGAGTATGTGTCACAGAAGTAGAAGTAGATATTAAAACGGGTGTAGTGAAAATTATAAAGATTTGTAACATACATGACAGCGGAAAGATTATCAACCCACTTTTAGCAAGAGGTCAAGTAGAAGGCGGGATGAGCATGAGCCTTGGTATGGCATTAACTGAAACAATGACATACAATAAAAAAACAGGTGAACTTTTGAACGATAACTTCTTAGATTATAAGATTCCAACAACATTAGACACACCGGATTTTGATGTGGACTTTGTTGAAACTTATGAAAAAAGTGGTCCTTTCGGGAACAAAGCTTTGGGAGAGCCACCAGCAGTACCACCAGCCCCAGCGCTTAGAAATGCAATTGCACATGCGACTGGAGTTAGGGTAAACAAGACGCCGATGAACCCTCAAAGTCTTTTTGATGCGTTTAAAGAAGCCGGCTTGATATAGGAGGGCTAAAAACATATGTTTGATATAAGTAAATATTATGAAGCAAAAAGCCTAAAAGAGGCAAAGGAATATCTAAACGAAAACGAAAATTTGAAAATCGTTGCCGGAGGTACAGATGTTTTAATCCGCATTAGAGAAGGCAAGATGGCTGGTATAAGTTTAATGGGTATAAGCCGAATTAAAGAGCTAAATGAAGTTTCTTTAGATAGTGATGGATCTATACATGTTGGGCCTATGGCTACTTTTTCTAAAATTGAAAACGATAAGATTATAAACGAGTATATTCCTTATTTAGGTCAAGCAGTCGGATCAATTGGAGGACCACAGATTAGAAACATTGCAACAATCGGTGGCAATGTTTGTAATGGTGCGACTTCTGCTGATAGTGCTTCTACTTTGTTTTGTCTTAATGCAAAGCTTAAGCTTGAAAGTGCTGAAAGTGAAAGAACGATTAATATAGAAGATTTTTATCTTGGACCTTCCTGGGTGGATTTAAAGCCTAATGAGATTTTAACAGATATAATTATAGAAAAGAAAAACTATGAAGGCTACAGTGGGAAATTTATGAAGTTTGCACAGCGAAATGCAATGGATATCGCAACTATTGGGTGTGCTGTTGTTTTAAAAACTGACGGTAAAATAATTGAAGATATTCGAATTGCCTGTGGTGTTGCGGCGCCAACACCTGTTAGATGTATTAATGCAGAAAAAATGGGTAAAGGCATGGAGGCAACACCGGAGAATATCGATAAGATAAGCAAAGAAGCACTATCTAACACAAAAGCAAGAGATTCTTGGAGAGGTTCAAAAGCTTTTAGACAACATCTTGTAGTAGAACTTGCAAGACGAGGAATGATGGAACTTTGCGGACTTAAAGATTGATTAATTAGAAGGGATAATTATGATGGAAAGAAAAATCACTTTAACCATAAACGGAGAAATAAAGTCGGTAAGAATAGATGACAGAAAATCTTTATTAGATGTTTTAAGAGATGACTTAGGGTTAAATGGAGCAAAGCAAGGCTGCGGCGTTGGAGAATGCGGTGCTTGTGCTGTTCTCGTAAATGGTGAAACAATCGATTCTTGTATATATCTTGCTGCTTGGGCAGATGGTAAAGAAGTAAGAACAGTCGAGAGCCTAGAAAAAGATGGTGAGCTTTCTAATATGCAAAAAACTTTTGTTGAAGGAGGAGCAGTCCAATGCGGTTTCTGCACCCCGGGTATTTTAATGACAGCGACTGAGCTTGAAGAAAAAGACAAAACATATACACATGAAGACGTAAAAAGAGCATTATCAGGGCATTTATGTCGGTGTACTGGTTATACTAAAATTATAGATGCAACAAAACAGGGGCTGGCTGATGTCGGAAAATGTTCTTGTGAACAAAACGATTAAGAAGTATAATAAAGACAGATAAAAGCAAATATAATTTTGAATTATACTTAAATAGGAGATAAGATTATGGCAGCTAAATTTGAAGTTTATAAGGACAAAAGAGGAGAATTTAGATTTAGACTAAAGGCAGCAAATGGACAAGTTATTGCAACAGGTGAAGGATATTCTAGTAAAGATGGCTGCATGAATGGAATAGAGTCTATTAAAAAGAATGCTCCTACTGCTAAAATTGTAGAACTTGAAGACTAATGTTAAATATGAAAGCAAGATAAATACACCGCTAATTATGCGGTGTGTTTTTTTAAATAAGTTTGATTTATCTAAAGGATAGGTGAATTTTATGCTGATAAAGCATGGCGAGATTTATACTAAAAATGGATTCAAAAAACTCGATATATTAATTAAAGACGGTGTAATAAATAAAATAGCTAAGAATATTAATGAGGTTGAATCCGAAAAAGAAGAGGTTATTTTAGCAAATGGAAAATATATTTTTCCAGGAGCGATAGATGTTCATACGCATTTAGACTTAGATGTTGGGTTTGCTAAAGCCAATGATGACTTTTATACCGGTACCGTTGCAGCGGCTTGCGGTGGAACAACTACGATAGTCGACCATGTTGGATTCGGACCAGATGGATGTGATTTAGATTATCAGATTAAGCATTATCACAAACTAGCTAAAGATAAGGCAGTTATAGATTATGGATTTCATGGCGTTATCCAACATGTTGATGATAATGTTTTAGACAAGATGGAAAAGATGTTGGAGGAAGGTGTAACTAGTTATAAGGTTTATATGACCTATTCAGGCAGACTTTCTGATGATAAGATTTTTAATGTGTTAAAAAGAGCGAAAGAACTTGATGTTTTAATCGCTGTACATGCAGAAAACAATGACATAGTTGAGCACTTAAAAAAAGAATTTATAGATAATAGATTAACATCTTTTAAATATCATCCTAAAAGCAGACCCGAAGAGTGTGAAGCTGAAGCGATTAACAGAATTTTAAGCATAGGTAAAATAATCGGTGATGCGCCGATTTATATCGTCCATGTTTCTAATGGTCTAAGTCTTGAATATATAGATTTTTTTAGGCGAAGGGGATATAAAAAACTTTATGCGGAAACATGTCCACAATATTTATATTTAGATGATTCTTATTATGAACGTGAAGATGGACTTAAATTCATATTAAGTCCTCCGCTTAGAGATAAATCTAATAAAGAGATTTTATGGCAGGGATTAAGACTTGGAGAGATTGATACGGTTGCTACAGATCATTGTCCTTTTGCATATAATAAAGATAAACAGAAAGGCAAAGATGATTTTACAAAATGTCCAAACGGTATGCCTGGAATCGAAACAAGATACCCTCTGATGATTTCTGCTGCATTAAGCGGTACAATTTCATTTCAAACACTAATAGATACATGCTGCAAAAATCCAGCTAAACTTTTTGGGCTGTACCCAAAAAAGGGTGAGATTTGCGTGGGAGCTGATGCTGATTTAGTGATTTTTAACCCTAAAGTGAAGAGTAAAATTAAACATGAAAAATTGCATGAAAACATTGACTATACTCCATATGAAGATATAAAGATAAAAGGAGAAATTAAAGCTGTACTTTCAAGAGGGACATTGATTGTTAAAGATGGAGATTTTATTGGCAAGAAGGGTCGAGGAGAGTTTATTAAAAGAGATAAATTCCAAGATGTATAATTAAAACGACTTTAAATAGAAGAGACTGTCGGTGGATATATCCATCGACTATTTTTTTAAATAAAACATTATTTTAGATTTTATCACTTTTGTGATATAATTCCCTTATTGTAGTATAATTTGTCGAAATAGCAATAAGAGGGATAACTGTATGAAAAAATGGAATCTATGGCTTATCATAATAATGCTAATATTTTGTGTATTTTTTATAGGGAACACACGAGTTTATGCAGAGGATGAGTTTGACATTCAAGATGGAGTTTTAATTAGTTATAATGGAGTTTCAGCACAAGTCATAGTCCCTGATGGAGTTGATAAAATCGGCAATAATGCCTTTTTTGAAAACACAGTTATCACCAGTGTTTCTATCCCAAATTCAGCGGTATCAATTGGAGATTATGCTTTCTCGGGCTGTCTGAACCTAAACGAAGTATTGATGCCACAAAGCGTAATAGACATCTATAAAAATGCTTTTGAAAACTGTGCTAATTTAAAAGATATAATTATTCCTGAAAGTGTTTTAAGAATTGATAATAGTGCTTTTAAGGGATGTGAAGGTTTAGAAACATTATTTATTCCTGATAATGTAACAACGATAGGGATAGATGCTTTTTCTGGATGCTTAAATCTAACTATCTCATGTTATGAAAATTCTTTTGCACATCTTTATGCAGAATTATATGGCTTAGATTATATTTTTGTGACCAATGATTCAAGCGGCGACTTTTTAATAGCAAACAATGTTTTGATTAAATATTTAGGAACACAAATAGATGTTTTCATACCTAGTGAAGTGACAGCTGTTGGCGGAAATGCATTTTTAAATTGTGACTTTGTAAAAACTATCACATTTCAAAGCGAAATAGAAGCTATAGGCGCATATGCATTTGCTGAGTGTACAGCTCTTGAAACTATTTCGGATTTAAACAATTTAAACACAATGGGCGCATATGCCTTTTTTAATTGTAGTAAACTCAATGAACTATCCCTATTAGGCAGTTATACTAATATTCCAAGCAGTATTTTTGAAGAGTGCGAGTCTTTAACAAGCCTTACTTTAAATCAGTCATATGAAAGAATTGGAATCAGAGCATTTAAGAATTGCGCAAGTTTAACTGACTTTAATATTCCAAGCAGTGTGACAGAAATTAAGGATAGTGCTTTTGAAGGATGTGATGCTTTTACCAGCATTACTCTAAATAGCAAGGTAAATAAAATTGGTAAAAGAGTTTTTGCTTCTTGTATAAATTTAACACAGGTAGTTTTATCAGATTCGCTTCTTTCAACAGGACAAGCAACATTTGAAGGATGTATAAAGCTTAATCAAATTCAAATCCCTGAAGGTATAACTATAATTGGAGAACAATGTTTTGAAAACTGTACAGACCTAAACAGCATAGAACTTCCAAGTACAATAAAAAATATTGCTGATTATAGCTTTTCTAATACAAGAATATCAAGCATAAACTTACCGGATGGACTTGAAACGATAGGAACTAGTGCTTTTAATAGTGGTCTAAAAAATGCAAGTATAATTGTGCCAAGAAGTGTAAGTGAAATCAAGATGAATGCTTTTGAAGACTGTGATGATCTTGTTTTTACTTGCTATACAAATTCTTATGCGCATGAATATGCACATATTAATGGAATAAACTATGAACTTATAGACGATGGACAAGGAAGTCCTTTTCTTGTTTCTGGGGGTGAACTTATCTCATATGCTGGGTTTGCTAAGGATATTGTTATTCCATCAGAAGTTATAAAAATTGGCGATGGAGTATTTGAAGGCAAGCTAAGCATAGAATCGGTCGAGATGGCAGATAGTGTTGCTGTAATAGGTGTTGAAGCTTTTAAAGATTGCAGAAATTTGAAAGAAATAAATATGCCAAAAAGTATTACGTCAATTTTAGATAATGCTTTTTACAATTGTATAAATATTGATATGATTGTGATAGAAAAAGAAGTTAATAGTATTGGAGAAGATATATTTGGAGGTTGTGAATTTTTAAATTTAAAGTGTTTTTATGGTTCAGATATAGATAATTATGCAAAATCAAATAATATGCAAATACTTTATCTTCCTGATGACATGCCTATAGAAGAATTAATTGTAGAAGATATGCCGCAGAGCATAGTATATAATGGCGAAAATCTTAAAATTTCTGCTTATGCATACAAACATGGACAGATAGCAAAAAATGTTGAATATAGAGTATCATACCGAACAGATGATTCTCCTTGGTGGACTTATCTATCGCCTGATTATTATTCTTGTGACGAAGATGGATTTTTTAACACGGAGTTTAACCCCTTAGAAGAAGGAGAATATAGTTTTAGGGTTGAAACCAGAACACTAGGTAAAACGGAAGTTGATATTACTGATGAAACAAACAAAATCGGAATATATTATATAGCACTTCCTGCGAACGAAATAACAAATCTTGCCGCTGATAAAAACGTCTATACTTTTTTAGAAAATATCGGATTGGACTTCGATATAGTATTAAATCAAGAATATCCAGAGTTAGAATATCAGATTATGTATTCTAAAAACAATACAAATTGGTTTATTGTGCCAAACAATATTGATTGGATAGATGTAGAATTAAGCGGGTCTTCTGATATACATATCGACTTTAACATACCTAAAAGTTCAACAGAGGGAGAATACTTTATTAAATTAAAGTTACGTACAAAAGGAAGAAATGGAGTAGACCAAGAAGAAACTGTAAATATAAATATTTTTAATATAATGCCGCTTAAAAGTATTGAAATTGAAAGTCTTCAAGATATTGCGGTATGCCCTTTAACAGGGATTAAGATTAGTGCATCGGCAAAAACGGAGCAGGGATATTTGCTGGATGCACAATATAAGTTTTATTACAGCAAAAATGGAGGAATAACGTTTAGAGCTTTTACTTCTTGGATAAGTCAAAACAATGCATACTTTAAAACAAGGATAGAAGGTGACTTTCTATTTAAAGTTGAAGCAAAAGCAAAAGGTCGAAGAGTTGTTGATGTCATAGACTATTCTGATGAGGAAACACAAATATTTATTGGTGGAGTACCTGCACATAGTCTAGAAATTGAAACAGACAAAACGTCATTTGAATATGGCGAAGAGATAAGGTTGTTTATAAATGTTGTTCCCGGATTGGAAGAACAAAAAACACAATACTTGATACAATATTCAACAAATGGAAAAAAATATAAAAATCTACCGAATGAAACATGGATGGATTATCCTGATGATTTAAACCTAATTGGAGACACATATTATGCAAATGTATTAGTGCCTTGTCTTGCAATAGATTCGAAGTACTATTTAAAAGCATTAATAAGGACTTTTGGTCGAAAAGGATATGATCAAACGGCAACAGTTGAGGTTGACATGAGTGTTGGACAGCAAATTTCTGAGGTGAGATTTTTTAGTATAGATAGTCCTAATGTGCAGACAAGTGAAGGCATACAACTATGGGCAATAGCTTTATTGGAAAATGGTGAGGAGGCTTATGCTGAATATAGATTTTCATATAAAAAAGAAGGCGCCAGAAGATGGACATATATTTCTTCAAAATTCAGTTATAGCGATGTGGCAATATTTAAAACAAAATATGAAGGGAAATATTCATTTAAAGTAGAGGCAAGAACGGCAGGGATAAAATCTATTGGAGATTCTGAAGTATCAGAGATAATAGAAGTTTTTATAGGTGGTTTGCCTGCGAAAAGCATCAATATTTCGCTTGTTGATGATAAAACAACATATCTGATGGATGAAAATATTTTTCTTAATATCGATAGTGTATTGAGCTATGATCCTAGATACCATGATGCAGCATATCAGGTTATGTACTCAACAAATGGAAAATCATATAGAGTTTTAAAAGGATATGATTATGGTGGATTTGACGGTGAAAGAGAAATCCAATTGCCTTATAGCAAAAATGATGTTACGTATTATTTGAAAGTCAATCTAAAAACAGCAGACCGAATGACTACAGATGCCGTTTCAAATGTTGTTGTAATAAAAAGATATAAAATTCTGCCTGTAAATAGCGTTGATATAATCTATTATGGAGAAAATCCAACAGTGGTTAGCGAAGACATGATAAACCTTAGTGCATCCGCATTTTTAGATAATGTAGAAACAGTATCTGAATATCGATTTTTATATAAACTTGAAAATTCAAAAAGATGGACATTTATATCTTCTAAATTTAGTTTAAATAACTTCATAAAGTTTAAGCCTAAAAAAGAGGGGCGTTATAGTTTTAAAGTCGAAGCAAGAACCAAGGGAAGAACAAAGATTGACACATCAAAAATTTTAGTCGAACCGATAGGAATATATTTTAACAAGCTTCCTGCTAGAGATATTTCGATATCAGTAGGTGAAAAAACAGAGTATTTATATAATGAAAATATTGCTATTGAAGTCGATGCAATTGACAATGGGATTCTAAATGATGAAATTGAATATCAGATAATGTATTCCTCAAACAACAGGAGTTGGAAGGTTACACCTGAATTCAGGGTATGGAAAGATTTGATTATAGCAGATGGCAAAAGCAGTGTAGACTTTAAAATACCTAAAATGTCAAGAGATTATCATTATTATATAAAGGTTAATATTAGAACAAAAGGAAGATATAAAGCAGATGTATTTGATATATGCGAAGTTGACATGCGTGCTGTTATGCCGCTTTTAGATGCTAGTATTGATCAAGTAGTCAAGAATGAAAACAACTCTATTACAATTACGGCTAATGCTGTGCCTAAAGCTGGATATGAAGAAAGTTTTAATCCACAATATAGGTTTTACTATAAAAAGGCTGGAGCAACAAGGTGGTCAATATTATCGAGATACACTTTATTAAATACATATAGTTATAAGCCCACAGCAGAAGGGGTATATGATTATAAAGTGATTGCAAGAAACATGGGGCGGTCAACGGTTGATGCTGAAGATTTTGTTTTTGGATATCAGTACACTGTGCAAAATAACATTGGATTGGATGAAATTAACGAATTAAATACAGAGGAAGAGCCAGAGCCGACGCCAAGCACTACACTAGAACCAACATCAAGTACAACTCCAGAGCCGGAGCCAACACCAAGCGCAACACCAGAGTCAGAGCCGACACCAAGCACAATACCAGAGCCAGAGCCATCACCAAGCGCAACACCAGAGATAGAGCCGACACCAAGCATAATACCAGAGATAGAGCCGACGCCAAGCAAAGAGCTATTTATCGAATAGACAAAAATACAAATAAAAAGGTGATTCGAAAAACGCATCAACTTTATATATAAATTTTATTGAATTTGTTCCTCAAAAACTATATCTGCGATACCTAATTGTCCGTCTTGCTGCGCTATATATACTTCCATAGTGACATATCCGTTTTCACATTGAAATGTAAAATTACTAATACAAACTAGGTATGCTTTATCTTCTAAAATGTTTTCGAATAAATTTGGGTATATATCACTATTAGTTATTTCAACCACTGGACCGCTAATTTCGTTCATATTTTTTAGATAAGAATAGAATGAATCTTTAATTCCATCAAATTCTTTAACTGCAGGAATTACCAAAGAATATATCTCATCCAATTCGTTATTGGCATAAGCTAAAACGAAATCATCGTTTAATTCTTCTATGATTCCGGCTGTCGGGATATCTATACTTATAATAGACATGCCAATATCATTTTCTTCAACAACCATAATCTCATCTTTTGTGTCGAGACCATACTCATAATCTGTGTTTACATTAAAAAGAACAGTAGAACCTTCCTCAAACTTCTCAGTTTCAAATCCTTCAATTTTATATGATTCGGTACTGCCGTGGACTGCTCTTATTGAAGAAAAGAACAAAATAGTCGCATCTCTTCCTCCAAGGTTTTCTACTAATGATTCATGCATAAGGTCTGTAACTGTTTCAATATCGCCTTTTGAAAAAGCTTCATAGTATTCATCCACAATTGCCCTTGCTCCATCTGTTGTTTTTTTTAAACCACAACCAGACAACAGCCCAGCACTTAGAAAAAGTATTAGAACCAATATCAAACTAATCCATTTTTTCATATCATAATCCTTCTTTCAATTATTTTCGAAGGCACAAAGAAAACCAGGAATATGGACAAGAGACATACCCTCTTCTAACAGATTATAATACTCTGAGTTTAGTGTCAAATTTTGTTTTAGCAATATAGTATAACTGATAAAATAGACATATTAATTTTCCTATAATTTTTTTAAGTTGAAAGTTTTGTGCTTACTGTTATATACTAAAAAAGAATTAATAAAGCTTAACCGTTCTAATCATGATTTATACTTTTTACTAAGGAGCATGCATGATAATCTATTTTCTTGTTGCATTGTTTGCAACACTAATTGGGTCTACTGCCGGGATGGGCGGCGGCGTAATAATAAAGCCTATATTAGATATGCTCGGCGATTATAATATCACAACGATATCAATATTATCATCGTTTACTGTTCTTTCTATGGCGGTCGTTGCTACAATTAGACAAGTTAATACAGGTTTTAAAATTACAGATACTATAATATTTACAACCATTGGTGCTGTTGTCGGCGGTATTTTAGGAAGTATATTGTTCAACCAATTAAAAGTTGGGATTAATCCAAACATGATAACAGTAATCCAATCTGCTGTATTAATCCTGTTACTTGTTATATGCTTAGTGTATGAAAAACTCCCCCACATGCATATTCAATCAACGATTCTAAAAGGGATAGTAGGCGTTGCACTTGGACTTTTCAGCTCGTTCTTAGGGATTGGAGGAGGGCCGATTAATGTTGCTGTTCTTTGTTTGCTTTTCAACTTCGAACTTAGACAAGCAGCGAGAGTATCTGTCTTTATAATCCTTTTCTCACAAATTGCTGGATTAGTCACCAAAGGAATAGATGGCTCTTTTGCATCTATGGAAAGCTATACAATGTTATATGTAATGATTCCTGCTGCAATCCTTGGCGGACTTATAGGGGCAAGATTAAATCTATCTATCTCTGAAAAAAATATAAAGCTCATTTTTAAAACCACAGTTGTTTTAGTGATGGTGATTTGTTTATATAATATTTTTAAAAACATTTCTGCAATTTGATAAATCTATATTTTAATATAACTTATAAAAAACTGCTGATAAAAATTGGCAGTTTTTTATTATGGAAATTTTGCACTTTTCTAAGTATTCTTTGCATAATTAAAATTCTCTTACCAAATAATAATATTGCCGATAAAAAAACGAAAAATTGGTTAAAAGGAGGAGGACAAGAAATTGAAGGCAACAGGTATTGTAAGAAGAATTGATGAATTGGGCCGAGTTGTTATACCAAAGGAGATAAGAAAAACACTGCGTATCAGAGAGGGAGATCCTCTTGAAATATTCACAGACAGAGAAGGTGGCGTTATACTCAAAAAATACTCGCCAATAGGAGAGTTGTTTGAGTTTGCAAGAGAATTTACTGATTCTATAAACAAAACGCTGGGACATACTGCTATAATTTGTGATAGAGATATGGTTGTGGCTGCTAGTGGCATAAACAAAAAATCATATGTTGATGTTGCAATCAGCGATGAGCTGAATACTTTAATATCTGAAAGAAGAGGTATGATAATTAACAGTGCTGCTAAAGGTAAGCCTATTCCTGTATTTAATGGAGAGGATATTACTGAAGTTTCTTCGGAAGTAATCGCACCTGTGGTATCTGAAGGACAACCGATTGGAGCTGTGGTCATCATGAGTAAGCAAGGAAAGCAGATGACAGAGGTTGAAGAGAAGGTTGCCCAAACAGCATCGGGATTCATGGGCAGACAGATGGAGCAATAATTCAATTTAGTATTTAGAAAAGTCCCTGTGTCTGATTTTTTAGACAAAAGGGCTTTTTTTAATGAAATGATAAAAGCAAAACAAAATTCTATGTTGCTTGTCAAGTAAGGGT
>Ga0233437_1004718_pt1 | contig 15715 bp, 17 predicted proteins | sample SI_122_August201_FD_182714 | JGI IMG/M metagenome (GOLD analysis project Ga0233437, IMG submission 182714) | Seawater microbial communities from Saanich Inlet, British Columbia, Canada - SI_122_August2016_200_MG | ecosystem: Environmental > Aquatic > Marine > Inlet | place: Canada: British... | reverse complement strand
AGCAATTACAATACCTTTGTTTGTGAAATCTTTTACATTTTATACTCAATGGGATTTATGGTTGGGTTTTTTAGAAGTGATTGCGTTTTCTTCTCTAAGTGGAATGTGTTTTAGTAAGAAATAATTAATTATAATAGTGCCTAGCTCAGTTTCAGATTCTAATTAGAATATATTGTAGCCTAGGTATCTACAAACTTTATCCATAAATACTGAGCGCACCATTATAATTAATGACAGTACTGCGCTTCGTATCTATATTTGCTTTTATAAGTAAACCTAGGATCGTGTAATTCCAGAATTAATTAAGAACTTCGCTTGGCAGTACTGCCATTAGTAGTATTTAAGTGAATGTTTTAACAAAATATTTAAACTAAAATCCTTAAAAATGTACTATGGTTAAATTCTCCCCATATGAGATATCTCTTTGTCTTTATGATAAAGAAAGAACTAATAGATTTGCAAAGGCAATCAAAGAAACAGTGAAAAAAGGAGATATTGTAGTTGATGCTGGTTCTGGAACAGGTGTATTGGGTTTATTGGCTGCAAAAGCAGGTGCTAAGAAGGTTTATTGTATAGAATTGCAACCAAGATTTATTGAAATTATAAAGAAAAATGCTGAATTGAATAATTTGCAAGATAAAATAATAGTTCTTCAAGGAGATGCTACAAAAGTTAATCTACCTGAGAAAGTTAATGTAATAATTTGTGAGTTATTAAGTACTGGTTTATTTTTTGAGCCAGAAACAGAAGTATTAGATCACCTAAGGCAATTTCTGAAGAAAAAAGGCAAGATTATTCCGCAAGAATGTGTTTCATGGATTCAATTAGTTAAAGCTCAGAAAAGTTCATATGGTCTTTATCTAAATTATGATAGTAGAACAGAAAGATTGAATGATAAAGGATTAAGTAATAAAGTAGTTTTTGATGAATTAGCTTTCCAAGAAAAAGAAGAACCTTTGGTTATTGATACAAAAGTTAAAGTAAAAGCAAGTAATAACGGAACTGTTAATGCAGTTAGAATAACAAGCAAAGCTAAATTAAGTGATAATACATATACTAAACAAAGCAAATTCTTGTTTAATCCTATGATAATTTATTTAAAGGATCCAATTAATATTAAAAAAGGTAAAAAGTATAGTATTCACATAAAGTACAAAAGAGGAGAAGACACATTAGGGACCAAGATTGAAGTAAAAGAGGCATAAGATGGTTGAATTAAAAAAAGAAATAAGATATGACTTTTTATGGGAAAAGAGACCATTTCATAAAAAATACCTTAATCTATTTGATACATGTGATGTATTCTCAAAATATTATAATAAGCAGAAATCAAAAAACTTGAGTAGAGATAAGAATACTGTAAAATTTTATCTTGAAATAGCTAAGGCTTCTGGTTTAAATAAGAAGAAGTTGGGTCCTTTAAAGAGCTTTCTTAAAACAGTCACAAAAGAGTTAAGTGATTGGGATATGTTAGTTAGAGAACAAAAATTAAATCCTAAAAGATCTCGTAAATTAATCTGGACTTCTGAAGGATTGAGTTTAGAAGAAGAAATGTTATTAACAGAAAAAACAGACTTTGATTATAATTTAGTTAAAAGGTTAATTACAGGAGGATTAAACAAGAAAGAGTCTGAGAAAATTAAGAAAAAGCTTCATTTAGATGATAAAGTTTTTGCTAGATTAAAAAAGAAGACATTGAATACAGTTAGAAAAGAATTCAAATTAGTAAGAAGACTAGGAATGAATTTTAAGCGCTATATTGAAGTTGCTGAGAATGATTTATGTGATATTGAAGATTATTATGGATGGAAGAAGAAGGTAAAAAAAAGAAGCAGAATAAAAGAGCTTGAATTAGAAATAATAAATAAAGGTAAAGGTCATTTTCATTTTTATAACCACATTTTATATCATTTAATCTTAAAAGATAGAATTAAAGGTGATGTTAAACTTATTCATTATCTTGATAATTTTTTAAGGCATTATCTAGATTTATTATTTATTTGCCATGAATTTCTTGACATTAAAGCAGATATAAAAGACAAATCATTTAATCTTTTAATCTGGTTAAACAAATGTGTTGATAAGAAAGCTAAAATAACTACATCTAATTATCATAAACAATTTATCAAGAATAAAGTTTATGACTTATTATTGAGCATAGTAGATGACAGTGCTCAAAAAGCAGCTATTTCATTATTAGAAATTCATGAAGTAAACCACAAATTATATGATTTGTTAGAAGTGTATTTCGATGGCATTGTAGAAGGACTTGATATATTTCTAAGACATGAATATATAAGTAGATATCCTGAAAAAAGAGCTCATGAGATAAAAGAATTAATTTTAAATCCTCACCCATGGGAAACAACTTCTTTTAATAAAGTATTTCCAAATGACTTAAAAGTTAAGAAGAAATCAATTAAATTAATTGCAGAGGTTAGGGATTTATTAAAAGAAGAGACTAAATTTAAGGATCCGAAGTACTGTCCTGGTCAATATAATTCAATTGCATCAGCTTCTACTAGATTAATGAATATGCATACACATAGATGTATTATTCCTTTAAGATCAAGGGGATGCAGTTATGCATTTTTACGAGGTGGCCCATGTAATATTTGTGGAATTAGAGGAGATAATCTATGGAAAAGAAATATTAGTCCAAAACAAATAGTTGATCAGTTTGAAAGAGATTTTTCTAAAGTTGATTTTAAAAAACATGATATTTTAGGAGTTTATTGCAATGGATCTTTTTTAGATAAAGTTGAATTAGATCCAAGAGCAAGAGATTCTATCTTAAAGATTATTGGAAAAGAAAAAGGAGTTCATCAAGTTGATATTGAAGCAAGGCCAGAATATGTATCTTATAATGGAGTTAAACATGTTAAAAAATTACTTGGTAAGAAAATGTTAGAAATTTCTACTGGTTTCGATGCAATTGATGAAGATGTTAGAAATCTTATTGTTAATAAAGGCATGACAAGAGAAGAATTAGAAGCAGCTGCAAAAGTTTTTGTTAGAACACATGTTGACTCATTAGTTTATGTTGGTGTAAAAGCTCCTTTTTTAACAGAGAAAGAAGGTATTCAAGAAGCAATCGATACTATTGAATATTTATTTAGGATTGGAATAGAAGGAGTTTCCCTAGAACCAGTTACTGTACAAGATTATACTTTAACTTCTTATTTATATGATAGGAAATTATTCAGACCAGCATGGTTATGGAGCATTATTGAAATTTTGAAAGCTACACACTCTAAAATAAATGTTCCAATGATTGGTCCAGAAGTAGTTGGAGGGTTTGTGTTTTTTCCATTGCCAAATGTTGTAGCACATAACTGTCCAAAATGTGATAAAAAGGTTGTGAAAGCTATTAAAAAGTTCTCAGATACTCAGGACATTAGGATTTTTGATAAATTGAATTGTTCTTGTAAAAAGAAATGGCAGAAAGAATTGAATAAAGAAGTTTTACCACTCTATGAAAGAATTGTTGATACATTACAAAAGGCTAAGAAAGTTAAAGTTAAGAAGAAATAACTAATCTGCTCTTAATTCTTGAAGAAGATCTTCTGCTCCAGGAATATTTCTATCTGCAAAGTATTCAACAACATTTTCAATAGCATCTTGGTTTTTCCCACCATCTATTTTATAACCAACTTTAAAATTCCTAGTGTGTTGTCCAAGGACACTCATTAATCTAAAAGTTGAGCCTGCACAATAAGAAGGATCAACCATTGGGCCAATTTCTCGAATAGTTCTTAATGCAAGTATTGCTTTTTCTTGATCTACTTCATGATCTCCTGATACTAAACCCATTGCATCTAAGAAATCACAATAAGCAACTTGACAAACACGATCATAAGCACCTCTTTCAGTACATTCCATCATTATTGCGTATTCTTTTAAGAATTTAACATCTCTTTGTAAAGCATCATGATCATTTTGTGTTAATGATTCTTTTGCATTCTCAACAATAAAATCCAAAACATCTCTTTTATAACTATCAAAACCATCTTTTGGGATGTATCCAATTAAATCCATTTTTGTAAGTTCGTAAGTTTCATTATCTGTTCTTGCTTTTTGTAATTCTCCTCTAATGCGTGCAAGACCGTCAATTCTTTTTTCAGAGAAATACATACCAACTTGAGCAGCATTTGGTGTTTGAGTACCACACATTCCAAATAATAAACTAACATGACCTCTTGTTTCATCATAAATATCTAAAAGACGTTTAGTTGTTGAAGGAACTTCTGAATAAGGTTGAACAATTCCTGCTTCTCTTATAGGTGAAAAAAGGGAATTAAATGTTGCTATATTATCTAATGTTTGTCTTGCTTTTTCTGGATCAATCTCTGCATCTTTTCCTTTTTCCATATCAATTGCTTGTTTGAAAACACCTGATAAAGATCCATAAACAGCTTGTTCTGCTTGCATTCTTACAACCATTGGATCTGCTTGTAATAATGGTTGTAATTCAGAAGGTGTTTGGTCATCGCTAGGTCTTGCTCCTGTAGATGTTAATAAAGCATTAGTGTAAGTAATAGCATGAGGAAGTGCAGATTCATTACCTTTATCAAGATGATATCTTGTTCTACCTAAAAAACCATTAACAACTGTTTGTCTTAAACATACATCCAAAACTTCGCCATAATCTTCTCCTAATTTTCCTGCAAAATATTGCATTTGTTCAAGATTTACTTTTAATCTATCTAAATTAACTCCAGTTGAAACTGTTTTAAAAATAAAATTATGAATTGCTCCAACTACTAAATGTGAAAGAGCTGAAGGATATTCATTAGTAGGATATTTTGCATCTAATAAAGCATCTCCTTGTTCATATTCTCCTCTATTTAGTGCTTCAAGTATGTCCGCAACTTCATCATCTATGGTAACCACTTTAAGCTAAGAAATCAATTTAAGTATATAAGTCTTACTATGGATACCTATTAAGAAGTGATTAAATTAGATTCATGGAACAACTGGATGTCCATTCGACAAACTATAAACTAAATAAGCAACATATGCTATGTAAAGAAATAATAATATTCCTCCTTCTACTCTGTTAATTCTTTTCTCCATTGTTGCGAAGAGTAAGAAGATTAATGTGAATACTAACATTATAATTCCGTCGAAGAACAACATTACTGTGTTTACTTCTAAAGTTACAAATAAACTTGTAAAGCCCAATACAAATAAAATATTGAAGATATTACTTCCAACTATATTACCAATTGCAATATCTGCTTCTTTTTTTATTGCAGCGATAACTACTGTAAATAATTCTGGTAAGGAGGTTCCAATAGAAACTATTGTTAATGCAATAAATGCTTCACTAACTCCTATCATTCTTGCGATTTCTGAGGCAGAATAAACAAATAATCTACCACCAGCTGCTAACATTACTATACCTGATGTCATTAAACCAATGTTTTTCCAGAGAGGATTTATGTGTTTGTATTCTTTTGCAAACTCTTTTTTTGATGAGTGATTTCTTTTTTTGAAAGTGTTGTAAACATAAGCAACAAAGATTACAAATAAAACAACTAAGATAAATCCATCAATTCTTTCCATACCTGCTGATTGCACCCCAAATAGATACATATTATTTGCAAGAATAATAAATAAGAAAGAAGCAATAATCATAATTGGAAATTCATACATTAAAGTTCTAGAGTGAACAGTTAAGGGTACAATTAATGCAGCTATTCCTATAATTAACCCTATATTTGCAATATTACTTCCAATTACATTACCAATTGCTATATCTGGATTACCTGCTAATGCAGAGATAAAGCTAACAACAAACTCTGGCATAGATGTACCAAATGCTACTATTGTTAAACCAACCATAACTGGTGATATTTTCAAGAATCTTGCAAAGTCTGCTGATCCACCAACTAGAAAGTCTGCTCCTTTAGTTAAGACTAGTAAACTAGTTATGAAAATACATGCTAGGAAGATTACGTCGATCATTGAAGTATTACTTGGTTTGTGTGTTTATATTTCTTTTCTTTATACTAAAAGTGTGAAATTAATTAAAATATACTTTCACACTTTTGTATATACAAAGTGATTAATTGTAAATTAATCACTTTAGGTGTATATATGTATATATATATCAAAATAGAAACATTTATATACTATTATGAATATATATTCATTATATACTAAACCTTAAATGAAATTGCAAACAATTTCATCAGGTTGGTATATACTCAACCATAGAAAGTTCCAAATTTCACTTGTGATTGAGTATAAGCTTATGGAGGTAAGTAAAATGCCATGGAATGATGAAACAGGACCTGCTGGACAAGGACCATTAACAGGAAGAGGTATGGGAGCTTGTGGAGGGGGTCAAGGATTTAGAAGAGGCAATTTTGGCAGAGGCTTTAGAAGAGGCGCTGGAAGAGGTTTTAGACAAGGTTTTGGTTGGAAAGGGTGGAACCTGCCCTGGAACTGGAATAATGTACCTGTAGAACAACAACCTGTACAGCCAACAAAAGAACAAGAAATGAATATTCTTGAATCTGAGACAATTGCATTAGAAAACGAGCAAAAGTTAATAAAACAAGAGATTGATGTGATAAAAAAAAGGCTTGGTGAATTAAAAAATAGCAAAGATTAATGGTCTAAAGAATGTTGAAGATTAAAGAACCTATAAAGAAAGCTGTAAAAATACTTTGGAAAAGTTTGCCAGTATTACTTGGAATAATATTACTTATTAGTCTGGCAAATTCATTAATTCCAAAATCAGCTTATTCTTTTTTATTTAGTAAAATTCCTTTAATTGATTCAGTAATTGGTGCAAGTGTTGGAAGTATTTTAGCTGGAAACCCAGTAACAAGTTATATTCTCGGAGGAGAGTTATTAAATCAAGGAGTTAGTTTGATAGCTGTTACTGCTTTTATAGTGGCGTGGGTCACTGTTGGAGTTATTCAATTTCCTGCTGAAGCTATTTTACTTGGGAAAAGGTTTGCAATTGCTAGAAACATAAGTGCATTTGTTTTTGCAATAATTACAGCGTTTATAACAGCTGGATTAATTAATTTATTGGTGGTACTTTTATGAAAACAACAGAACAAAGTTATACTAGCTGGTATTTTTTAGGAATTGTTATTCTAGCTTACATTATTGTAGTGTTTATTAAACCAGATGCAATTATACCAAGCTTGAAATTCTTTTTATCAATAATAATAAAAATTATTCCTGTTTTTGTTGTGATTTTTATATTATTAATCTTATTTGATTTGTTTATTACTCCAAAAGCGATTGTAAATCATCTTGGCAAAAATGCAGGAATTAAAGGTTGGATTTATTCAATTATTGGAGGAATATTATCAACAGGTCCAATTTACTTGTGGTATCCATTACTTAATGAGATGCAAAAAAAAGGTGTAAGAAATGGTTTTATTGCAACCTTTTTGTATAATAGAGCATTAAAGCCTGCTTTGCTTCCTTTGTTTATTTATTATTTTGGATTGTTGTTTGTTGTAATTTTATCAATTGTCATGGTTGTAGTTTCAGTATTACAAGGTTTTGTCGTCGATAAGTTTGTTGGAAAGAACGAATGAAAAAGGTGAAAAAATAATGAAAACATATCTTGAATGTCTACCTTGTTTTCTAAAACAAACATTGAAAGTAATGGAATTAAATTCAATTGAAGAGAATAAAAGACAAGTAATAATGAAAAGAATAATGGAGAATTTAGCTAATATTGATTTAAATAAAACACCTCCTGAGTTTGCGAAGGTAATTTATGGAACAATTACAGATTCTTTAGGTTCAAAAGATTTATACAAAGAAATTAAAGAAAGAGATAACAAACATGCATTAAGCTTAGTTCCTGAAGTTTTAGAACTGATAAATAACTCTGAAAACCCTCTTTTTACAGCTGTTAAAATAGCTGTTGCTGGAAATATAATAGATTTTGCCTCTAGCCAAGATTATAATGTAAAAAAAACAATTAATCATGTTATAGAAAATGGATTTATTGTTAATGATTTTGAGATGTTTAAAAAAGAGATTGAAAAAGCTAAATCTGTAGCTTATATTGCTGATAATTCTGGAGAAATTGTTTTTGACAAACTATTAATAGAAGAGATTATGAAAAAGAACAATTGCAAAATAGATTTTTTTGTGAGGGGTTTTCCCATTATAAATGATGCCACAAAACATGATGCAAAACTAATTGGTATTGAAGATTTGGAAAATGTTGAAATAAAAGAGATTGTTGATGGTTTTCCAAATATGAAAAATAAAGAGCTAATAGATTCGCTTGAAAAATATGACTTAATCATTAGTAAAGGTCAAGCTAATTATGAGTGTTTAAGTGAACTTGATGCAAATGTTTATTTTTTATTGATAACTAAATGCCCAATAATTGCTAAGGATTTAGGAGTTGAAGCTGGAAAAAGTTTAATAAAACGCCAGCATATAACAAAAAGAATAGAATAAAAAAATGAGGTAAAAAAAATGAAAATAGCAATAGCTTCAGAAGGTGAAGATGAAAATGCAGAAGTTTGTCCAGTAACAGGAAGAGCTCCATATTTTTTAATTTTTGAAGATGGAGAACTTACAAAAGTGATGAAAAATCCTTTTGCTGTTGGTGGTGGTGGAGCAGGGTTTGGTGTTGCTCAAATGCTTAGAAATGAAGAAATTAATGCAATTGTGAGTGGGAAGTTTGGTCCAAAAGTTGTTAATGCTTTTGAAGAGAAAGGAATTAAGATCATTGTAATGAATGACAAAACAGTTAAACAAGCTTTAGAAGAGGTGAATAATGCCTAGACCAAGGAGATTTCGAAGAATAATGCAAGAGCCTGGATGTGCTTATTTCAAGCCATGGGGTGTTGGTTTGTGTGAATTAGATGAAACTCAATTGAAATTTGAGGAATTAGAAGCTCTGAGATTGAAGGATTTTGAAGGTATGGACCAAGTAGAGGCTGCTAAGAAAATGGATGTTTCTCAGCCGACATTTCACCGTATATTGGGTGAAGCTAGGAAAAAGGTAGCTACTGCATTGGTCAAAGGCATGGCAATAAAAATATATGGAGGGCGATACAAAATGCCACAAGGAGATGGAACAGGTCCAGAAGGAAAAGGGCCAAAAACAGGAAGAGGATTAGGTAAATGCGAAGGAAACAAAGAAGGGAAAACTTCTACAGAAGGTGAAGATTTGCCTAGAGGCCAAGGTAGAGGCTTTGGTAGAGGACGAAGAGGAAGGGGTTGATTTTTTCTCCTTTACAGAAGTCCTTTGGGACTTCTTAGTTTCCTTACGGAAACTTTCTTTTATTTCTTAGTATTCATAGTCACTATATAGTGAACACAACCGAAAGGTTTATATAGAAGTTATGCCTTAGTAATTGTATTATGGCAGAAACAATGTTACATTTACATCATCATTGATTCTTTTGCATAGTTTTAAATCTGTTTTTGCCCTTGGAACTGATTTTGTTTGTGGCTAGTTCTATAAAATAATGAGGTAAATAAAATGGAAAAACCAAATAATGAGGAGAAATGCGGAGAATCCGCTGGTTGCCTTCATCGTATCAGGCAATAAAAAGGAAATTAAATTAGCTTTACCAAAAGGTAGAATATATGACAAGGTTGTAAAACTGTTGAAAAACGCTGGTTTTACAATATCAGGAAATGGTCGTTCTTATAGACCAAAGATAAATGACAACAACATTAAAATTAAAATTCTAAAAGCTAGGAATATTCCAAGACTTGTTGAATTGGGTTCTCAAGATATTGCATTTACTGGAAATGATTGGGTTGTTGAACAAAGTGCAGATGTTCTAGAATTAATAGACTTAAAGTTTGATCCAGTTAAAATCGTTGCAGCAATACCTAAAAAGTATTCTTTTGATGAATTAAAAAAGAAAAAGAAAGTAGTTGTAGCTTCAGAATATGAGAACTTGACAAAAAAGTTTCTTGAGAAAAATGGTTTTGATTATGTTTATTTGCGAACTTTTGGCGCAACAGAAGTTTTCCCTCCTGATGATGCTGATATGATTGTAGATAATACATCAACTGGAACTACTTTAAAGCAAAATGGATTGGAAATAGTTGATACTCTTTTAGAAAGTTCTACTCGAATGATTGCAAACAAGCAAGCAATGCAAGATGAATGGAAAAGAAAAAAGATTGATTGCATTGTGATGTTGCTTAAGAGTGTTTTAGAAGGTAAAAAAAGAGTATATCTTGAGATGAATGTTTCTGAAGATAACTTAAATGATCTTGTAAAGATACTTCCATGTATGAAATCGCCAACAATTTCAAAATTGTATGGTGCAGATGGTTTTGCAGTTAAAGTAGCTGTTGAGAAGAATAAAGTTGCAGAGTTAATTCCAATTTTGAAAGAAAAAGGAGCAACAGACATTTTAGAATTCAAATTAAGTAAGGTGGTGGTGTAAATGATTAAAACAAGAAATGCGGTTAAAACAATGAAGGAGTATGATCCTCCAACAAAACTTAGGGCTGGAAAATTAAGATTAGATTTTAATGAGAACAGCACAGGTTGTTCACCAAAAGTAATTGAAAAGATGAGACAAATAACTGCAGAGGATTTATCTATTTATCCTGCTTATGGTGAATTACTTGATAAGATTTGTGAATACATGGATGTTCCTGTTTCACAAGTATTGGCAACAAATGGAACTGATGAAGCATTAAAGTGTTTTTTTGATACTTTTATTAATGAGAAAGATGAAGTTATTATTCTTTCTCCAAGTTTTGCAATGTTTGGAGTTTACGCAGACGCTGCTGGTGCTGATGTTAAAGAACTTTTGTATAATGAAGATTTATCTTTTCCTGTAGATAATCTTCTGAATGCAATAAGTTCTAAAACAAGAATGATTATGTTTGCTAATCCAAACAATCCAACAGGAACTTCAATAAGTAATGATGATTTAAGAAAAGTTTTGGAAAAATCTAAAGAATTTGATTGTTTAGTTGTTGCAGACGAAGCATATTTTGAGTTTTATGAAAAAAGTGCTTTAAGTTTAATAGGTGATTTTGATAATTTAGCAATAACTAGAACATTTTCAAAATCATTTGGAATGGCAGCTGTTCGTCTTGGTTTTATTGTTGCTAAAGATGAGATAATTAGAGAAATGAGAAAAGTTCTTTCTCCATATAGTGTTAATGGTTTTGCATCAACATTAGGTGTAGTTGCTTTGAGTGACATAGATTACACAAAGAAATTTGTTGCTGAAGTGAATAAAGGCAAAGAGATTTTGTATAAAGAGTTTACTGAGATAGGAATTAAGTTTTTCAAAGGTGATGCAAACTTCTTTATTGCGAATTTCGGAGAAGATTGTGATAAAATCTATGATGAATTAAAGAAAAGAGATATTTTAGTTAGAAATAGAACTAAATATCCAAGATTGAAGAATTGTTTGAGAATTGGTGTTGGAAGTTTAGAGCAGACTGAAATATTCTTGAATGCTTTCAAAGAAATTTACACTGATATTAAAGGTGATGACAATGAGTAATTCTGAGAAGGGAAAAGCGATTTTGTTTGACATGGATGGAGTACTTGTCGACGTGAGTAAGTCATATAGAACTGCAATTCAAAAAACAGCTGAGTTTTTTACAAAACAAGAAGTTACTAAAGAACAAATTCAAGAATTTAAGATGAAAGGCGGATTTAATGATGATTGGGATTTAACACAAGCAATAATTAAATCAAGAGGAATGGATCTTACTAAAGAAGAAGTTGTTGAAAAGTTTCAAGAAGTCTATTTTCAAGTTAGAGACACAGAGAAATGGCTTCTTGATAAAGAAGTTTTGAGTGAGTTGAAAAAGAAGTTCAGACTTGGAATTGTGACAGGAAGACCAAAAGATGAAGCAGTTTATGTTCTTGAAAACAACAAAGTAACAGATGACTTTGAATTTATGATTGGAATGGAAGAAATGGAAGGTAAGAGTAAACCAAACCCTTATGGGATTCTTGAAGCAATGAAAGCATTGAATGTAGAGAATGCTGTTTATATTGGAGACACAGTTGATGATATAATGGCTGCAAAAAATGCAGAAATTGAAGGGATTGGTGTTTATCCCCCTGGTTTTAAGAGTGAAGAGTTGAAGAAATTAATGATTGAAAATGGTGCAAAAGTTGTTTTAGATAATGTTAATCAGATTATTGAGGTGTTAGAATGAATAATGATAATAAAAATGAAAAAGAGAATGAAAAGACTAATGACAGAATCTCTCTTGTCGACAGGAAAACAAAAGAAACTCAAATTAAAATTGAATTAAATGTCGATGGAAAAGGAGATAGTGTAGTTAAAACTCCAATTGGTTTTTTTACACACATGTTAGAAGCATTTGCAAAACATGGTTTATTTGACATGAAGGTAGAGATAAGTGGAGATTTAGAAATAGATCAACATCACACTATTGAAGATACTGGAATATGTCTAGGCCAAGCTTTCAAAAAAGCATTAGGAGATAAAAAAGGAATCAATAGAGCTGGTTATTTTGTTTATCCAATGGATGAAAGTCTTGCAGTTGTTGCAGTTGACATAGGAGGAAGACCACTTTGTGTATTTGATGCAGAATTTAAGAGAAGATTTTGCGGAGAAATGGACACAGACTTAGTTGAAGATTTTTTTATTGGGTTTTCACAAGGTCTTGGAGCAAATGTTCAAGTTAAAATGCCGTATGGAAGAAATGACCACCACAAAATTGAAGCGATTTTCAAAGCATTTACAAAAGCAATGAGAATGGCTTGTGAAGTAAATGAAAAAGTGAAAGAAAGAATACCAAGTACAAAAGGAATGATTGAAAATAAATGAATTGAAGAGATTAAAATAGTTGGGGTAAATTGAAAATGACAGAATCATTAGGACAAATAATAAAGAATGCAAAAGATGAAGGAAAGAACGTATTAGTCATGGCTCTAAGTGCTGGAATAATAAAACCAGAACATGAATACTCCGGGGAAGCAGACAGGCGAGCTTTGATTGAGATTATCTGTAATGAAGATAAGTTTAATCCTAGTAAAGAGGAATGGAAAGATGGATACCAAGATGAGTTTATGGGGAAATATAAAGGAGATTGGCAGGCAATGTATGTTGCAATTGCAAAAGATTTTGGTGTTGAAATAAGTAGAGGGAAAGCGCTTACTGTTTACATGGAAAAATTCATTGAAGTAATGGAGGAAGAAGATGAATCTGTAGTTCCTGGGGTTGAAGATTCACTTAAATTGTTAGATGATAAGGGTATTTTATTCAGTTTACTTAGTGGACAAGAAACACCTGTAATTAATGGGCTTTATTTAAATGATGGAGATCAATTAGAGAGATATATTGACAGTGCATTAGTCCAAGGAGGAGTAATCCCATCAACACCTGAAAATATAAGAGATAGAGCTTATGGGATTATTACATTTTTAACAACACAAGATTATGATGTTGATTTATTGGTTTTGCTCGACGGTAATACAGAAAGACTTGCTAATGCTGGAACAGATGAATGGAAACAAGATTTAGGTATTGATGTTGTTAAAGTTGGTGTTAAGGATGATTGGGTTGGTGAAGGTTTAGCAGATGTTACAGATTATCAATTTGGAAGCATGCAAGAAGTTTACGAAAATTTACAGGTGATTGAATGATAGCAATAATTGATTACGGAGCTGGAAATGTAAAGAGTGTAAAGAATGCACTTGATTACTTAGGTTTTGATAGTTTGTTGACTAGTGATGCAAATGAAATAATGAATGCAGAGAGAGTTATTTTTCCAGGTGTTGGTAATTTTGGAGATTGTATGAAATCTCTGGATGACAGGGGACTTGTTGATGTTATTAAGAAGTTTATTGATTCTGGGAAACCATTCTTGGGAATTTGTGTTGGTTTGCAATTATTGTTTGAAGAAAGCGAAGAATCACCTGGAGTTAAAGGTCTAGGTATTTTTCGCGGTAAGTGTGTTAAGTTTAATCAAGGGAAAGTTCCACAAATTGGTTGGAACAAAATAAATTCCAAGAAATTTGGTGAAGGTTATGTTTATTTTGTAAATTCATTTTATGCAATTCCTGACGATGAGGGTGTTGTTGATGCAAGAAGTGATTATTTTGTTGACTTTGTTGCTGCAGTTGAGAAAGATAATGTATTAGCTACACAATTTCACCCTGAAAAAAGTGGTGATTATGGTTTAAGTATTTTGAAGAGGTGGTTACAATGTTAGCAAAGAGAATAATCCCTTGTATGGATATAAAAAAAGGCAGAGTTGTGAAAGGAATTAAATTCGAAAACATAAAAGACGCTGGTAATCCTTTAGAGCTTGCAAAAGAGTATAATAAACAAGGTGCAGATGAAGTAAGTTTCCTTGATATCATGGCATCTGCTGAAGCAAGAGGAATAATGTTGGAACTTGTTAAAAATGTTTCAAAAGAATTATTTATTCCATTTAGTGTTGGTGGTGGTATTAAGAGTGTAGATGATATTCAAGAAATATTGAAAGCTGGCGCAGAAAAAGTATCTATTGGAAGCACTGCTGTTAATAATCCAGAATTGATTAAAGAAGCTGCTGATAAATTTGGTTCGCAGGCAATTGTTTTATCAGTTGATGCAAAAAAGAATCCAGAGATGGAATCTGGTTATGAAGTCTTTGTAAAAGGTGGAAGAGAACCAACTGGATTAGATGCATTATCTTTTGCTAAAAAGATGGAAGAACTTGGTGCAGGAGAGATTTTACTTAATGCAATGGATAGTGATGGAACAAAAAAAGGTTATGATCTAGTTATCACAAGAATGTTTAGTGAAAACTTGAATATTCCGATTATTGCATCAGGTGGTGCAGGATCTCCTGAGGACATATTGGAAGTTTTGACAAAAGGAAAAGCAGACGCTGCATTAGCAGCTTCAATATTTCACTATGGTGAATACACTATCAAAGATGTTAAAGATTTTTTACAAAAAAATGGAGTTGAGGTAAGAAAATGATAATCCCAAGTATAGATTTAATGAATGGAAAAGCAGTACAACTTGTACAAGGAAATGCTGAGAAGAAAATGGTTGAAGTAGATGATCCAATAAAGCTTGCAAAAGAATTTGGAAGATATGGTGAGATTGCTGTGATTGATTTAGATGCAGCACTTGGTAAAGGGAATAATCTTGAATTAATAAAAAAGATTTGTAAGGTTGCAGATTGTAGAGTTGGTGGTGGTATAAGAACTATTGAATCTGGTAATGATATTTTACAAGCTGGTGCAAAGAAAATAATTGTTGGAACAAAAGCAAGTCCTGAGTTTTTGCGAAGTTTTCCAAAAGACAGAGTTATTGCTGCAATAGATACAAAAAAAGGTTTTATTGTTGAAAAAGGTTGGACTAATAAAACAAATAAGACACCTGAACAAGCAGTTCAAGAACTTGAAAGTTATTGTGGTGGTTTTTTGTATACTATCGTCGACAAAGAAGGTTTAATGCAAGGGACTGATTTAGAAGCTTTGCGAAGAATTAAAGGATTAACAAAGAATAAAATTATTGCAGCTGGTGGAATAACAACAAAAGAAGAACTTAAAGAATTAGAAGACATGGGAATGGATTCACAAATTGGTATGGCTATTTATACTGGAAAGATTAAATTAGATGAATCTTTTATTTCTTTACTTGATTTTGAGAAAAATAAAGGATTAATTCCAACAATTGTTCAGAATAAGAATAAAGATATTCTAATGTTGGCTTATTCTAATAAAGAATCACTAAAACTTGCTTTAAAT
>Ga0233437_1004717_pt1 | contig 15715 bp, 9 predicted proteins | sample SI_122_August201_FD_182714 | JGI IMG/M metagenome (GOLD analysis project Ga0233437, IMG submission 182714) | Seawater microbial communities from Saanich Inlet, British Columbia, Canada - SI_122_August2016_200_MG | ecosystem: Environmental > Aquatic > Marine > Inlet | place: Canada: British... | reverse complement strand
ACAATATAAACCGAATCATCCCCCCCAAAACTGTCTCTGAAAAGGTTGAAGGCCACTGCGACTGGATCACTTTTCCTGAACCAGGACTCCATGGACATATCAAATTTGAGTCGGGGGAGGCCGGCACCCATTACGATCACGATGAGTAAAAAGCCGATCCAGATCTTCCAGCGGTTTTGCCGTGTTTTGTCCGGCATTTCTTCAAATAACTGGTTGATTTTCAAAAATAGTTTTTGCATGATTCAAACCTGGAAAGAGATGAAATTATCTGTGTCAGATCGGTAGCCTTCATTTGGAAGTGCATCTTACCCGTTTCCAGCTTGGAGAGATTCAGCAGATCGTTCAAGAGGAACATGAGGCGTTGGCCGGTTTTTCTGATCTGGCTGAAATAGTGGGTCAGTTTCTCCAGCGGCGTTGTATATCATTCTGCAATTTTTTTGAAAGTATTCAACATAAAAAAGGCGCAGGTGAATCCAAAACTAAGCAATACCTGTCTGGTATAGATTGTTAATTAATCTACTGTTATATCATTTTTTTTGATGATTAACCCGATTCACGTACCGGTAAATATAAAACATCCTGAAGAATCCAGCAAGACCGATTTGTTCGGATCTCGGAGAGATGCATTGACGAATAGTCTGAAATTCTGTTAGCCGATATAAGGGGTAGGAAAGAACCGAATCGGATGAGCCTGCGCCTTGCAACTTCGTATTCTGCTTTGATACCCAAGTCATTTTGCGGATTCGATTATTCAGGTTTGTTATTCAATGGAAAAATATTTGTGTACGATCTGCGGCTGGATTTATGACGAAGTGAATGGTTATCCGGAAGGCGGCATTCCAGCGGGGACTCTATTTTCAGAACTACCGCCAAGCTGGAACTGTCCTTTTTGTAACAGTGACAAAGAGAAATTCAAAAAAATAGAAAATGGGTGATCTTCCATCTGGATGAAGGTAGAAAAGCCACAATTTTTAGACTGTCAGCGATGCCTTGCAGGCAGTTTTCTGACTGTTTCAGATGTGAAGAAGTACAAAAAGGTTGTTACAGCCAGAAAACCGGCACAGAGATAAAAGGCGTCCCTGAAAGCATCCGCCCCCAGCGAGGCTTGGGGATAAAGGGACTGCATGACACTGCCCAGTAACTGCAGAAAGAAAGCGACACCAATCATCGTGAAAAAGTTCACCCCTGTTAAAGCTGTTCCCGCTCGCTCAATGGGCATTCGCTCCTTTATATGTGCCAGCATAATCTGACCTGCGCTGGAGGCAAATCCGAAACAGAAAAAGAGAAACGCCAGCAGCATAAAACTGGTGCCCTGCTTCAAATTGGCCAGCACAATCAGAATGCTGACCATGCCGATTAGGCCTGCGTTAATTGGGAATTTCCGAGATCTGAGAATGGCATCTGAGAGATATCCACTGAGGGGGCTACCTACAACCAGCCCTACATTCATCAATAATATCAGGTTCCCGGTTGCCACCGGTGAGATGCCGATGACTGTCATCAGATAGGGCCCGGCCCAAAGCGCTTGCACAGCTGCGAATATCCCATACCTGCAGAATGATCCGAAAGAAATGATCCAATAATCTTTCAGGGCAAAAAGTTCCCGAATCCCTGAGAGTGTCTCTTTAAGGGTGACAGAAACAACGTCTGACAGATTGGCAGGCTCTGATTCTGGCGGGCGGTCTCTAACGATGAAATAAAAAAGGAGGGCAATGATCAGATTCAACCCTGCCAGGATCAGGAAGGTTGTGCGCCAGCCGATCATTGTGACAACCAGAACCAGTGGGGTGGTTGCCAGGATATTACCCAATGTGCCGAAGGAAAGCACCATCGCAGACAGGGTCCCAAAGCGCAAAGGACCAAACCAGAGAGTGATCAGTTTTAAAGTCCCCATCAGGTTGCATGCCATGCCGATACCCATCAGCACTCTGCCAATCACCATCATGGATAGGGATTCTCCGGTTGCGAAAATCAATGAACCGGCTACGGCGACAAGGGTGAGTATCGTCATGCTGATGCGCGGTCCGATACTATCCAGATAGAGCGCCACTGGGATCTGCATGAGGGCGAAGGCATAGAAAAAAGCGGCCGAAATCAGGCTCAGACCACTTGTATCCAATCCCAGATCGCTGATAAGGTTAGGTGAAATAACGGCGACGGAGACTCGATAAAACTGGGACAGCACAAAACTGGAACTGGCAATGGTAAATATAACCCAGCGACGGGAAAGGGCAGGCTTCATGATGGGTGGATAGTAGGGTCTGGAAAAATCTTCGATGATTGCAACGTTCTCTTTATATCATCACATATATGTCGATTTGGCAAAGGTGCCATTTAATTCGACCGAATCGGAAATGATCTTTTGAGCATACGCCCCACCGAGGGGATCACAATTCAAAACACGCATGAATCAATCAATGCAGCCAATTGTTTCGTCAGAAACGCGTTGGCGAAAACGTCCTGTTTTCCATCGTTTTGAATCATGATCCCCTCGGCTCAGGCAATGTGGTGAATAGTTACTCAGATTTTTGACTGAAATTGGGAAGGACTGCTATATTAAAGTCATCGTCATTCATATTGAAAAAAAGCCAGCTGACAACAGTCCAGCAGCATGAGGAGGAGATGGTCAATATTCTCGAAAAAAAAGGTGATAATATCACCCGAGCAATCAACTTCATTGATGCAGGCCTGAGGGAAAATCCGCATATTTCTGTGCACAAACTAATCTCCGATTCCGGAGCAAGATTCAATCTCTCACCGAAGGATGAGGAGTATCTGGTCAGGTTTTTTAAACAAAGACAAGCTGAATCGGGGTTGTAAAAGCCCCGCCGCCACATCATCAATGCCCCTTCCTCTCACAAGGGACTGTTTACACCCGAAAACAACAATCAGAGTGATGCTCTTGCAAATATGCCCAGCGGGGCATATGCTGAGGCATCGTGAATTATTTTCAAAATAGAAAGAAACTTCTGGATTTCGAATGAGATTGACAAGATTTTTAAAGCTGGATCGCTTTATTAAGAACCAGACAATCAGAGAATGGGTGGAAGCCCTGGTATTTGCCCTGGTTGTCGCAGGGATCTTTCGAACATGGGCCTATTCTCCCTACAATGTCCCCACAGGCTCCATGATTCACACGATTGAAATTGGGGACTATCTCTTTGCCGACATGCATGCCTATGGGTTTGTTGTTCCGTTTACGGACATTAAACTATTTCCTTCGAAGATTGAGCGGGGAGATATTATCATTTTTCCCAACCCCCTCGATCCGTCAATCTCTTATATCAAGCGTGCGGTTGCCATTGAAGGTGATGAGATTGAACTGCTGGGAGAGGAGATTTATATCAACGGCCAGTCGGAGCATAATCCGCACCGTTTTCTGGATGATCGAATGCCTCCTGTCACTCACAACCGCGAATTTACAGTTTCCAAAAAGTTCACCGTGCCGACAGGTAAAGTCTGGCCGTTGGGGGATAACCGTCGTAATTCACTTGATGGGAGATATTGGGGTTTTATCGATGTGAAAGATGTCAGAGCAAAAGGGTTGATTATCAGCTGGTCCCATGACCCCAAAGCCAGCTTTCTTTCCGGTTACCGCTTCGAAAGAATAGGGAGAATGCTGGAGTAAATCATGGGGCGGCCCCGGAATGAGATCCTTTTTTCAGAATTTGCATTCTCCAGGTGAATGGCCTAAACTCTAAGATCCTTCCATAATTCGATCGTGCTTCCTGAATTATCGGGAATTCTGGTCAAATAGTGAGGATTCTGTCACCGGGAAAGTAGTGAAGAGACCATCGGATAAAACGGGCACTTCATTCAGGCCAGAAATCCCAGCAGCAACTGAAAAATTAAAGTGAAAAAGACGATGAAACATTTGAATAGGTTGTGGAAAAGAGGACAGGATTTTCTGGGGGTCGATTATCCCATCATGGCTGGTGCCATGACGTGGATCTCCGATCATCGGTTTGTCTCCAAAATCGCCAATGCTGGCGGATTCGGATGCCTGGCAGCCGGCAACCAGCCTCCTGAATTGTTTGCCCAGGAAATTGATAAAACGAGGGCTGCGACGGACAAGCCCTTTGCAACCAACCTGATTACGATTGCTCCCAGTTATCAGGACCATCTGAAGATTGCCCTGGACAAGGGAGTTGAGTTTCTCATTTTTGCGGGCAGTTTCCCCAGAGCTTCAGAAATAAAATTGGCCAAACAAAGCGGGTCTAAGGTCCTGGCCTTTGCATCGAATGACTCTATTGCAAAGCGCATGATTCATTCGGGGGTCGATGGATTAATGCTGGAGGGTAGTGAAGCGGGAGGTCATATTGGTCACGTTTCATTGACTGTGCTTCTGCAGCATGTGCTGTTTCATCATGATGAAATTCCGATTTTCGTTGCCGGAGGCATCGCTACCGGAGAAATGATGGCACATCTGCTACTGATGGGAGCTGCCGGGGTACAGATGGGAACACGGTTTATTCTGTCGGATGAATGCGAGGTCCATCCAGACTTTAAAAAAGCGTTCATCAAGGCCCGATCCAGAGATGCTATAGCGACTCCGTCTGTCGGTTCGGAACTCAATGTGGTGGCTGTGCGTGCGATACGCAACAAGGGGATGGATGAATTTTCAGATATGCAGATGGAATTGATTCTGAAAAAACGACGTGGAGAGATCACAAAAACCGAAGCGCAATTTGAAGTGGAAAAATTCTGGATGGGAGCTCTGAAAAATGCCGTGCAGGATGGCGACATTGAACGGGGTTCATTAATGGCCGGTCAATGTGTGGGTTTGGTGAACAAAACACAATCGATTCGGGAGATTTTTGACGAAATGATTCAAGAGGGGGAGCAAACCCTGGAGAAGATCGTTTCCAAGCTGAACGCATAAGGAGAGGTGCCTTGGACACTTTTGAGGATATTCGACCCTATCGTGATGAGGAATTGCCGGCTGTGCTGAAACGCCTGCCGAATAATGAGCTCCTGATTTCAACGGTGCGGATGATCGCCTGGCCGGGGTGCCCCGACTTTCTGTCAACACCGGTGAACTTTTTAGTGAGGCTGATGCTGAAAAGAAAGCTGGGGAAAATCAGCTCCATCGACGAGTTTCAAGTGAAAATAGTCGGTGATCTGCTGTTGAATTGGGTCATCTCCCATTCAATCGATAAACTGAGCAGCTCTGGCCTGGAAAATCTCTCCCAGGATCGCTCCTATATTTTTATCAGCAATCACAGGGATATCGTTCTGGATTCAGCACTTTTAAATTACACGCTGCATCATGCGGGTCACAAGGTCCCCTATATCGCTTTTGGCGACAATCTTCTGATTAACGAACTGGTTTCAGATCTCATCCGGATCAATAAAGCCTTTATTGTCAAAAGGGATCTGTCCCCCAGGGAGCAGCTCAAAGCGCTGAAACACCTGTCATCCTACATCAAATACATCCAGTCAGAGGGCAATCATTTCTGGATCGCACAAAGGGAAGGCAGGGCCAAAGACGGGATCGATACGACCAATCCGGCAATTATTAAAATGTTCTATCTGAGTGAAAGGAAAACACAACCCGATTTTTCGGCCTTTGTAAAGTCACGTAATATTGTACCGGTAGCGGTCTCATATGAAAAGGATCCCTGTGACCGCATCAAGGGGTGGGAACTATACCGGAAACAGAAAATCGGGGAGCATAAAAAACGAAAAACCGAGGATCTGATTTCTATGGCCGCTGGAATTTCCGGTCAAAAAGGGCGGGTTCATATCGCTTTCGGGAAGCCATTGGACAATGATTACCAGAATGAAAAAGAGGTTGCACAGGCAGTAGACGAAGCCATACATCATCAATATAGATTGTGGCCCTGCAATTTCATCGCTCACGATGTCATCAGCGGAGCGGAAACCTACCGGAACGAATATAACAGCACCGAGAAAGAGCAGTTTCTATCTCCGTATGACAACCTCATACCGGAAGTCAGAGACGTTGTTTTACAGTGTTTTTCCAATCCAGTCACAAGCAGAGATGCTGAGTGTCCCACCCCAATCCAGAGCACCAGATGATTCATCGTAGTATAACCACAAAAATTGCTGACAACCTGTACTGTTTAGGGCCTGAGGAAATGCCTACCTACCTGCTGGATGGTGAGGTTCCGACCATGTTTGATGCAGGGATATCTGTGCTGGGGGAACACTATGCGACGGAAGTCAGAAACATTTTGGGGGCCAGACCGCTACACTATCTTTTTCTCAGCCATGTCCACTTCGATCACTGCGGGTCCACCGGTTATCTGAGGCAGGTTTACCCAGACGTGACCATCTGTGCTTCTTCCATTTCTGCAGAGATTATCTCTAAGCCCAGTGCTCTGAAACTGATCGGGAAGCTCAGTGCCGTGCCAGGCATGACTGAAGCGCAAAAATTCAAAACATTTACAATCGACAGAATCATAGAGGATGGTGATTCAATTGATCTCCATGAGAATGGTGTTTTGCGGGCCGTTGCCACACCAGGGCACACCCGGGATATGACCAGCTTCTACCTACCTCAATTGAGGACATTGATTCCTTCGGAAGCGGCAGGAGTGCCGGCTGGGAACGGGCACATCTATTCTGAATTCCTGGTGGACTACGAAGCCTATTTCAGCTCCATTAACCGACTGGCCAACCTTGATTTTGAGCGGATCCTCTGCGCCCATCGGTGTTTCTATGATGGTGAAGATGCGGCGGGTTATTTTGAGGACGCCATCGATCAAACCATTGGTTTCAAAGACAGAATAGCAGAGTTGCTGGCAGAGTACCCAAATAACCACGAGACCGTCGGTCGCATCATCAAAGCCGAAGAGTACGAACAGGTCCCGGAACCGAAACTGCCCGAACCGGCGTATGATCTCAATCTCGCGGCTAAAATCAACGCCGTTTCCCGACTCCTGGGCATAGCGCCTAATTAACCCCGCACCCTCGATTGCGCTAGCCGCTTAAGGGATCGTACAAAAATAACTTGGCATAAACTGTCCGCAAAAGTCCCATAAAGACCGGACATTTTGCTCACAGAATGCCAAGACAACGTGTTTCCTTTTCCGTTAATGGGGGAAACACTTGAGTAATTTTTGAGCCGACCCTAAGAACAAACTGCCAGAATCGCTATTTACGATTTGGGATGCATGGAAAGATGTATCCGGATGCTCCGATTGATTCTGACTCTTATTTTAGTTCCCGGTGGTCAGTGTTTTTTTTAGTCCAACTCTCATTAGGGTTTGACGCATCCGTTTTTTCGGCAGGTGGAAAAGTAGCTGCGAACACGCGTAATAGACTGGGCACCACTGAAAGTACGAAAGCAATGTTCATGCTTCTCTATTACCATTATGAATCAGGACCTCCGCTTTGCTTTTGAATCTCCGTTAATCTCTTAAGGCTGTTTTTTGCTTGAACATTGCCGGGCTTTATGCGGAGGACCTCTCGAAAATGAATGCCGGCGTCTTCAAACCTCCCCAGACGGGCCAGAACAATTCCTAAATCGTAATGCACCTCTGCAAATCCCGGGCTGGCCCGTACTGCCTCGGAAAAATGGTTGATGGCCTTATCAAGCTTACCCATTTTTACCATGACATGTCCCAGGCTGTAATGTGCCTTCGTATACCCGGGGTTAATTCGCAAAACGGCGGAAAAATGACCAGCAGCAGCAGCAAGTCTGCCCTTCTTCCCCAGGACAAGACCCAGGTTGTAAAGTGCGTCCAGGTGCTCCGGGTTTATCTGCAATACCTTGGAGAAATGGATGATCGCATCATCAAGGCGATCATCCATTGCCATGGTAAGTCCCAGGTTGTAATGTGCTTTTTCCTGCCCCGGATTTATCCGCGAATCCTCAAAAAAATGGTTGATTGCTTCATCAAATCTACCCTGTTTTGCCAGGGCAATGCCGATATCGCTATGCGCTTCACTATGCTCATGGTCTAGTCTCAACACGATGGAGTAGTGGGTGATCGCTTCATCAAGCCTGCCCTGCTTGGCCAGTGCAAGTCCTAATCTGTAATGGGCAGGCAGATAATCCGGGTTTATCTGCAGTGCTTTTATAAAATGGGCGATTGCATCATCATCCCTGCCCTGCTTTGTCAGAGTAATCCCCAGGTTATAATGCGTCTTGTCGTATGCGGGGTCTATTTGCAGTGCTTTGGAAAAATGGTTGATCGCTTCATCAAATCTACCCTGACCTGCCAGGGCAATGCCTATACCGTTATGGGCCTTGGTATGCTGATGGTCCAGTCTCAACGCTATGGAATAGTGGTTGATCGCTTCATCAAATCTACCCTTGCTTGCCAGGGCAATGCCAAGATTGTTGTGTGTACTTATGGAATAAGGATCATATTTTAGCACCTCTTTAAAATGACTGATGGCTTCGGGTACGTTCCCGCTCAGATTGTACAGGTTGCCAAGATAAATGTTGGCTACTGACTTATCAGGTAAAAGAGTAATTTTATTTCGAATGTTATCGATTTGCATCGAAACACATTTGCGAAAAAGTTCATCCTCTTCCAACACTTCAGCGATTAAAATAGAGTCATCTATCTCGTTGTCGCTACAATATCTTTTTACAAGTTTAAAAAAGCGTTCTTTTTGCGGGGACGTGGCTTGCGACAGGTCAACCATGTCACTGAAAGGTGAATATACAGAAAGTGCAAAAGCTGCAAAGCTTATCTGATCATCGACATTGGCTGTCATTTTTTCAGTGATATTCCTTATCTCGCTACTCAGGCTTATCCGTTCCTTAGATCGAATGTTTTTGGATATTATATCATCATCACCGTGCATCAGTTTAGGTGCGATAAATTCAAGCCGGGGATGATTGTCCGTGTTAACCTCGCCATGGCCGAAGAACCTTGGCAGATCTTCGGACACAATCAGCCTGAACAACAATCCGGGCTTTGGGAGGGACACATTTTCTGATTTCCCGACGGAGGTCATTTTCTGTTTTGCATATTCCAGTTTCAACCTGTCTTTGCCTTTAAAACCGATCAACAAGTAATCACTTCCGTTTCCGGACGGGTCGGTAACGACTAAGAGGCTGTTGGGGAAGACCTCGGCAAATGTACGGCCGACAAGGTCGAAAGTTTTCCAGTCCATCTGATACGAATGCATCCATTGAACAAATATACCACCGTTATTAAGCCTGTCTTTAGCCAGATTAAAAAAATCGATCGTAAAAAGCGCAGCAAGCCCGGCCATCCAGGGATTGGACGGCTCTGAGATAATTACATCGTATTTTTGCCTGGTGAGCTGCAGATGCGCACGCGCGTCCTGAATAATCAGGTTTGTTTTTGGGTCTGAAAGCACACTATTGTTCCATGGAATAAAAAAATCACTTGCCGCAATAACTTGATCGTTGATCTCAAGGATATCGAGTTGGTCAACAGGATAGTATAACACCTCTCCCGCCGTTATGCCGCTTGCCAGTCCAATTACCGCAACGGTTTTGGGGTCCTGGTGAAAAAGCATTGGAAAATGTGCTGAAAGTGTTTGTGTGTGCATGTCACCGCGTGATGAGGCATCTGTTTTTCCACTGTTTGCCATATAATATATAATGTTACCCAAAGCATCATAGCGTTTTATTACCGTAGTAAATCCACCAATTCCATCACCGTAATATACCAACTCGCCGCTATCTGATCTGGAAAGGATCTTGGACCCTTGAAAAAGGGATTCCAGCCAGCCTGTGTGAAAAATGGATGCCTTGATACCTCCGAAACGATGATATTTACCGGAGGAAAGCTGTTGATGGTTCCATGCCGGATAAGAAAAGCATAAAATAATCCCCGCCAGAGCAGGGACTGCAAGACCGCTAAACTGTAAAAAACTTCCCTTCCTGTTTTTAAGCATGATGCCTGCAATGACCAGTGCAAAGACAAGTTGCAGACTGACAATCGCCCCCATGCCTGCTTCCTTCCCGACAAGCGGTATGAGTAAAAATCCCGCACAGAAGGAACCTGCCAGTGAACCGACTGTGTTGAACATGTATGCAAAACCGATAGATTTTCCAACTTTTGAAACGGACCGGGTGTATATTTTCCCGACCAGGGGAAAGGTTGCCCCAAAGCAAAGCGTCGGCAGAATCATGAATAGAAAAAGTATCCCAAATTTCAACAGGCTTAACAGGCCGAATTGGTCTTTAAATGTAAAAATCAACTTGGCAAAAAATAATTGGCTACTGCCCAGAAGCTGACTGACAGCCAGAACAAGTAAAGCTGCTGCGATCTGCGTGAAAAGTAAAAGCCAGAGGACTTTTTTTACTTTATCTGCAAAATAACCGAAAATCATACTACCGAGTGCCAACCCTGTAATGAACGTCACCAGTACAATTGTGAATGAATATGTGGTAGGGCCCACAACCAGGCCGAGCAGTCGGGTCCAGATTACTTCACAGGCCATCGCACAAAAACCTGATACTAAAAAAACTGCCAGCACGCTCCTTACCTCCCAGGGATCTACCGGTTGATCGTCTGCTGTATCTTCTCTTAGATTTCTTTTTTTGGGACCTGAGGCGCTCTGTGCCGCGTTTCTATACGGCACCTTGACTTTATAACTAACCAGCAAACATGCTGCACCGATTAAAAAGTTAATCAGCATGGCAAAAAACAACGTGCCGTAAACACCCCAAAGGTTTATGAGCCAAAAACCACACAACAGGGAACCCAAAGCGGCACCGATGGTATTCAATCCATAAAGTCTGCCTGCATTTGTGCCAACATGCGACAAGTTGGTAACATAAAACCGGCATAAGATCGGTAGCGTGGCACCCATGCAGGTTATGGGGATAAACAGTATGATCGCGCAGATAATAAATGTGAAAAGGTTATAGATGATAAAGTGGTTGTAAAGCCCGTTATAAAGAACAGTTTGAAGAGGCCTGACTAAAAAGAGCAGCAGTGGAATCAAAATAGCGAAAATCCCGATTGCAAGCTCCAGCATCCCGTATATCTTGACTAAAGCCAGCGGTTCCTTGATACGATCTATTGTCCGACCGGCAAGATAACTCCCCAGGCCCAGGCCGCCCATGAAAATGGTTAGAATGATGGAGACGGCAAACGGCGCACTGCCAATAATCTCCACAATCATCCTCATCCACAGTATTTCATACACCAGGCCTGAAAGACCGGAGAGAAAAAAACAGAATAGAACAAGAAAAAATATTTTGTTGGTTGTATTATCCAGTATTTTCTTTTCAGGCATTTTTTGAATAGCGAGGATTGAAGGTTCTTATCTCTGATGACAGATGAAATGATAGGAAGTTGGTTTTGCGAACTGACGGTGAGGAATCGGGTGAAGCACATTTTCCGTCAGATGGTGCCCACAATCGCCAGTTTGGCCTGGTAGTATGGACACCTAGACAGCAATTTCGTGTTGGTTCTACTTGTTAATGATTTACTCTTTTTTAACTACGCGAATCTGCTTTTTAGAGGCTTTTTCCTGCCAGGTAGCATAGAGTTCAGAATCAAAAACTGTCAGTTGGGAACGTTCAGCATCATTGCCTATATCCTTATTGATTCCGTTGGCTCCATCTCCATCCACAAAATTCCAGGCGGGGGAACTGTCATTACCATTGTAAACCACCATCCGAATCTGCTTCTTTTTGGAGGCTTTTTCCTGCCAGGTAGCATAGAGCTTTGAATCAAAAACGGTCAGTTGGGGACGTTCAGCATCATTGCCGGTAACCTTGTTGATTCCATTAGCCCCATCCCCATCCACAAAATTCCAGGCAGGGGAACTGTCATTACCATTATAAACCACCACTCGAATCTGCTTCTTTTTGGAAACATTTTCCTGCCAGCAGGCATAGAGCTTTGAATCAAAAACGGTCAGTTGGGGGCGTTCAGCATCATTTCCCGTATCCTTGTTGATTCCATTGGCCCCATCCCCATCCACAAAATTCCAGGCGGGGGAACTGTCATTACCATTATAAACCACCACCCGTATTTGCTTTTTACCATTTTTTTCCTGCCAGGTAGCATAGAGCTTTGAATCATACAATGTATCGAAAACGGTCAGTTTGGGACGTTCTGCATCATTGCCCGGATCCTTGTTGATTCCACTGGCCCCATTCCCATCCACAAAATTCCAGGCGGGGGAACTGTCATTACCATTATAAACCACCACTCGAATCTGCTTCTTTTTGGAGACATTTTCCTGCCAGGTAGCATAGAGCTTTGAATCAAAAACTGTCAGTTGGGGACGTTCAGCATCATTATTGACCGGATCATTGTTGATTCCATCGGCCCCATTCCCATCCACAAAATTCCAGGCGGGGAAACTGTCATTACCATTATAAACCACTACCCGAATCTGCTTTTTGGAGGCATTTTCCTGCCAGGTAGCATAGAGTTTTGAATCAAAAACTGTCAGTTGAGGACGTTCAGCATCATTGCCGGTAACCTTGTTGATTCCATTAGCCCCATTCCCATCCACAGAACTCCAGGTACCGCCTTCATATTTCTTTACTCGAATCTGCTTCTTTTTGGAGACATTTTCCTGCCAGGTAGCATAGAGCTTTGAATCAAAAACTGTCAGTTGGGGACGTTCAGCATCATTATTGACCGGATCATTGTTGATTCCATCGTCTCCATTCCCATCCACAAAATTCCAGGTAGTCGTATCATCGGCAATATTAACAGTCACTGTATAATTCCGGGTCGAATCATCATCTGCTACTACTGTATAGGTGACAGAGCTGGTAAAATTATTGGAGGTAGTTCCACTGTTCTGTGTCGTGCTTCCAATTTTTACGGATGATCCGTTGGTGGTGAAATTAGCCACCAAAGCCGTGATATCAGTTTCGTAAGGCACCGTAGCTGAGATAGTGAAGCCGGAAATGGCGGCAGTAACATCGGCTGAAAGAGCACTGTTGGTCACTGCTGTAAAACTGAAGGAGGTGACGGCTTTGGCAGGGCTTAGACTTTGATCCGTTCCGGCGTTGGCTACCGGAGCTGAATTAGTTTCTCCCGCAGTGACAGTGACAACTACGACAAGTATGTTTTTACCTTTTCTGGCAGCGGTGTCTATTCCAGCCTGGACACCTACAATTTCGGCGTCGGTTAGTCCGGATTCGGTCAGACCTTTATTTAAGCCACTTTTGATGATGGTGATCCAGCTGTCCAGATCGTCATCAGCCACCCCGGCCTTGTTCAGACCCAAAACCGATCCTTCCATCACTTCATCAGCCAGAGCAGCTATATCAGAAGAACCCAGGCCCAATTTGTTCATGCCTTTTAAGGATCCGGATAAGACGGATTTAATTGCCTCTTTTCTGGTTGAGGCGTCCACCCCGGCTTCGTCCAAAGATGAGATGGCGACTGTGGTCAGGTTTTTAATAATGACAGCATAATCCATACTCGATATACCTGCCTCATTGAGAGAGCTATCGATCTGCATTACCACCGTTTTAATAGCGAGAGGCATATATAAGCTGGAAATTCCGGCCTCGTCCAGATTCTGGATGGCTATCTCCATGATCTCCTCCAGTATGGTCGAATAGCCGGAACTGGAAGTGTTGTAAAGAACTGCATTGGTTCGATTTGAAATTGAATTAGCTCTGTCACCGGATATCGAGCGGGATGCACTATTTGTCAGAGATTTAGCGATGTAGCCGGTGATAATGTCGAGAGCTTGAATCTTATGGCCATAATTGTCCAGGACACTAACACCCAGGAACGAACCTTTTAGCACTTGGGGTGCCACTTCACCGATATCGGACGAGTTGCTGACATTGGCCGCCGATACCGTTGTTCTGGCCTGAGATTGAATGGAGTCGATATCGGTCTGTTCAAAATTATTTGAAGACAGATCCGTTCCGATTTCACTGATCAGGGTTTCGGCCAGGCTACTGTTAGTGCTGGAATCATCGTTAGATATGGGCTCGGTCTGGGGATCTCCTCCTGCAGATCCCTGATTGCAGGAGGACAAAAGCATCACCATCAGCGCGAGCACAATTAAGTAAAGGACTTGTTTAGAAAGAGGCCGTTTATAGGTTAACATATCTTTTTGCTGGTTGAAATTTCCAGTTTAACATTTCGCTAAATACAGAGGGCCTATACTAAATACAGAGGGCCTATACTAAATGCGGAGGGCCTATATTGGATTGTTATAGGCCTGAACTTCTTCATAAATGATGCCAAAAAACAAGGTTAATCTTAAGATAAGATAGATACAGCATCTACAAGAAATTTTGATCGGATCTGATTTGATTGAAGGGTTTTATCTGGTTCAAATTTGGCCATATCCCCATCTCCTGAAAACTGGAAGTGGCCAAATGCCCATTTCATATTTTCCACCTTAAACCTGGAAATGGCCAAATACCCATTTCATATTTTCCACCTTTAAACACTGCTTAATCATCCCCTCTTTCATCCTTCAAAAAATCGCAAGGAAATCCCATATTTTTCCCAACCAATACTTTTTCGTTTAAAGAAATTATAATTTGATTTAACGCCCGGGAATCGCAGAAAATAAAATATTTCCTCCTGATATTTTTGATTTTTGTAGATAGATATATTAATACCTCTCTCATTAATATCGTTCTTTCGGGGGCGGTATTTCGGGCTAACGTGGGCTGAGATTTGGGCTGATTTTGTAGAGGTTAAATACTCCCCAAAACAATCCCTTATTCATAACTTATACTTCGATGTACAAAAGTGGACAAATATGGATTCAAAACGTAAAGTGGCAATGACAATTAAATCTGAGACTTAATTTGTCTGAATCATTAGTGAAAATCCTAAATGATACTTCAAAAAATACTGAACTAAAATGAGAAATTTTTCTATTTTCATTATCGTACTATTTCTTTTCTTTGTTGGTAGTTTTGTCGAAGCCAGATCGCTTGACGAGATAAAAAAATCAGGTGAAATACGCATATGCTTAGCGGGATCAGCCCATGAATATTATCAGGAAATGGGGGAAGTGTTTGCACGTTGGATGAATGTGAAACCAAGTATCAAGCGTCTGGATAGTTGGGATCACCAGTTTCACAATCGAGCCGGAAAAACTGAAAAGGAACAAAGTTACACGCCTGCACTGCTCAAAAATGGGACCTGTGATATTTACCCTAATGATCTGGTGATGAACGATTGGCGCAAAAGGAAATTGGCATTTGTAAAACTGTTTCAAAGCCAGATGGTTGTGTCCGTACACAAGGATCGTTTTGGCGAATTCAAGGAAATCAAAGATCTGCAGGGGAAAACAGCTACAGTAATGAAAAACAGTAGTTATCATAACTGGATTGAAACGAGTAACCAATCGACCTTGTCCAATAATCCGGTTCAATTTATATTCCTAAAAACCTACGACGCATGGGAGGCAGTCAGACAAAAAAAGGCTGATTTCACCATTTCTAATGCCAGTGGTATATTGAAGGCGTCAGGAGATAAGGCCAAAGATCTCAGAATTGCGTTCTCTGTTGGAAAAGCAAGTGATATTGGATGGGCTTTGTCCAAGGGCGACAAGGATTTGTTGATTGTTTTAGAAACGTTTATCAGGGGGCAACTTCGCAAAAATTCTGAATTTGATAGCATCTGGCAAAAAAAGGGGATAGGCCTCGATGAATATATGGCTTTTGTTAAAAAACTAGTGAGCATTCAGTAAACGACGTATCCATGATGAATTGACTAAAAAGTATTCATATGAAATTAAACACGATTCAAAAATTTCTCATTTTTTGCGGGACTCCCTGAAAAAATTCATGTATCTGTGGATA
>Ga0233437_1004715_pt1 | contig 15719 bp, 16 predicted proteins | sample SI_122_August201_FD_182714 | JGI IMG/M metagenome (GOLD analysis project Ga0233437, IMG submission 182714) | Seawater microbial communities from Saanich Inlet, British Columbia, Canada - SI_122_August2016_200_MG | ecosystem: Environmental > Aquatic > Marine > Inlet | place: Canada: British... | reverse complement strand
TCAGCGTGAAAGATTTCGGCGAAGCCTACGACCAGACCGTCCAATACCGCCTGGGCAACCTGGAACCGTTGGGACTCACCCGCATGGGCGCGGTGATTCGTCATGCCGTCCACAAGCTGGAAGGGGTATCCGCCACCATCAAATTGCTGGTGATTTTAACCGATGGACGTCCCTATGATCTGGAGTACGGGAATCTGGAATATGCCACCGCCGATACGGGTAAAGCCATCCGTGAAGCCCGGCGGGCGAAAATCCATCCGTTCATCATCACATCAGACCAAAAGGGCGCCGAATATCTGCGGAAAATATCGTCCGAAACCCAAAGTATCGTACTGCCCAGCGTGGATTCCCTCCCCACCATGCTGCCAGCCCTGTATAAACGATTGACACTTTAAAAACCCATAACCGCAAAAAGGACAGATCACCATGAAAGAAAACATTGACCATTTAGTGGACAAAGCAATAGAACTGGGTGCATCTGAAGCCGCCATTCTGGACACGGAACAGATTGTCTTCGATTCAAGGTCCCATTTGAAATGCCGTTTCGGATGCAACCGATGGGGGAAATACTGGACATGCCCACCGCACCTTGATATTTCCCCCGAGGCGTTCATGGACGGTTTTTCAAAGTTTCACAAAGCCATCATCATCAAATCCACGGATCCCAAAGTGGGGCAGGACGTGACACTGGCCATCGAAAAAGATGCTATGCTCTCAATGGGGAGTACCTTTGCCTTCGCCATGGTACTTTGCGTCCAGTGCGATGAATGCGCTTATCCGGAGCCCTGCAAATACCCCCACCTGGCGCGCCCCTCCATGGATGCTTACGGGATTGATATCGGAAAGACCGTGGAGCCGTTGGGATTCAAAGTCGAATTTGACCCTGAGGGACAATTATTGCCTGCCTGGTACAGCATGGTGCTGATTGATTAAGGGCGCTCTCCAATGGTCTATTAGAACAGGGGTTTTCAGTGTCTGTTGGAATTATCTGCTGCAAGGTTCTGGAAAAAGAAATCCGGGAGGTGGCACGTCATGTGCCGGAGGTCACCCGCATTGACGTTATGGAATGGGGACTGCACATCCATCCCGATGTGCTGCTGGAGACCTTGACCCGGCAGATCCGTATGATCGAAAACCGGGTCGATGCGGTCATGCTGGGGTATGGCCGTTGCCAGGCCCTGGACCGGCTGCCCCATGACTTTGCCGTACCGGTTTTTTATCCCGAGGGTGAAGACTGTATCGGCGTGCTTTTGGGGCAGGAGAGGTACGAACGGGAATTGAAACAGACGGCGGGTACCTGGTTTTTGACACCCGGGTGGACGGAACTGGGCATGGAATTTATTTTTGAGGAACTCCAGTTGCAGCGTATGGCGGAAAAAGGGCACGACCCCCTTGCGCTTGCCCATCGCATGCTGAAAGATTTTTCACGGGCACTCTTCATCGACATGAGGTTTAAGGAAAGCGATGCCTTAATGCGCAAAGCCCTTTCTATTTCCGCCGAATTCGGGTGGAAACTGGAAAAAGTGGAAGGGTCGCTGATCCGGTTGAAGCAAACGCTTTATCAAGCGGTTAATGCAGCGATTTAGGGAAAAACAGCCACATTCCCCAATAACCTCCCTTTTCGCATCCAAGCAAAATCAGCCAAAATAAACTCAAATATCAACCTTTAGATGATGGACACGCCTTCGACGAACGCGCATACTCATACCCCCCATAGGTATAGGAGATAAAAAATGACCCTTTGCGGAAATGATAAATCAAAATATGTTAATAGACTGAACCGCATCGAAGGCCAGGTGCGCGGCGTCAAAAAAATGGTCGGAGAAGACAGGGATTGCATGGACGTCCTGAAACAAATTTCAGCCACCATCGGAGCCCTGCGTTCTCTTGGGACGGTCATCCTGGAAGAACATATGAATGGATGCGTTGCCGGCGCCATCCGCAATAAAGATCATGATACCGAACTGATTCGACAGGCCGTTGAAATGAGGTTTTAATCCTTCTCTTCCAAGGAAAAGAACCAAACGGGCAACAATCCCAACATTTCCTTTGAGACAAAATGATTCTTTAACCGAGGAGATGATGATTATGGAACTCAAGACTTTGTTCATTGGCATCGTCTTTACCATGGGCATCTTTGCGGTCAAAAGCGGTGTGGGCATTCATTATCTGCTAACCCGGAAGACCGGGAGGAAAAGCAGGTTCGCATTCCTCTCCTTTTTCGGCCTCATATACCTTTTCCTGTTCTTTTCCTGCGCGTATACCATCCAGCGAATCGACGTCATTGCATATTTCGAAACGGTCCAGCGGTTTCTCAAATATGGCATGGCATTACACGTGTTGATGGCAGGCGGGGTCTTGGTCTGGGGCGTTCTGATGCTTAAAGCCGGCGGAAAATCAGTCAAAGGAAAACATGCCTGGCTCATAATGGTCTTTCCCTGCCCTGTCTGCATGACCGTCATCTTCCTCAGTTTATCTTTTCTAATTTCTTACTTTCCCAATGCAGTCCATATGATGGCCATTTCCACTTATCTTGCATTTATGGGCATTGCTTTGGCAACCGTTACGACCATGGCTCTTTGGCAAAATATCGCCAGAAGTGCACCGGAATTGACAATGGGAACCGCAATGGTACTCATCTCCATTTACTTTCTTCTATCTATCATTGTCTTGCCCCAATTTGGAAACGTTAGCAGGATTTACAGACTTGCGGCCTATCAGGGTGAAACACAGATGATGGGCCCAAGGGAACTGTTGTTGCTCATCAGCCTCTCAACCGCGTTTTTCATCGGGGGGTTCATCAGGATGACGAAGAAGCTGAAAGCGAGGTCAGAATGGACATAGGGGCTTTACTAAAATTATTCATCTATCTCATTTCTGCCTCTTTGCTATACCCGGTCATGTTTCTATTGGTTGCATTAACCCTCTGGATGCTCATTTGCGCCGGCGCATTTTTTGCCGAATGGTTGGAAAGGGTTCGGCTGGACCGTTGCGAACCCGAAGAACTGCCTGAAATTATTTCGACACCGGACAATCGGCATGTTTTCCCCACCCGGGTTGACGATTATATAGCGAAATTACGTTCCATGTTAGCCCATGGCCGGAAATCTTCCGAAATTGAGACTGAAAACCTGCTACAGGAAAAAACGCTGAGCCTCTGGAAATCACTGGAAAAAATCGGCATGGTTATTCGAATCGGCCCCGGCCTGGGCCTGATCGGCACGTTGATCCCCATGGGAACGGGCCTGGCCGCCCTGGGCCAGGGGGATATGACAAAACTCTCATCCGATCTCGTCATCGCTTTTACAACCACTGTGGTAGGGCTGACCATGGGCATGGTCGCCTACTTTTTCTATACCATCAAGAAAAGGTGGGTCGAAGTCGATATCAAGAACATTGAGCTGGCCACCGATCTGCTTTCCGATCACCCCCACACGAAACGGGAAGTTTGAAATGAAATATTTAAAGAGGAAAAGAACCAACATGCGTGCTCGCGGCGCCGTGGTTCAAGCGGGTCCGGGGAACGACCCCTTGACGGGAGTGGCCAATCTCTTTGATATCGGTCTGGTTTTTATCGTGGGACTGATCGTCACCATTTTTTCGGCCTACAATCTCCAGGATCTCCTGAGTGAAAAATCGGAAATGACGATTTTGAAAATGAGTAAAAACCAAGAAATGGAGATTATTACCAAAAAAGGCAATAAAATAAAAGCCATGAAAGTTTCCAAACAGAAAGCCAAAGGACGGGGTGAAAGGCTGGGAGTCGCATACAAATTGGAAGATGGAACAATGGTTTATGTCCCTGAATAGCAGGCTTGGTGATGACCCCGCAAAAAGACGATTTTTAGTGATAATATGTTTTGTTCTGATGATGTTCCCCGCCCCCGCTCTCTCAAAGCAGTTGACGCTTCTTGTACTGGATCAAGAGAGTTACCTTCTCGATCAATCGATCAACGGACTCACGCTTCCCAAAGACATTAAAGTCCAATCATTCACATTTTCCGACCTGACGGAAAACCCATCCGCAAAAGATTTCGTCAACGCATCCGACATCATCGTTTTAGATGTGATGGCGAGCGAATTGACGGATTATGTGCTGGAAAATGTCAACGTTGCAGAGAAAAAGATCCATGCTTTGAGACGATCACGGGATGATGCAGGGCTCAAAAGGAGGGGTTTCATTTTTGATCCCCATTTTCAAAAATATTTTTCACACCCGTCTATCGCCAATGTTCAAAATATGATTTATCGCATCGTGCATCAAAACTTTGACCGGAAGATTGCCTATGAAGAAGTGAAAAAGACGCCCCAGACAGGCATTTACCATACCGATGCAAAAGCGCTTTTCACGGATTATGAAGCATATCTCAAATGGTATGAAAACCGGGCGCATTATGATGAACACAACCCCTGGATCGGCTTGATGCTCTATACTTCCAATCTTGAAAAAGGGCAGGTAGAGGCCATTCACGCCCTCATCCAGACGCTTGAAAATGAAGGGTTTAACGTGCTGCCCTGTTTTGGCTCTGAGCACTTTATCCTGCCCGCTTTCCTGGCGGATGACAGAGGGAAGTCCCGAGTGGATCTTGTTTTGGCCTTGTCCCTCAAATTCTATTCGGCTCTCAACCCGAAAATACAGCGCGCCCTTAATGAACTCAACACTCCCATTTTCAACGTGATAAACCTCAACGCCATCACCATTCATGAATGGCGCGTTGATCCCGTGGGCATTCCGAGCATGGACCTTGTCTGGAGTGTCTCAAACCCGGAAATTTCCGGAATGGTGGAACCAACTCTTTTGACCGGAAAGGTAAAACTGGCAACCAAAGAATCAGATAGAAGCCTCTTTATCCAGGAGCCCATCCGTGAAAACCTGGGGCTTCTCCTGCCCCGCCTGAAAAAATGGATCCAATTGAAAAGACGTCCTCATAAAGAAAAACGCATCGCCATCCTCTATTACAACAACAGTCGGGGAAAACAGAATGTGGGCGCCACATATTTGAATGTATTTGCCAGCCTCGAACTGATTCTAAACCGCATGAAAGACGAAGGATACCGATTGGAGGTAGACGAACGCATCAACCGGGATGCCGTCAAAGAGTTGGTCCTGAAATTCGGGCGAAATATCGGAAGTTGGGCGCCTGGAGAACTGGACCGATTGCTTAAACAAAAGAAAACGGTCTTGCTGCCCGTTGCCACCTACAAGAAATGGTTTGATCTGCTCCCGGAAGACTTCCGGAAAAACGTAATCCGGCAATGGGGGCCCGTGGAATCCTCAATCATCATGATGCGAAATAATCAATTGATCATACCGGTCATAATCCTCGGCAACGTACTCATCATGCCGGAACCCGCCAGGGGGCGGGGGGATGATCCTATGAAACTCTATCACGACAAAACCCTCTATCCCCATCACCAGTATATTGCGGCTTATCTCTGGTTGAAACACGTCTTCAACGCCGATGCCATGATCCATCTGGGGACCCATGGCACCCAGGAATGGCTGCCCGGGAAACAGGCGGGATTGTCGCCCTCATGCCCCCCGGATGTCCTGATAACCGACATCCCCAATATCTACCCCTATAACGTAGACGTGGTGGGAGAAGGCATCCAGGCCAAAAGGAGAGGGAGGGCCGTTATTGTGGACCACCTGACCCCGGCGGTCAAGGAAGGCGGGCTCCACCATGAATACAGCAACCTCTATAGTATGATCAACAACCATTGGCAGTCTGCCGCCATGGGGAGCAGAACCGATTCGGCGAAACTTCTAAAAATTGAGGAAGCCATCAGAAATATCGGGCTTGATAAGGATCTCCAGATATCGGAATTTAACGAAAATGCGCTGCGGCAAATTGAACAATACCTTCTTGAAATGAAGGAAAATCTGATGCCCTACGGCCTTCACACCTTTGGACAATCTCCCAACAGAGAGAGTCTGACGGATACGGTAACGGCCATTATGAAGCAGAATCCGTCTTTAAGAAAGGCGACCATTGAAAAAGCGCTCCTGGATTCCGGACCCAGGGAAATCGATCACCTGATGAAGGGCCTTGACGGCGGGTATATCCCGCCCGGACCGGGGAATGATCCCATCAGGAACGCCTCTGCAATTCCCACAGGCAACAACTTTTACGGTTTTGACCCCAACAGGATTCCCTCTAAGACAGCGTGGGACCTGGGGAAAAGAGCCGCTGAACAACTGATTGAGAAAAGCCTGAAGGGAAACGGGAAATACCCCGAAAAAGTCGCCGTGGTTCTGTGGTCCACTGAAACCATTCGAAATGAAGGTTTGAACGAAAGCACCATCCTTCATCTCATGGGGCTGAAACCCGTATGGGACAGCAACAACAGGGTTACCGGCGTTATGGTGGTTCCCGGAAAACAGTTGAATCGCCCCAGGATCGACGTACTGATCAACCCATCGGGGCTCTATCGTGACCTCTTTCCCGACTTCATGCTCTTTCTGGACAAGGCGGTTCAGAAAGCGTCCATTCAAACCGATATGCGGAACCTCATTCGTGAGCACAACAGCCGCATCAAGGATCATTTGATCCAAGGGGGCATGGACGAAAAAGAGGCGGATCTGTTTTCCAGAGTACGTATTTTCGCCGAAAAACCAGGAGACTACGGAACAAGCGTAGATACCATGGCGTCCAATTCGGGGATTTGGGAATCATCCGGAGAGGTGGCTGAGGTGTTTGAGAACAGGGAGGGTCATGCTTTCGGAATGGGCAAGTGGGGGGCTCCCGCAAAAAAACTGTTCAAGGAAAACCTGAAAAACGTCAACACCACCATCCATTCGCTCTCCTCCAACATTTTCGGCGCCCTGGATAACGATGACATGTTTCAGTACCTGGGAGGGCTGTCCCTGGCGGTCAAACATGAAAGCGGACAAGACCCCGATACCCTGATCACCCTGCAGCGTTCGCCCGGTCAGGTGCAGGTGGAAAATGCGGCGAAAACCTTTGGGCGTGAAATCCGCACCCGATACCTCAATCCCAAATGGATCGAGGGCATGAAAAAGGAAGGGTATGCGGGCGCCCGTGAGATGTCGAATTATGTGGAATATATGTGGGGCTGGCAGGTCACAGTGCCCAAAGCCATCGACAAGGCCAAATGGGAGCAGACCTACGAAGTTTACGTGAAAGATAAATACGGGCTGGATATCAAGGAATTTCTCAATAAAGAGAATCCCTGGGCCTATCAATCCATTACGGCTCGAATGATGGAAACGATTCGCAAAAGCTATTGGAAAGTGGACGATGCGGTAAAAAAGAAACTGGCCGTTGAATATGCTGTAAATGTCGTGGAAAAAGGCGTCGCCTGCTGCGATCACACCTGCAACAATCCTTTCCTCAACCAGATGGTGGCGAGCATCATCAGCCTGCCGGGGGTCATGTCGCCCGAGATGGTGGAAAAATTCAAGATCGCCATCGAACAGGCCATGGGCAAGACCCTGACTGCGCAAGTCCTGGAACGAAAAGCCTTGCAGAAAAAGTTGAATGAAGGGTTCGATCAGCAACCGCAGACTTCCGATGCCAGATCATCTCAAGCGAAATCATCCCGAAAAGAGGCGCCTGCAAAAGAAATGGCTGATGAAAAAAGCATTGAAGGTTATAAAATGGAGGAAATTAAGGAGAAAGATGAAACAAATGACCTTTCCTCCTCAGGCGTGCAATGGTTCGCTTCATTTTTTATTGTATTGATCATGGGCCTGGCGGTGATTGGGGCCAGGAGAGCCAAATAGGTCCTTCGTGCCTCTCAACTGATTTGAAATGCTGTTTCGGATGCAATCGCTGGGGGAAATACTCGACATGCCCACCGCATCTAATGCTTTACCAAGCACTTGGAGTATGCCATAGGGCTGCGCGCTTGATGCCTTGTATCTTCGGCAAAAGAGACGCTTGCAGGTTTCAGGTATTATGATCCGCGGGGGCTCAAGGCAAGATCTTTAAAAGCCGATCCAAACCCATAACAAAAATCCCTTTGTCCACCTGTTCGAGATGTCCCGGTGTTTCAATGACCTGAAAGGCCATTGGAACCTGCAAGCGATCTTTGAAGTACCGCAGATTGGGTGAAAGCGTCCTGTCGCTTATTTTGCATTCAATCAACAAACATGCCTTTTGATTTGAGGTGATAACAAAATCGACTTCCCGCCCGTCTTTTGTTCGAACGAAGGAAAGGTTGAAATCTCCTTTTCCCCACTCAGTCCAGGCCGAAACGGCACGCCTCAGCTGGACAGCCACGAAATTCTCAAAGCGCTTGCCTTCATCTTCCAGCAGTCCCCAGTCCCAAAAGAAAAATTTACGTTCCTTGCGGACAGACCGGGCCAGGTGGGCCGAATACGGGAGAAGATCAAATACGAGGTATACCTTTTTCAATATCTCCAGCCAGTTTTGTACGGAGGCATGGGCGCATCCCAGAATATTTTTGAGATTGTTTACACTGAGGGGAGATCCAACCCGTTCAGGCAGCAGAAAAACGAGCGTTTGAAGTTTTTGAATGTTCTCTATCTTGGAAAGATCACGCACATCTTCCGTGGTAATCAGGGATATATGATTGTTTTTCCATCTCTGGTAGAATTCTTTTGTGCCCACAGATGCGGGTTCCGGAAATCCGCTCAGGTGGTATAGATGATCGGTCGCCTCGGAAAAGAACTGATCCGGTTCATGGAAAGGGTCTTCCAACACGTTCGGGGTCCAGGCGGTGTCACGATCCAATATGACGCCTGTCAAATCATTGGGATGTAACGGATTCATTTTGAACAAAAAATATCTGCCGACCAGACTATCCCCGGATCGACGAAAATAATCCAGGCGTGCACTTCCGGTAATGATAAATTCGATAAATTCTTTCCATTCATCGTAGTACCCCTTGAGAATATCTTTCCAGTGGGGATACTTATGAATTTCATCGAACACAATCCATTCACGATTCTGTGTGGACGGAGGGCTGCCCGACACGAGCGGTTTCGATATATTCGCAATAAAAAACAGAGGATTGGATGCAAACTGTTGTCTGAGGGTAAGACTATCCCAGTTATGATAGTTGTCTCTCTGTCCGATCCCTTCAAGATATTGTCTGACGAGGGTTGTTTTTCCGATCTGGCGGGGTCCGCAAATAAATGACATCCTCCCATGGAGGAAATCCTGGTCCAGGGCCCACTGGCCTATGATATTCCGGATATCCATGAGGCCATTTTACATGCTTATGGAAAATAGTCAAGTCTATTTTCCATAACAGTAGAAAATAGACAGGAACAGGCTGGATAGGGGCAGGTCTACATTTGACCTTTTTTGAAACCGGCGGATCCGTTACGACACAGCAATTCTTATTTTGGGCATGGAACCCGCTCTCGTTCCCACGCAGAGCGTTGGAACCAGGGTCTTCCAGTAACCGATCATTCCATTAAAACCATGGCGAAAAAATGCCATGTTCCGTATGTTTCTTTTCGGGTATCGATCTCAAAACCATTTCTGCGGGCTGTTTTAAACACATCAATGCCGCAGGCTTCCATCATGGGTCTGATCTTCGTCGTTTTCACTTCCGTTTCCGGAGACTCGCACGGAGCCTCATTTTTTCCGGTGGGTCACGTACCGCCCGAACTACCTGAACTCCCTGCACCCGAAGCCGACCCGACTCCTTTAGAAAGCGCTGTCAGTGCAAAAGCCTTATAAAATCCATTGTGATAGGCTTCACCCTCCAGGCGACAGGCGATTTCGGTCAACAACTGCCCATCTTCTCCATTGAGCAGGATGGCCCTTGAATATTCGCCCATCACTTCTTTGACCTCGTCGAGTCCCGGCGTCATGGGCGGATGATAACCGTCTTTACCATACATGGGGCATCCGTAAACGCATTTCCATTTCACCCACTTTTCCACCACTATGGAGTCCGTATGGATAACCTTCACTTTTTTCGCCCCCATTTCAAGGGCACGCGCTGCCATATCATGAATGGTTGCCGCCTGTGGCGTAGACAGGTTCTCGTTTCCAGCCAAATTGAAGCCCTCCTGATTTTTGGAATGCAGTTGCGGTTCATGCCCCGCTGTTTGGGGTTTGCGTGCGCGAATCAACGCCCCCCTGGTTTTGGGAGAGCTGTTGAACCCTGTTTCGCCCATGCGTTCAACATCCACGAAACCCACCTTTATCAAAGTTGCCAGAAATTCCATTTCCGGTACGGCGCCACCCTCTCATTGAAACCAGGTGGCCACGCGATCCTTGAGTTCCTTGGACTGAATCCCCGAAGCAAACTGATCCGCCATGAACAACCTTCCACCGGGCTTTAACAGGTTGTATACCGCCTTGAGGGCTTCCTCTTTTTCCGCGATGAGACTAAAAACACCGTTGGATATGGCCACCTGAAAATGCGATGCCTTCCCTGTCAAGTCCTGTACCCGCCCCACCTGAAAATCGATATTCTCCGCATTTATCATCTTTTTGTTTGCATCGGCCTTTTGAACCATCTCAGATGTCGAATCAATCCCTAAAACTCTTCCGGAAACACCAACTAATGTTGCAGCCAAGAGGGCATCTACGCCTGATCCGCAGCCGATATCGAGCACATGCGCCCCAGAAGGAATTTCGCCCAACGAAAACGGGTTCCCCACGCCGCAAAAGGAACCAGCCACCTGATCCGGCAAATCCTTAATGAGCTGATCATCATACCCTAATCCTTTGAGACCATCACGACCCGTAGGGTACTTGAAATGGCCTTCAGGCGTTACCGCAACATTTTTATATTTATCACGGATTCCAGCATCTATCTGCTTCAGATCTTGAACGCTCAACTGGGAAGACATGACATACCCCTTTTCCTTTTTCGGGATATCAGGAACACCCCTAAAAATTGAACACCTTTGCCTCGGCCATCAGATCAATAAGATGGGGTGCGCCATCGAACATCATGTTGGGAAAGAATTTCGCCTCGTCAACCTGACGGGCATTTGCGCACGGCGGTCAGACCCCAATGGGAATCTCTTTTTCGAGCAGGTAAGGGAAATAATCGCCGGGGCAGTCTCCGGTGATGGTCTTTTCCGTGAAATCCCGGGTGTTGTCGGCCCACAATGTGCCGTCTTCGATGAAAAAGATATGGACATTGTGTCCTTTTTCATGGGTAACTTTGGCGAATTGAAAACATCGTGCTGCAAGATCCACATCTTTCTTGCTGAGTGTATAGACGAAATTTGCCATATTTCCCTCCTCATTAGGGGCCCAATTTCAGGTTTATTTCTTTATGGACATGCTGCGATAGCGAGTCTTTTTTTTCAGCGTTTCCATCAACTCATCTTCGGTTAATTGTTCAGCGTTATATTTCACTTTTGCCTCACGTCTCATGGCCTTGACTTCGAAACTGATAACTCCTGCGATCCCATCCAGGGCCGCTGCGACAAGCGTCTCTCAGGACGGTCAATTCAATTTCGGAATGTCCAACAACACTTCTTTTTCTTCAACTTCGCCCATGGCAAGCCTCCTTATGATGATCCATAAAATTTTACCCCATTTACCAACCGTTCATCCCAATTGCGGGCAAATACCTTCATCCCCCCTTTCGCGATTCCCCAAATTTCAGTGATCCAAATGACTTGCTTCTTGTACCGCAACCGTTAAGGACTCCATGTCGGGAATGTTGTTAAAGGCGATGGCTTCATTAATGACAATGGAAGGCACCGCCGGCATACGCCCGCAGATGGAACCCAGTTCGGCATGACGCGCAACACCTTCACGAGAACCCACGTCCACCACCTCCCACCCTAGAATCCCCGGATCAAATTCAGGAGCGATTTCCTCAAGGATGGCCAGGGCGAGGTCGCACATCATACACCCCTTTTTTTTCGCAACAATCTCTACCCAAACCTTTTTCTGACGCATTTTCGTGTATCCTTTCCCTGCCTAGAAACCAGCAGATTGAAGATGGACCCTCTTTGTTCAGGCGAGCTTTCGGGCATTCATGTGCCTGACACCTGCACATCAACGCTTCCTTCCCGGGCCAACTTGTTTAGAATGAAGATCGTACTCTCTCGTTCAAGTCTGAGATATCGGGCCACCTCTTCAGGTTCGATCCTCTCTTTTCCTTTTAGAAAAGCGAGAACCTCCTTTTCTATCTCTTTCAGCCAATCGTTGAACAGTCCTCTAAGCTCCGGGGTGGAATAGGTGGCTATCTCATAAGAATAGTTGATTGCAGCGAGGACTTCCTTGCTCATTTCTACGGGACTCACGCCTGAGTCCGCACATTCTTCTATTCAATGCCCCACCATGTCGACCAGTTCCCGGCCCTTATTGTGATTTGCAAGGGCTCCCTGAAGGACGTCTTTTTTTTCTTCTTCACTCAAATCGACCAGGAGGGACGCCACCAGACTCTGAAGGATTTCCTTTTTCAGGTCAGGGCTCAGACCGACCAGGGTCTCTCCTATTTTATTGCTTCTCATCAGGTTTCTCCCTTAACTTGCTTTTAACCTTCCTTTTTTAAACTGATCATCCGGTTTTCCATCCAAAGCCCCCATGGCACGATTGGTCTGCTGTGATAAATGGCTCAAGACATCGATCAAATCAGGGGAAGAAAGCCGGTAGTAAATAAATGGGCCGTTTCTTTCTGTTCTGACAATTTGAGAATTCCGCAGGGTCCTCAGATGAAAAGAGACAAGCGTCTGGGGAAGATCCGTTGCGTGAATAATTTCGGTCACTGAAAGCGAACCTTTCCCGATGGCCATAACGATCCGAAGGCGATTCAACTCAGCAAGAGATTTGAGTATTTTGACGAGATTTTCCATTGATAAATCAGCGCATGTTAGCGGCTGCTCATATAAACGAACACTCATATGCTATATGGGTTGGGTGAAGTTTGTCAATTCAAATATCATTCTTAACGCTGATCGGTTACCAACCGATATTTCCCAAATAGAGCATCATCACATTCTCTATCAGTTCTGTCGCTTCAGAGTACTTGACATTTCAGCAGCTTCCTGGTAGGCGTACCCCCTTTGGAAAGAGAAGATACATGGCCGAACAACCCCTCACAACAGACCATCCCCCATCCACACCCTGCATCTCCGTGCTGGGTACGGGGTCGGATGTGGGCAAGAGCATCATCGCCACGGCCCTTTGCCGGATATTTTCCGATATGGGCCTCCGGGTGGCCCCCTACAAGGCCCAGAATATGTCCAACAATTCGGGCGTCACCCCCGAAGGCCTCGAAATGGGACGGGCCCAGATCGTTCAGGCCGAAGCCGCACGCACCCCGCCCCACGTGGACATGAACCCCATACTGCTCAAACCCACCACCGATATCGGATCACAGGTAATTTTGCATGGGAAAGCCGTGGCCAATGCCACGGCACGGGACTACCATGAGCGGAAACAATCGTTTCAGGTGGCGGTCAACGGCGCGCTGGATCGACTCAAGGCCGACTTTGATATGATCGTCATGGAAGGGGCCGGATCGTGTGCGGAGGTCAACCTCATGGAAAACGATATCGTCAACCTGAGCATGGCCCGGTACGCGCGGGCGCCGGTCATCCTGGTGGGGGACATTCACAGGGGAGGCATTTTCGCCCAGATGGTGGGCACCCTGGCCTGCCTGCCGGAAAGGGACCGCCCATTGATCGCCGGATTCATCATCAACCGGTTCAGGGGAGATATCACGCTGTTCGAAGACGGGAAAAAATGGATTGAGGCGCATACCCAAAAACCGGTGTTCGGGGTGCTGCCATGGTATTCCCATTTCAAGATCGAAGCCGAGGATTCGGTGGTTATTGAAAACCCCTCCACCGCGTCTCTCCAGAAACAACCCCTGCCGGCAGTGGCGATCATCCGAACCCCGCACATCTCCAATTTCACGGACTTCGACCCCCTGTTGGACACAGCGGGACTCAATGTCTATTTTGTGGAAAAAGTGCAGGATTTGTCCCTGTGCAACGCCGTTATTATTCCCGGTTCCAAAAACACCCGGTTCGATCTTCAATGGCTCCATGACACCGGATGGACCGAACAAATCCATTCCTATGTGGAAGCCGGAGGACATGTGCTGGGGATCTGCGGCGGGTATCAGATGCTGGGTTCCATGGTTCAGGACCCCGAGGGCACCGAGGGGAAACCCGGCAACACGCAAGGGCTGTCGCTCCTACCGGTGAAAACCATACTCAAGGCCCCCAAAACCACCACCCTGTCCAGATTTCAGTGGGAAGGCATCTCCGGCACCGGATACGAAATCCACATGGGCCGGAGTATTCTCACGGGCGGTCATCCTCTCTTTGAGATGCTTGAACGGAACGGGGACCCCTGCCGGGAAACGGACGGTTGCCGCTCCATCAGCGGCAATGTCCTGGGAACCTACATGCACGGTCTGTTCGACACACCGGCTGTGACGGCAAAATGGCTGGGGATGATCGGTCTCCCGGATATGGCCGTTTCCCAATCAGGCGGTTATGAAGACCGGGACCGGGCCTACGATCTGCTGGCGGAACACTTTAAAGCCCATGTGGACATGGCAGCCATTGCCGGGCTCGTCGGTCTGTAATGGCCCCTCCGCAAAAATATTATTCATTTGGGAAATAAACAACCATGACCAAGACAGAATTTCTGAAAAACCTGGAAAAAGCCCTTAAGAAAATCATCTGCGACATGTTTGACCAAGACGGCACACCTGAGACCCGTATGGCGCTCGAAAATCGAGTTGCGGAGTTCGTCCGGGACAATGCGGGGGAATACAGTCTTGAGGAGTTGATGGAAACCTTCACTTCTGCAGAGGCGTCGATGGCACTATTTTTTGAGTTCCAGGATGCCAAAAGGATCTGCGGAGAATCCGAAAACCCTTAGAGTCTTCCAACGCGTCAACGCCGGAAAACCGGAAAGGGATAATTTTCAAACAGGCTCTCAGCAGCATTTGTAAAGCCTCAGGAGCCGTTCATCCATGAGGAAATAAAATTTCATGAAGGAGGACCCGTCAAACCGGGTTCGCACCCCGTGGACGGTATCCGCCAGATCGATGGTGCTGCGCAGGTGGGTAATCATGATGAGCTGTTTGTCGGTGGCCACATCCTTCAAGAACGCCTGCATGGACTTGTGGTTGGTATAATCAAGGGACGGCTCCACCTCATCGAGAAGATAAAACTGGCTGTCGAACAAGTGAAACACCGCCAGTTTCAGGGCGAGACTGGTGATGGCTTTTTCTCCCCCGGAAAGCTGGTGAGCCCTTCTTGTTCTATTCCCGGACAGTGTTACCGTAACATCGATTCCCCGCTTGCCGTTTTGAGATATGACATCCAGCTGCACTTCTGCCAAAGGCATCAGATAGGACATGTACCGTTGAAACAGGGGGGCGACTTTTTCCCGGATGTGCCTGCCCAGATCCGCCTCGGTCTCCACCTCAAGCAACGCCTGGATGGCCGAGAAACGTTCCTGTGGGGGAAGCTGGATGAGATCATTGATCTCTTCCTGCCGGATAATGGTTTTCAAAGAATGTTCAATCCGAAGGGAGGTCAGCTTTTTTGAAAAATCAGACCGGCTGCAGGGCTCACCTTCAATGCGGAACCGGCTCCGGCCATCCCGGGATAACTCCCTTGATAATTTGAGGTCAGGGCTCTCTTTGTCCGAATTTTCTTTAAAGATCAGTTCCACCTGTATCTTCTCGGCAGGGGGATATTTCTTACTGCCGCTGAAAAACAGTTCATCCGGGTCGTAACACCGGAGCCGCCCGATGTCGTCTTCTCCCATGGCCCAGAC
>Ga0233437_1004714_pt1 | contig 15726 bp, 14 predicted proteins | sample SI_122_August201_FD_182714 | JGI IMG/M metagenome (GOLD analysis project Ga0233437, IMG submission 182714) | Seawater microbial communities from Saanich Inlet, British Columbia, Canada - SI_122_August2016_200_MG | ecosystem: Environmental > Aquatic > Marine > Inlet | place: Canada: British... | reverse complement strand
AGAAATTTTGATTAACTCTAATTTAATCTCTTGAATTTCTTCATTTAACTTTTCTAATGTTATTTCCATTTTAATATTTCTAATAGGATTTTAATATATAAATTTATCGTTAACTTGCTACTTACAACTCCTTAATCTCGCGCACCGCTTTAACAAATTCCTGAACTTCTTCTTCTGTATTGTAAAATCCAAAACTTGCTCTTATTGTTCCATCCTTAAACAAAGTTTTTTGAGTTTCTTCTTTATTAAACCAAGAATGGACACAATGTAATCCAGAACGAACCATAATGTTGTGTGTGTTGTTTAACAATAAAGACATTTCATGTATGTTTTTATCTTTTATTGCGAAAGATAAAATTCCTGAACGCTTCTCTGCTTCCTTAGGTCCAAGAATTACTACACCTTCAATTCCTAATAATCCTGAAGAAGCAATTTCATTTAATCTCACGACATGTTTATGAATATTTTTAATCCCAACTTTTTCTAAATATTCTATTGCTGCACCAAAACCCATTATCCCTGGGTAATTTTGTAAACCTGCTTCAAACTTCTCGGGAATTTTAGCTGGAACAAAATCATCATAATGTGAATCTTCAACAGTCTCTCCACCTACTAAAAACTGATTAAGCAACTCCAAATTTTCTTTTGTACTAATTAATGCACCAACACCGTTCGGTCCTAATAATTTGTGTGAAGAAACAGCAATGTAATCTGCACCTAATTTTTTAATGTTAATTTCTTGATGCTGTGCAGCTTGGGCACAGTCCAACAACACTTTTGCACCATGTCTATGTGCTAATCTAATCACATCACGAACTGGATTAGTAACTCCATCTAAATTTGAAGTGTAAACAACACTAACAATCTTCACTTTACCTTTGTGATCATTAATCTTTTTTACAAAATTGTCCATCGAGAATTCATTCTTTGGTCCTGATTCAATAATGTCATGTTTAATGTGCCATTTCTTTACTTTTCTTAACCAAGGAATTAAATTTGAGTTATGTTCTTTATCTGTTGTTAAAACAACATCGCCATTTTCGAATGGAAAAGAATTTGCTACTAAATTAATTGCTTCTGTGCAGTTTTTAGTAAAGACTACTGCTTCTTTCTTAGCTCCAAAGAAATTAGCTATTTTCTCTCTAGCACTATCCTCTTCTTTTCCAACTTCTTGAGAAATTGTGTGGTTGCTTCTTCCTGCACAACCAGGATAATTTAAATAATATTCTTCAGATTTTTCTAACACTTGTGTTGGTCTTAAAGACATACAGGCATTGTCAAAATAAATAATTGGTTTGTCATTAATTTTTCTGTCTAAGACTTTAAAGTCTTTTCTTAACTCCTGCGTTTCTATCTTCTTTCCAAATATTGATTCTAGCATTCTCTTAAATTTTTATCTCTCATTTTTTTATTTTTTATTCTCTTTTAAACACTGCAAAATATAACATAGTTAAAATGATTAACCCACCAAGCGCAAGTAATGAATAACCAAACCAATCAACATCTGTGCTTAACTGCTTTTCATAAACTCTTAATGGTTTTGGTCCAATAAAAGTTTGGTCATTTACAAAGATTGTTGGTGTTCCTTCAACGTTCATTTTTTTAATTTCAGTAATTTGTTTCTTTAAAAGCTCTTCAGCTTGCTTAGTATTGGAACAAAAAATAATCTTGTCTTTACTAATTTCTTTACTTTCTTCAGTTTTATCAATTTCATCTAAGATTGAGTAAACATTTTCTTGATTATCTAATTCAGCAATGGGCATCTGCATCAAAGCATTATGAAATTTCCAGAATGCAGTTTTGCTTTCTTGATATAAACAGTTTTCTAATTTAAACATGTATTCGTATTCTTCATATAATGGTAAGTGTATAAACGTGAACTCGATAGTATCTTTATTAGCAACAACTAGTTCGTTAATTACTGGATTAACTTTTCTAGTATTTACGCAAGTATAACAGCCAACATAAACTAATTTGTCTTTGACATCTTTAGGTTGATATACTGGAAATAAAGAGAGGTCTACATTTTCTAAGGTTGGTTCTTGTCCAGCCGTTTGTGTGTTTACATCATCATTATCACAAGCAGTTATTTCTGAATTGCTTCCAGTAGGATCAAATAAACATAGTCCTCCTTGATCTTCTACACTAGGGCCGTTACAATTACCATAAACATAATAGTTGTAACCAGAAACTCCGCTCCAAATTAAACTTCCAAATAATAGAATTGTAAATAATCCTGAAATTATTTGAAACTGTCTATACACAAATTTTCCAATCTCTGGATTTTTTCTTAATAACTTTCCTGTAATACTACTCTTTAGTCTAACATCTAAGCCAGTTTGACATTTTCTTAATGTGAGCTTTCTAAATACGCAATCAAACGCTTCTAAAGCAACTTTTCTATGTGTTGCTGAGAATATTCCTAGTATCCCAAATATAATCATAGCTATAAAACAAATCATCTTAATCTCTTGAATTCCTTATATTATTTATAAAGTTAATGTGTTCTGCGAAGGAGGGTAATATAGCTTAAATTGGCCCTAATTATATAATGTATATGTTTTTTCCGATAGCTTTAAAAAGGGCATGCATTTAATTCTGCTTTCATGACATATGATGGACATAGCGCAGCAAGAATTGCACCTGAAACTACTCCTATTGATTATAAGCTTCGCCCTAAAGTTTTAGTGGTTGATGATGAAGAAAATGATTTAGAACTAGCGGTACTTGGGTTTGAACGTCAAGGTTTTAGGGTCAAAACTCATCATATACGTGGAGATGAAGACTTAACAACTTTGACAGCAAGGGTTGCAGTTAAGGGGTATGCACTTATTCTTTCAGATACTATGGTCGGAAATCATTATGGTCCTGATCATGTTGCTAAGGCAGTTCAATCTTCTGGTATTGATGTTCCTGTTGTTGGCTGGAGTAGCGCACCTAGTACAATACACGAAACTAATTGGAAGCAAGCTCAAGCAGTAGATTTTTTTCAAAAACCAATGGGGCTTGCTGCTTATCAACCTCTTGCTGAGAAACTTAAAACCCATATTGGTTATGCTATCAGTCGCAATTAGTAATCACTACATAGTAATCAACCCAGAAAACTTTATAAACTAAACTTGTTCTAAAAGTAAAATTATACCAGGTAGAGAATTTCCACAAGGAGGATTTGCTTCAGTTGTTAATGGTTTAGCTGAAAGTTTAGCTTCAGCAACAGTTTATGCAGCTTCTGTTGAACAAGAAGGACCTAGAGATAATCTTAAAGACAGAATTTATAGCGCTAATGACGCACTTGATAGACATTTAAAAAGTGCTGGTTCTGTAACTAGTTCCTCAAATAGTTTGTATTCAACATTATTGACTACAGGAGCTAGGTTTGGTGATCTTGCCTTATTTTTAAGACGGGCAGAAGCAACAGAACTTGCAGACAAAATTGATCAATTAAGAGCTCCTGCTTATTTCAGGACTGGTGAGATATTAGAAACAATTCAAGCTGAACGGGGATTTGTGGACCTAGCCCCTTTAGAAATTGTTCACGATGGTTTAATTGCTTTAGAATTAGGATATAATACTTCTCAACACTTTTGTGATCAGAATGCGGATCTTTTAGAAAAATAAAAAAGAAAATAAAAAAAATTTAGAACAGGTTAATCCCATACATCACAAATAATGGTGCAAAGACTATTGCTAGAGTATTAATTACTTTAATCAAAGCGTTTAGGGCTGGCCCAGCAGTATCCTTAAAAGGATCTCCTACTGTGTCGCCAACAATAGCTGCTTTGTGTGCATCTTTGCCCTTTCCACCATGATTACCATCTTCAATGTACTTCTTTGCATTATCCCAAGTTGCTCCACTGTTAGACATGAATAAAGCCATTACTAATCCAGATAAGATTACTCCAATCAACATTCCGCCTAAGGCTTTAATTCCTAACAAGAATCCTACTCCCAGAGGAGCAGCAACAGCGATTACTGCGGGAATAATCATATTGCTCAGGGCAGCTTTAGTAACGATGTCTACACATGTAGCATAATCTGGTTTAGCTTTTCCAGTCATGATTCCTTTGATTTCTTTAAACTGTCTTCTAACTTCCACAACTACTTTATGTGCAGTTGTTCCTACAGCTCTCATCAGTACAGATGAGAAAGCGAAAGGTAACATTGCTCCAATAATTAATCCTGCGATTACTGCTGGATTAGTTAACAAGAAGTTAACCGGAACACCAACCACTAATTTGATTTCTTGTGTAAATGCTACGAACAGCGCTAATGCCCCTAAAGCGGCAGAACCAATCGCATACCCTTTCGTTACAGCTTTAGTTGTATTACCAACAGCATCTAATGCGTCTGTGTTCTTTCTAACACTTTTATCCAAACCAGCCATCTCTGCAATTCCGCCAGCATTATCAGTAATTGGTCCGTAAGTATCCATAGCAATAATTACTCCGGTAAGAGATAACATTGCTACTGCAGCGATTGCAATACCATAAACTCCGGCTAACAAATAAGCTGCAACAATTCCTAAGACAATTACAAGTACTGGTAAGATAGTACTTTCCATTCCAACAGCAAGACCATAAATCAAGTTTGTTCCTGCTCCTGTAACAGAAGACTCTGCAGTTTTTTTAACTGGTCTGTATTTTGTACTTGTGTAATATTCGGTAATAACGTTAATTAAAATTGTAATTACTAATCCTACTAAAGTTGCTAGAAACAAGTTCATTGGGTTTCCTGTAAAGTATGTTACAAAGTAAAATCCAATTGCTGAAATAACTCCTGAAGCAATTAATCCTTTATACAATGCTCCCATGATATTTTCATTCTTTCCTAACCTAACAAACCAAGTTCCAATAATAGAACCAACGATAGCAACACACCCTAACATGATTGGATATTCTACTGCAAATTTATAGGTACTGGATACTGAAGGCATCATAGCAAGCAACATTGCTGCTAGTAAAGTAACTACGTAAGTTTCGTATAAGTCAGCGCCCATTCCTGCACAATCTCCTACATTATCTCCAACGTTATCAGCGATAACTGCTGGATTCCTTGGATCGTCTTCTGGAATACCTGCTTCGATTTTTCCAACTAAGTCTGCACCAACATCAGCTGCTTTAGTATAAATTCCACCACCAACTCTAGCGAACAGAGAGATTAATGAAGCTCCAAATCCTAGTCCAACTAACATTGCTGGATCTTTAAAGATCGAATAAAATACACTTACTGCGAACAGTGCCAATCCTACGACTGCCATTCCTGTAACTGATCCACCTTTAAATGCAACATCTAAAGATTCTTTCAATCCAGTTTTAGCAGCTTCAGCAGTTCTTACGTTTGCACGAACAGAAATGCTCATTCCAATAAATCCAGAAATCCCTGAAAGAATTGCTCCAAAGATAAATCCTGCTGCTATTGGTAAGCTAAATAGCCAGTATAATATTCCAGTAATAATAACTGCAAAAATAGCTATTGTTTTGTATTGTCGAGCCATGTAAGCCATAGCTCCTTCTTTAATTGCGTTAGCAATCTCTTGCATCTTCTCATCGCCAGGTGCAACTTTCATGATTTTCAAAGAAAGGTAACCTGCGTACACTAAGGCAACTAAACTAATTACAATTGCGATAATTCCTATCATTTAATACCCACCCCATAGGTTTATTTTGTGAGCGGCGCCAATGGAGGCACATTTTTTGGAACAAAAAATCATCGTGCCGTGCCCCGCTCATTATTTACTTATTTAACTATTATAGAAGCATTTGTGGATATTTCATTTATATATATTGTTATTGTGGAGTAGATACTTTGTTGTGTTGGGACTATTTACAGATAATTGCCTTTGTTTAAATATTATCATGTGGGCTCTTAACTTTTAAAACTTCATCATTATGAATTGAAATATAACGTTCAGTGGTTTTCTTGTCTTTATGTCCTAATAATCTTTGAATATGCTCTGTTTTCACATCATTCTGAAATAGATGGGTAGCGAAAGCATGCCTTAACAAATGGGGATAAACTCTTTTTGTAATTTTTGCTTTCTTTGCGGCTTGTTTGATAATCTGTTGTACACTTCTTGTCGTTAGTGGGCCGTTTCTTCCTGGAAACAGATAAGCATTAGAATCATTTTGTTCTTTGAAACTATTAACAAATTTATCTGAAAGTATTGTTTTTCTGTCTCTTCTACCTTTCCCTGCTCTAATTACTACAACATTCTCCTCTGTTAGGATATCTTTAACTTTAATTCTAACGGCTTCTTGTGCCCTTACTCCGGATGCATAAATTAGTTCTAATAATAATCTATGTTTAGGATTGTTTATTGCATTGATTAATTTACTAACTTCTTCTTTAGTTAATCCAATAGTCAGTTTGTAATCGTTTTTTGGAATTTTAATATTGGCCATAAGTTTAGTATGCAAAACATCTCTGTAAAAGAATTGTAAGGCATTGTAAGCTGCTCTCATAGTAGAAGCTGAAGAATTCTTATTTGCCAAAGACTCTAAATAGTTTCTAATGTCGTTTACAGTAACAGTATTAACTTCTTTATTACAATATAATAAAAACTTTTGATTATAGTGAAGATAATTCTTTGCAGTTTTTTGGCTATATCTTCTAATTTTAAATTCTTGTTCTAAATGTTTTAATAAATTCATTTTCGGTTTTTAATTAATTTCTTTTTTTCAGGTTCAGAAAGATAATTTTTACTAGTTGTTATTGGTTTACCAATTCTTTCTTCTGCATCTTTTCTAGCATTTCCGGCAACTTCTCCGCCTTCTATTGCCGCATTTTTATTTTCATCAAAGCCCTGTGTGTCTTTAGTTTTAGTAATTTCAGTAGTAACCCTTTCACCTAACATAGAGAAGATAAGTTCTAAATCATTCATATGGTCTCTTAAATTTTCACGTTTGAGTTTTTTGAATTGTTTATATTCTGTTGGAGTCATTCCAAAAGCTGCTTTACTTATTTCTGCGGTTAAAATAGAATATTCTGTTTGTTCTTTTACTCCCCTTTTTTTCCATTCGTCAGTAAGTTCATCTCTAATTGCTATTCCTCTAGCCCTTTTTTCAATCCAATCATCAGAATAACCTTTTGCTTTGTAAATCTCTTTCATCCGTTTTTGAGCTAATTCTGGATCTTCAATCTCTTGTACTCGTTCATAACCAACTTTAGCTAACCATAACTTAAAAGGCTCTGCTTTCTTAGAAGGAATTGATTGAATTATTCTAAATGCTCCTTCAGTGTTGGTGCAATCAGTTGCATAAAACTTACCATCAGAAGAAGGTAATTTCAGTTGTACACAAATTGTGTACAACTCAACTCCATGTTCTAATTCTCTACTTTTGAGCATGTTCCAATAATTTCGCGGATTAGATGAGTCTGTTAAAGCTTGAACAACATCAATTACCGAGAAGTGCCATTCATCTTTATACCACATCTTCCTAATTTTCTTGCCTTCAAATATAGATAAATGCGTTTCCATATTAAGTTTAGTAAAACTCTTTATTTATATACTTTATCCGCACCTGTCCAGTGGACCTGTGGCTTTTTAAAAAATTCTATTTTTTCTTTTATTATATGATTAAAGCTCATTCTTCCTTTCTTTCTACTGGTCAAACTTACTTGAAGATATGTCCAGTGGCTTTTGATTTTGTTAATTAATTTTTTATCATTTGATAACCACTTTTTGTTATGTTTTTTAGTAAGCATTCGGGAGAAATATTGTTTTTTTCTGTAATTAGATTACATCAAATCACATAAGTCACACCTCAGCATTTTTCTTATAAAACAACAAAAAGGTGATATACATGAATAAAAACGAATTAATTAAACAAATCTGTTTTGCCAACGAACTAATCTTGCGTGAGTTTTATGGTAGAATGAAAGGCGTAATCGCTAATCGCTACAATAAAAGCAAAGGTTTCCAGTTCGCCATGCTGGACAAAAACCTTCAAGAACTGATGGAGCTTATTTACACCAATAATCGGCTCATCAAGCAACTTTAACACCTTTCAACTTTCTTTCTCTTTCTTTTAATAAACCGAAGAAAGTGCGTTTAAAAGGTGTTATATTCAATAATTTCAGGGGCTAACGAAGGGGGCAATTTTCTAAAAGACTAAACTAAAAAAGAAACGACGAGGGGGGAATTCCGAGTCCTACGGACAGAGTGTCTTTTTCTGCGGAAAAAGAAATTAAATAACGAGGGGGCTTTTAGTCCTAACAGACATTTTCACTTACTTCGTTCGATAGTTTATAGAGGGGGCGAGAAAACTTAAACTAACTTGTTTAATTTATCAATAATCCAAACCATTCCTTCTGTATCTAAACAGCAATATTTTAAGAGATTTTTTCTTATATCTTCTTTTCCGTCAATCTCTTTTTTTACATGGCTGTAAAAGTATAAAGCACTTGCATCTGCACCATTTCCTATCTCTAAACCATCATAACCTTTGCCAGTTATCGCTGGTAAGACTTTCTTTATTGAATAGCTTCCTTTTTGTGTTGGATTATAATAATAGAAATTTTGGAATGGAACAGCTAAATCAATAATTCTGTCTAAAACATTTTGAATCCAATCTTTATGTTCTGGAAAATCTTCTGCTAATTTATTTAAGACATTTATTTCAAATGACTTATTGAAAACAATAACACTTCCTGAACCTTTTGTATGTTCTTTTAGATTTTCAAGAAGTTTATATCTTGGATCTTCTCCATCTTCAGCTAAAAATTCATAATGTGTAATTTCTCCATTTTCGGGCTGGATATGAACAGAATATTGAAATGGCATTTTTTGCCATGGTCTTGATTTATCAAAAATAGGCACAGCAGTATCAAAAGTTTCAAAATCCAAATGGCAAAGAGGATATTTTAAAGAATTCAGAAAATGCTTAATATGTTCTTTTGAAATCATTATTTTTTCTTGTGTTTCTCCTTCTAAGATTGTTTCATCTTTTGGAGTTAATTTTGTGCCTTTTGGGACATCTTTTAAGTCCGTCATTCCCTCATCAAAAAGTTTCCAATAAACTCTCCAATTTGTCAAATGCAAAACATTATTTTTTGGCAAAGTTCCCCAGCAATCTTTTTTAACAACACAGGGATATGGAGAATTGCATTTTTTAGAGATTAAGATTTCAGGTTTTTCTTTTGAGTTCATTATTTCAAGATATAATTTAGAATTTTTCTCAACATCATCAATAAGATTTACTTTTTCAGTAACTTCTTCTATTGTTAATAATTCTTCGGGATTTATCTCTCCATTTTTGATAAATTCCTTATTGAGATGCAAAACAAAACATTTCTCTATGTTTAAACTTGCTTTCTCACAAACGAATTTTTGAAAAGCTAAATCAGGAATATGTTCAGATTTTTGTTTTGTAGATGCTTTAATTTCATATAAATTCCAGCCGTTTTCTGTTGGCTCTAAAACATCAGCTCTCAAAAACAAATCATCAACTTTTAACCCTGCTTCAAAAATTGTCTTTTTTTGCTCTATTAATTCTTTTGTCTTTTCTAAATTTTCTTCAAATTCTAAATCTGCAAGATTTACAGCATCAGGAAATAATTTATGAGCATATTCTTCAAAATCATGCCCTTGTTCAAGCTTTTGTTTTTCTGCAATAGTCTTTTCTGGAAGAAGTTTATTTGTAGAAAGCCATAATAATCTAAGACATTGTTGTCCCTGCATATATTTGGATTTAGTTAAGAGAGCCATTTTAATCAGATTCCTTAAATAATCTTAGGTAAAATAAAACAAAAAACTGCAAGCTTACTCCTAATTTAATTATTTTATTTTGTAAATCAGTTATTTTTAAACTTTTTGAACCATATTTAATTTCATCACTATTAACAGAATAATCAGCATGAAGCGTTTTATTCCTTAATTCAACATCAAATATTTTACTTATTCCATCCTTTAATTTATTATTTTTTTCATATTTCTCAAGTATATTTTTGAAATCACCTAATTGTATATGTTTCTTTCTTAAATCACAAACATCAGTTTTTCCTTGTTTCCAAATATTCAAAAGCAGTTCTTCTTGAACAACATTCTTAAATATCTCTTGAAGAGAACAATAATAAAATAGTAAAATCTCAATCTTGTCTTTTCCATCCAGATTTTTGTTCAAATAAATCCTATTAATTGTGTTGGAATACTCTAGTGCATTTTTGTGTAACTGTTTACGTTCAGCAATGTCAACATTAAATATAAGCTGATGTTTTTTTAACCAAACCAAGAAATCAAGAAATTCTATTAGCAATTTTTCTATATCTAGTAAATTTTCTTTATCACTATGAAATTTTTCTAAAGCATCATCATACATATTATCAAATTCTTTTTCAGTGTTCAATGCAGTGATTCCCTTACTACCTAAATACAAATCAAAATAATTGCCAATAGTTAAATCATCAATTTCATTCTCAAATCTATCAAAAAGATCTTTATTTTCTTTAACAAAATTCTTTGCCTCATTTTTTACTTGTTGAAAATTACTCATTTTATCCTACTCTCTGCAAAATTTATCATTTCGCTTAATTTAGATATAATCTCTTTTGGTTTTTCTTTCTTAAATTCAGTAGAACACAAATATCTAGCAGAAGATCTTAGTTGATTCAGTCTTTCTAATATCTCTGAATGCTCTTGTTTAACATTGCCTAAACTAGCCCAATCTTTAAACTTATTAATTCTTGTTGAATGATTTTTACCTTGTAAAATATTTTTATCTGGCAATTGAAGTAAAATAGCCTTTGCTGAAAGTTCTGCACAAGCAAAAGAATTTTCAAAAAATAGTCTTAATCTCTTCTTTTCTAGATTATCTTTAGCACTCTCAAAAAATTCTTTAGCTGCATCTATATGCTCTTTAATTCTTTTTTTATTATATGCAAAATCAAATGAAATCACCCAATTATTCTTAAATAATAGCAGAGTAATATGTGCACAATTGGGGTCTTTGTCAGTTAAATCAATAGATTCTATCTCATCTATATCAGTTTCATATACTGCATCCCCTTTATTTTTGATACAACTGATTTTACATTTAGCAACTGCTTTGACTTCTTCGTTAAGTCTTATTTTATTCCAACCCCTATCTAAAGAAAACAATATTTGGGCACTTCTCAGTTTAAAATTCTTTGGCAATCTATTCAAAGATTCTCTTTTATCTATTTCGGGTTTAATCCATAAGTCCATTGTTTGTTGAAATATTTTTTGAGAAATATCTTGATTCATTTCATGCTCTCCTCATTTATTTGTATTTCATCTTTGGATAAACCATACAATTTGTAGACCATTTGATTAATTTCGTTGTCTGTCTTTTCAATCTCATTTTTTAAATTAGATAAATCTTTTTTATATTCATTAAAGTAATCTTCCCATTCGTCTTGTTCTTTTAATGAAGTTTTTTTCTTGCTTAATTTTTCAATCTCTTTAACAAAATCATTAAATTCTGACTCATAGAAAGAATCAATTTTCTTGTTTAATTTTTCTAAACTGAATGATTTTTTTATCCTGTTGAAGAATTTATTCTTTTTATCATAGAATTCCTTGTTTAGGTTTAGCATTAAATCAGCTTTTTCAATGAATGGTTTTTGTTCTGAAAGAGAGATATTAGGAATTGGAATTTGTTTTAATTGATTAATTTTTATATGTAAGCCTTCAGGAAAATTGTTCTTAAACCACTTATTTACAAAATTAGAATTCAATAATGTCAAAATGTATTTAAAATTAAATTCTGAATCTATTTCATAAATCAATGAAAGAGTATCTGTTGAAAGATTATTATCATCATCAAAACATGCAATAATTGATTTAGCCACATCTTGAATAAATATCTTAGGTTTTAGAAAATACTCCAAATGTCTTGGTCCTGCACCTGTTTTTTCCATCATTAATTTTGGTTTATACCAAATCCATTTTTTTGAAACTCCTGAATAATACTTTTGAATATCTTTTCCTCTTAAAACAGGATAACAATCTGAATCCTTTTTATAATCAAGAATAAATCTTTTATCATTACTTGTTTTTATTCCTAATGAAAATTTGACAATTTTATTTAAATTGATGGTATCTGATTTAAAATTTATTTCAGGTTCAAAAGAAAAAGTAAAACTTTCAGACCTTTTTATCCTTTCATAACTTAAATTATGCTTCATTTTAATAAATTTATTATCGAAATACTTATACAATTCAATTTTATTATTATCTCTTCTAGAATTGGATAAAACAATAATAACTGCTGTAACAATTGCATCTTCAAAAACACCTGCTGGCAACTCGACTAATTTTAATACAGAATTTTCTTCCACTAAGAATTTTCTAAATTTACTAAAACTATCTGTACCAAGCCAAGAGTTTGAAAAAATAAAACTCAACAAACCATTTTCTTTAAGTAATCCCCTTCCTTTTTCAGTAAAAATGCTATAAAGATCACTTTTATTCTTTACAGTTTTATAATTGGATTGTAGATATTTTCTTACATTAGTTTCAGAAATATTTGCGATATTCACATACGGAGGATTCCCTATAACAACATCAAACTTGAATGGAAACTCTTTTTCCCAATCAAATGCTAATTCCCCAGCCACTTCAGTATCACTAATTAAACTATTCCCTCTTTTGATGTTATTCGATAAATCTGTAAGCTTTCTGTTCTTTCGAGCCATCTTCAAAAACAGCGATAATTTTGTTATCTCGACAGATTCTTCATTAATATCCACTCCATGAATACTGTTTTCTATTATTTCTCTTGCTTCTGCTTCTTCGTTCCACTTTTCTAAAACTAATTGTCCTTTTGCATTGCTTTTCTTTTTCAAGCCCTTCTTTGCTTCATATTCTCCTTCGCTTTGCTTAAACTCTTGAATTGCCTTGAAAATCTCTAACATCACATCAGTAGCTTTTATCAAGAACGCACCAGAACCACAAGCAGGATCTAATATTTTAATTGCTTTAAACTTCTCTTCCAATTCTTCAATGTTTTCGGCATATTCTTTTATTAATTCAGGAACTGAATTAATTCCCTTCTTAGATAAATATGTTATGATGGTGTTTCTGCAAATATAATCAGTAATGTATTCAGGAGTATAAAATATTCCTTCTTTCTTTCTCCGAGAACTTTTATCCGTTTTCAAATCTTCAATATCTGAAATAGACTGCTCGAAGATATGACCTAAAATATTAACATTGACTTCAGAATTGAAATCAAAAGAAGCCATTAACAAAACATTTCTTATTATAGGATTAATCTTATTTTTATATTTGTGAAATACTTCTTTTTCATTCTCGTTTAATTCTAATTCTTTTTTCTTTAGTTTAGAGTTTTGATTTACATCTTTGAAAAATTTATCATCCCTAAAATCTTTAAAAAATATTTTTGGAGGAATTGGATGTTTGAATAAACCCCCATTAAACCCAAATAATTTGACTGGAAAATCACTGCCTTTATCCAAGTCATTAAACAAGCCAACTAAAACATTTGATATATTTGAGGAATTTGATGAAAATAGATGAATGTTATCTAATGTTTTGATAACTCTATCTTCTATAATTCTCTTATCAATTTTTCCAGTATCTTCAGCAAAAAATACGAACATTAACCTATTAAGATATAATTGTGCAAAATGAACAGAAGCCTCTCTACTAATACCTGAATTTTCTTCAAATTCTTTAATTAACATTAATCTTGTTTCGTGATATAATTTGTAAAATTCCTTTGTAAATTCCCTTTCTTCAACAATTGACTGCTGGATTACTTCAGTAATAAAACCTTTTTCTACTTGTTCTCTTGAAAAAAGAGCAATAAATTCTTTTAGTTTATCTTCTTTAGTTAATTCGGTAAAATCAATTAGATGATATTTTTTGCTTCCTTCATTACGATCAAATAAAACAAATAATCTATAATTTGTCAAAATACCGAATGGAATTATCTTGTCATACAAATAAGAATTTATTTGATTAACTGGGGTTTCTCTTGATTTTTTATCTCTTCCTTGATAAGCCCATAAATCTTTAGTCTTTGCTCCCTTTGCTTCAAAACAAATAAGATTATTTCCATCTTTCTTAAATAGAAATTCAATATTTTCTTCTTCGTGTTTAAGACCTTCAAGACTGATGTCATAATCTAATAAATCTCTAAGAATGATATTAGCAAATTCTATATATGCTTGTTTTTCATTTTCTAATTTTCCACTATTAAAATAATCTAACCATTTATTTACTGCTTTTTTATGTTTAGCAGTTAAATTAACATTAGAAACTAATCTTTTAATTGTAGCTTCTTTGAAAAGAGAATTTTCTTTACTCATTGTTTCCATCCTCTTTTTTTAATTGTTGTTCCATCATTATTTCAACCTGCCTAGAAACTAATAAGCCTTTCTTCTTGCAAAGCCCCCTATATCTATCATAAACTTTAGAATTTACTCGCAATGTGATATTTTTTGAATCCATTTTAACCCCTATTAATTTTTTCGTAACTATTTTTAATAAGTGACATCACAAGAGGCAATTCTTCTATTTTTGAGATTGTTACTTCATAATCCAATGCTCCCCAATGTCCAATATTAGAAACATCTCTTACAATATCATTATTTAAATCATTTTTTGATAAGTTAAGATATAACTTTATTTTTTGCTTTTTGAAAACAAAATACGCAAAATTTCTATTACTTTTAAAAGCGATATATTGTTTTTTGGGAAGAATCTCAACATTATCGTCGATTGTTAAAATTTGATTTTTTAATTCGTCATATAATGATTTTGTTTCATCTGAAGAATTATTTAAATGATCTTCTTCAGTATAAACCTTTACTTCACTACTTACTTTTTGAACGACACTACTTTTTTTACTGATTTTATTTATTGATTCAGAATTTTCATGCGATCTTAATCTTGTATATTGGATTAAATCATTTTCATATTTTGATATTTCCCATAATTCAATAGGTAAATCCTTAAAATTTATTGCTTGCTGTTGATATTTTGAAAAAGCAGGAGAAACAAATAAAACTCTTGATTGCGACCAATCAACATTTTCTCTTTTCAAATTTCTATCGCAATTCTCATTATATTCTAAAATAAAATCTGCTTTGTTATTTAACATTAAAGAAAGATAAGCATATCCTTGATCTATTACACTAAAATTTTTATCTCGCTTATATTCAATTATAACAAAACTATTATTTTCATTATCATAAGCAAGAGTATCTATTCTTAATCCATTTAAAGAAAATTCTGATTTAACTATTTGTAATCCGAAAATATCACTTAAATTTTTCTCTGTCAAATCTTGAATCTCTTTCTCTAACTTAAAAGATAATTGTTTAATTCTGTTGAGTTTATTAGTTGAGTTTTTGAAGATTGCCATATTACTAATACAAATATAATCAAATATTTATAAATATATCGGAAAATAGTTTTCTCACCCCAAACTTCCCGCCCTCGCTTCTCTCCCACCCGTTCTTTTAGAAAAAGAACCAAAATAAAAGCCCCCTCTAAAAATCTTCTTTTTTAAGAAAAAAGAAGCAAAAAACGGAATTCCCCCACGACGAAAAAACGATAATTGCCCCTTGATACTTATTCTTGATGGCTCACTGTGTTCGCTCGATTGAATACGCCCCTGAAATTACTTTGATTTTTTGCCTTCGGCATCGTTGCACTAAAAATCAAGTCCTAACGGACGAATATAACAGCGATTAAGAGATTCCGAAGTCTTGCAGACTTCTCCATCCAAATTCGGTTTT
>Ga0233437_1004711_pt1 | contig 15732 bp, 14 predicted proteins | sample SI_122_August201_FD_182714 | JGI IMG/M metagenome (GOLD analysis project Ga0233437, IMG submission 182714) | Seawater microbial communities from Saanich Inlet, British Columbia, Canada - SI_122_August2016_200_MG | ecosystem: Environmental > Aquatic > Marine > Inlet | place: Canada: British... | reverse complement strand
CTTTAATCCCCAAGTCTATCTGACGTTTTTCTGGTCACGGCTTAGTTCAACAGGCTCGATACGGCGGTTCTCTCTTCCCTTCTGACAGACTTGATCCTTTTCGCCGTATCAACCCTTAACCGTTGGGTTGCTAAAATCCAGATTGTGAAATAACATGGGAGACAATATCAATGCATGATGTAGAGAAACCCGGTCCAAGATTATGGGCAATAATTACAATTACAGTAGCGATCATAGGGTGTGTGGCAACTATAACAGCAGCACTTATTGACAAGGCAGATATTTTTGGACCTAAGACTCTGCCCACATTAACACCAAATGTTCAATTTACATCAGCACCTCTCGGCTACCCCACTCCAACACCTTTTCCACCAGAAGCACCGTCTGTACCTACAATAGCCGCTCCAACAAAACCTGTTCCAACAGTTACACCTATGCCTGTTCAAGGGGGACAGATGTTATCAATTACATCGTCTAGTTATGCAGAATCTTATTCTGGAAATTTAACAATCTCTGTTATCTCTGCTTCGAAATATTTTAATAAAAATTCACTTTATATCAGTTCCCCTGGTTACCCTATTTTGTATTTGGAAAACAAGCGTGTGGGACATAAAGTTGTGTATTCCGCAAACGATAGTTATGAAGTTCAGATAATGGGGATAGATGAGGCAGATAACTCAACAATAGTCAATGTTTCTGTTCTTTTATTAGACAAGTTACCCAAGGCAGAATTTCCTGTAATTCTCATTGCTAAAGAGCAACAAGATGTAGCAAACGCTAGCACTGGGGTTTTCTACGATGGCTCATTGATAATTGCGGTGACCAATTCATCCGATTACTACAATCAAGTTTCAGCAGAAATTAGTGCCCCCGGTTATGAAGTATTATCTTTTTCTAAGGAGCCTGTAGGATACAAGATACAATATCAAACAGATAAAAAATATGAAATTCAAATTATCGGTATAACATCTACCAACAATAGCACAGTTGTTACTTTTTCTGTTGCTATTTTGGAGTAAGAGACTTTTACTCCAATGCAACCTTAAAAGCAGAAGAAAATGTCTATGATTAAAAGCAACCCAACCCCGCGTTAAACTGACCTGCTTTCGGCTTCGGGGATGCGGCGTGTTTTTTGTCAAGTTTTTTCAGGGTAAAATTAAGTTGTCTTCGTCAAGTCGGCGGGCAGCTTACGCAATTCGTTGGGCAGATATCATTTGCTAATACTTTTCAGACTAAACAAGGACGGTTATGATGACAAAAGAAATTTATATTAGCTACGCTAGACGAGACTTTGAATTTGCTGCCCAGTTGTACCAATTTCTAAGCAAAAGGAAATTTTCAGTTTGGTTTGATAGAGAAAGCGTTCAAGCTGGAGAAGATTGGCGTTTGTCAATAGCTCAGGGCATACAAGAATCGGCTATATTTTTAATTATTTTATCTCCTGATGCCATAAAATCTTACACGGTCCAAAAGGAATTAGCTCTAGCAGAACAATACCATAAAGCTATCGTTCCCATAGTTTGGCGCCAGACTAAACTGCCTCCTGAATTAGAGTATCAATTAGCAGGAATTAAATGGATTGATTTTGGGGAGGAGGCTTCTCTAGAAAAATTAACTACGATAGTGGAAATTCTTCACACTCGATTGGGGAAAAAGTCAGTGCCTACTTCAAAGGAAAATCTAGCAATTGCTGATACTACGGTACAAAATATTGTGGTTCAGCAGCAAATTGAACGCATATATGATGCTGAACCATCAAATATTCAAGCAATAGCTGCATCTCAAATAGAAATGTTACGCGTTTATTACAGCGAAGTTTTAGATCAAGCTCAGAAAAGTTTTCGCTGGGCGATTATTGCTGCAGCGATAGGATTATTTTTTTTTCTTGGCGCTGTTGTTTTTACAATGATTCAGGATCTTCAAAATATTGCGATAGTGAGTTTGATTAGTGGCTCGTTGATTGAAGTAATATCAGGTATAAATTTTTACCTATATGGAAAAACATCTGGTCAATTAGCGGATTTTCAAGTGCGCCTAGACATTACACAAAGAATTCTTCTGGCAAATAGCATATGCGAAACGATAGAGGGAGAATTTAAGCACGAGACTCGTTCAGAAATAATAAAGAAAGTATTATCTGGGGATGGGTTTAGTTAAAAAATAATCTTGAAAAAAATATTTATCAGCCCAACCCCGCGTTAGCTGACCCGCCTTCGGCTCAGGTATGCAGTGCAGTTTTTGCTCAGTTTTTTCAGGGTAAAACTAGCTTGTATTCGCAAAATCGGCGGGCAGGTTATGAAAACATTAAATAAAGAGAAAGTGCACTTTCATAAAGAAGTGCGCTTTTTCTTTATCTTAAATCTTCAAACTCAAACGAAATCAGCTCTGCCAAGAATATTTTTTCACATTCCCAGCTCTCTGTGCCTTAAAACAGTTATAATTCAGATGTTAAGGTTAAGGCATAGCAATGACAGAAACTGACATCAAATCTCTTCCCAAAATACTTTATATAGAAGATACAGATGATTCACGCCTGCTTGTGCGGCGTTTGCTCTCGCGCGACTATGTCTTCCTTGAAGCAAGCAACCCTATAGACGGAATTAATCTGGCTCTTGATACTGAACCGGATCTGATCCTGCTCGACATCAACCTCCCCGATCTCAGCGGGCGTGAAGTTGCTACACGGCTTAAAAAATCTTTGCCGAATACCCCAATGGTCGCTCTCACAGCAGATATAACAGGAACTGCACGCGAAAAAGCCCTTGTTGCTGGTTGTGTTGGCTTTATGACCAAGCCAATTGATATTGATACCTTTAGAGATGAGATCGAAGCCTATCTAAATGGAAAACGTGAAGTCCTCGAAAAACCAGAGCATCACCTAAAAGCCTATCATCAAGAATTGGTCGAACATCTTGAGAAAAAAGTGCATGAACTGACCAAAATGGCAGATCATAATAAATTTCTCGACCAGCAAAATAAACACGTTATCGCTGATATGCAGCGACATCAGCGTCTGCTCCAGGCGGCTGCCACTGTTGGGCATAATATCACTTCCATTCTCGATCTTGATGAATTGCTCCAAACCACCGTTGATATTATTTGCAAAGAATACGAATTTTATTACGCAGGCATCTTCCTTTTAGACTCAGAAAAAAAATGGGCTGTCCTAAAAGCTGGCTACGGTGAAGCAGGCGATAAAATGGTCGCCAACGATCACCGCCTTGCTCTGGATGGCGAATCGATGATTGGGGGCGCTATCCGCAAAGGTGAAGGTGAAATATCTGCCGATGTCGGCGATGAAGAAAAACATTTCAAAAATCCCTATCTCCCCAATACACGCTCCGAGATGGCCCTGCCCCTCAGAGCAAAAGGCGATAAGCTCGGCGCCCTCACTGTACAAAGCGAAAAAGTAAATGCCTTCAGCACCGCCGATATTTCCGCGCTGCAAGGGATGGCAGATCAGCTCGCTGTAGCCATTCGCAACGCGCATTTGCTCAAAGACCTTGAAGCCGCCAACCAGGAGCTTTTGCGCACAAAAACCTTCGAAGCTATCGCCACAGCAACGGGCGAAGCGATCCATTGGGTTGGGAATAAAGCTGCGCCCATCCCCGGGAGCGCCGAACGTGTACGTGAAGATCTGCTCAACTTTTTTGCCATTTTCAAAACCCTGCTGTATCTACCTCCCGAAGAACGGGATTCTCATCCCTACGCAGCCGTGGCGAACGAAGCCTTTAGCTTGCTACCCGACCTTGATATTGATCTGGCAACAAATATTGAAGCGTTAAATAAGCTCCCCGCCGACAATCTCCCTCTCATTGTGGACATTGAATCCACCCTCGAAGATTTGGGCATCGTCAAACAAAGCGCTGAGACCATTCTTAATATTAAAGAAGACCTGATCGGGCCAGGACGCATCTCAAAAGCCGATGCTTTCGATATTCCCCTTCTCTTCAGCACCACTATCGCCGGGATGGGGTTGCCGAAAGGCGTAGTTACCTCCTCCTACCCAGATGATTTGCCCCAAGTTTGGGCAGATAAGCGTCAGATCGGGCGCGTGTTGATCAATCTGATAAAAAATGCGTGGGAAGCGTTGGGAAAAGCCGACCACGCCAAAATCCACGTTTCGGCCCGCCCAGCTGATGAAGCGGGATATATTCGGGTTGAGATCCGCGATAACGGACCCGGCATCCCGCCTGAAATCCTGGAAAAGATTTGGGTTTCCTTCTTCACGACAAAAGGTGAGCAAGGCGGCACAGGTTTAGGTCTTTCTGCTTGCATGGAAATTATCACACAAAGCGGTGGGCGAATTTGGGCAAAAAGCAAAGTAGGCGAAGGCGCAGCTTTTATTATTTTATTACCAACAGAGAAAGAATAAAAACTGTATATTCGCTGTAAGGGGAAAAGGGGAATAACTTGGTAAACTATATTGATGACTAAGAAGAAGGAGAAATTTTAATGCCAAAATTATTACTTGTTGACGACGAAGCCCTTGTGCGGCGCAGTATGCAAAAAACTTTGCTTCGCAAGGGTTTTGTTGTTGAAACGGCATCAAATTGCACAGAAGGGCTGGCCACATTTGAAGCTTCACATAATACTGCCGCCTCCTTTGATATGGCACTGCTCGATTTAAATATGCCCAATTTTGATGGTGTTCCCGCTCACTCCGCAGGGCTAGATCTGCTCACGAAATTACGCGATATTGCTCCTGAATTGATCGCGATTGTGCTAACAGCTTATGACGAAGTTGATACAGCGAAAGATGCGGTTCAACGTGGCGCACACAGCTATTTCGTAAAAGGGCGCGAACAGGGGTTGGTAGATTTAATTAACGAGATATTAGGTTAAAAAAATTACCACAAAGACACAAAGACCACAAAGGGATTCTTTGTGAGCACAGAGAAAAACTTAGTGCACTTTGTGACTTTGTGGTGAAAACAGGAGATAAAAAATGACATCAAGCGAAAGACAAGCAAAATTGCTTGGCGCAACACTACGAGTAGCAAATAATATCGCTTCTATTCTTAACCCGCAGGAATTATTGCAAAAAACCGTTGCTATCATCTGTGAGGAATTTAGTTTTTATTATGCAGGTGTTTTTTTACTCGATGAAAAAAATGAATATGCTGTCCTAAAAGCCGGATGTGGCAAAGCAGGCGATGCCATGCTCTCAGAAAATCACCATCTCAAAGTCGGTGGCAATTCAATGATCGGCACAGCTATTAGCACGCAAAAAGCACGTATTGCGCTTGACGTGGGTGAAGAAGCGATCCATTTTAGCAATCCACATCTGCCCAACACACGTTCAGAAATGGCTCTCCCCCTCACAGTCGGCACCAGCGTACTCGGCGCAGTCACCGTGCAAAGTGTAGAAGAATCTGCTTTTAGCGATGATGATATTTCCACTCTGCAAGGGATGGCTGACCAGCTCGCTATCGCGATCAACAATGCCCATCAACATGCTGAAAATCAACTTTTATTCCAGCAAGCTGAAAGAAGAGCGCGCCTTCTTGATGCCGCCAACGAAGTCGGGCGTGGAGTCGCATCCATACTGGAGTTGGCTGAACTGCTCCCCAAAACAGTCGATATTATCTGTGATGCCTATAATTTCTATTACGCAGGTGTTTTCCTGATCGACGAAAATCAAGAATATGCAGTATTACGCGCTGGGCGTGGTGAAGCTGGCAAAGCAATGATCGCCGCAAACCATAAACTGAAATTGGGCGGTAACTCAATGATCGGTATGGCTGCTCGCGAGCGTATCGCACGCATCTCTCTCGACGTTGAGGGTGAAGATGCTTTCTTCCGTAACCCCCATTTGCCCGAAACACGCTCAGAAATGGCGCTGCCGCTTTGTATCGGCAAAAATTGTCTCGGCGCAGTCACCGTGCAGAGCGTAGAAGGCTATGCTTTCAGCGGCGACGACATCCAAACTTTGCAAACCATGGCAGACCACCTCGCCATCGCCATCAATAACGCCAATCTACTCAAAGAAGTAGAACGCGCTCACGCCGAGCTTCTGCGCACAAAAACTTACGAAGCCCTCTCCAGCGCAACCACTGAAGCCATTCACTGGATCGGCAACAAAGCCCTCCCCATGACGACAACTGCCACACGAATGATGGAAGACCTGAATGAAGCAGAGTTGGATGTGGAATCACTCAAAGAAGATCTGGGGATGATCGACGAATCTGCCCGCCTTATCATGGATGTGAAAGAAGCCCTGCTGGGACCCGCGCGTGAAACCGCGCCCCGCCCCGTGATGCTCACCGATATTTGGCTTGCCTCCGCTTATCATGCATCTACCCCATCCGAAAAACTGACCGTTAAATCCGCTCCCGACGCTCCGCTTGCCTTTGGCGACAGCACTCAATTGGTACGCGCCTTTGGCAATTTACTCCGCAACGCCGATGAATCCGGCGCTAAAAATATCACTATCGAGACCATGCCCTCCACCCAAAAGGGATTTGTCACCACCCGCATCAGCGACGACGGGATCGGTATCCCCGAAGAGATGCAAGACAAAATCTGGGCATCTTTCTTCAGCACCAAAGGTGAAGGCTTCAAGGGGATGGGCTTGGCAGCTTGTCTACATATCATCTCTCAACTTAACGGCAGCATCAGCGTAGAAAGTGTACCCGAAAAAGGGACAACTTTCACCATCGAATTACCTGCTGCAGAAATGACCTCCGCTGATCTGAAAAACGCCCCTAGCAAAGTCACGCTGATCGCCCTCGAAGGCGAATGGGCATCTTTTATCAACGCAGCGCTTCAAAACGCTGGCACAAGCGTACTCGCTAAATTTGACCCCGGCGTCGATCTGCTCCTGCTAGACGAAACCCTCGCAGATGAAACCCTTCCCACTCTTGAGAAATTGGGCAGCAAAACGCTCATTCTCTCCGCTGCACCAAAGGTGGAGAATATAACGAAGTATCTACAGTCAGGTGTGAAAGATGTGGTATTGAAACCATATACTGTAGAGGAATTAGGCAAAGTTTTAGGTTAGTTTCTAGAAAATTTAGCCTTATAACAACGGTCCCCGCTCATTCTGAGCGGGGACCGTTTGATTCAACTTATTTAATGACCTTGTCTCTTCAATTGTTACAGACTGCATCTCTTGTCTACCTGCACATATTTGAAGAAAATTATGTAAAATCACCCTTTGGCGACTTGGGGTTCATAATCTAGTATTTGTGTAGCAGGCTTATGTTTATGGCAACCATGGTGGTTTTTTCATAGGAATCTCTTTCATAATTGCAAACGAAGCAACAGAACCCCACAATAAAGTACCAATAATTAAAAGTATCCCAAGTGCCATCAAATATTTTTTAAAAGAATTTGGCTGGCTTTTATATTTTGGATATAGAAATCTAAATGCTAAATAAGCAATATATATAGATCCAAAAGCCATGACATACAATATTAGAACAAAATCTCTTGATTCTTTTGATACAAACCAAGCAAGCTCTCTGAATCCATCTTTACTACCGAATATTCGTCCAGAAACAGAAAATCTTTCGTCTGATTCCCCTGTAAAAAGCACCTTTACTATACCACCATCATTTTCTTCAATTGCTTCATCACCAACAATTTCAATTTTTATATAATGAATGTTGTCATCGGAAACCTGGTGACTTGTTGAAAATGTCAACTCATTAGGGCGTGATGTTTTAATAAAATCAGCGTACAAAACATCTAACCCAGGCGGGATAATTATTCTGATTGGTTTAGTTTCAGAAATATCGTCTTTTTTTATAATCTGTTTGCCCGCATTCCATATTGCAATTTCAATTGATCTAATATTCTGGATTTCCTTACCATCCCAAAATAGCTTTAAATTATTATTGTTTTCTAGTTGCTCTGCAAGAAGCTCAGTTCCACTAATTGAATAACGAGGCTCAATTTCTTTTCTTTCTAAAAAGTAAAAAATTGCCAAGGCTATGAAAGTGCCTATGAATAAGTTAAGGAGATTCTCTTTCAGAAAGCTGATAACACCTTGAGATATTTTTGATGTTTTTTCTGTTTCCGACATAATGCAATATCCTTCACATTTATTTAATGATTATTACGCTACTTAGCATAAGACTATTTATCTTCACCTGATTTCTTGACATCCTGCCTATCGCCTTTCACCAGCCCATAAAAATCAACTAGAAATATTATATCGTAATAATATTCCTTTTTTCTCGGAGAATCTATTTATCTTCTGTATCCATTTCTTCCAGATAAGAAGTAAGCTCATCGTCTTTTTTCTTGTCATAAGTATCGACAACAACCCCATAGACCACGTACCCAAGAAAGGCATCCATCAAAAGAGCCGGAATGCCAAAGGCTATCCGGCCGATAATTTCGCTGCCACGAGCAGAATCAAAAGAAAGAAATGGGATGGAGATATTCATGTTGAATTCTCGTTCGTCTGGGCCAAAGGCCACCCAATTTAGAAGCACAAGAAATATCAAGGGAATAGATAGTAAGATAGTGGCCTGAAAATAAACAAAGATTTTGCTTTCTCTGTAGCGATTAAAGCTGGCATCCATTAACCCTACCGTAATCCCTGCATTGAAGAATATCAACCCGAACGCGAATCCTGTCCAGCGGGGTGTGGTTGCATCTGTCATACCAACTCGAATAGACTGTATCATCACGGCACCACCGGCGAGCAAAAATACCAAGCCGAGCCAGATAGCGCCTTTGAAATAGGGGGAGTTTTTATCAGACATGTTGCTTAGAATTAAACATCACGCAAAAATGTATTAATCAATTGGTTGACTCGCTCAGCTTCTTCGTGCTGTACCCAATGCGTAGCTTCTTCAATAAAAACAAGTTGCCCATCATCACAACGATCAATACTGGGCTGTGCCATTTCTCTGCCTAAAAACTTATCCTGTACGCCCCAAATCAACAAGGTCGGCACAGTGATGCGAGAAGAGGCTAAAGGCTTGGGTGGTTTTTGCAACATGGCTCTATACCAGTTGAGCATAGAAGTATATGCCTTTGGCTGAGACCAGGCTTTTCGATACTGCACCAGATCATTTTCTGTGAAAGTGTCTGGGCGGCTACTTTTCGTTAACGATTCTGCGCTTCTTTTCCAATTTCCTTGTTTTATCAAAAATTCCGGCAACCACGGGATCTGGAAAAAGAACATATACCAACTCTTGCGTAATTGAGCAAAACTGCCCTGCAAATTCTTCCGCATCACTGAATGATGGGGAACGTTCAAATTAACCAGTTTCCTGATCCGCTCAGGATATTTCGCAGCTACCCACCAAGCCACAGCCGCGCCCCAATCGTGCCCAACCAAAAAGGCTTTCTTCTCGCCAGCGGCATCGATTAATCCGATCACATCGGCGGCTAATTTATCTATAGAGTAGGCTGCAATTCCATCCGGTTTGTCGCTGAGGTTATATCCGCGCTGGTCAGGCGCCCAAACACGATAACCAGCCTCTACTAAATAGGGAATTTGCTTTCTCCAGCCATAAGAAAATTCAGGGAAGCCATGTAAAAGAATGACTAAAGGTTTTTCTTCTGAACCTGTTTGGGCAACATGTAGGCGAATGCCATTCGTTTCAATATATTGATAGTCCATTATTTATTTTGTACCGTTCTGGCTGGCTCTTCATTAATAAGTAATTGAAAAACATCTGGTCGAGCGTAGTGTCCAACGACGTCAAAATCAACTTTAGACCTGACCACTTCCTCTAAATCCAATTCTGCGTAGAGAATGCCTTCTTGATCATAAAGCGGACCTGCAATGATCTCGCCCAAAGGAGAAATAATCACACTCCCTCCGCGAGACATAATCTCTGGTTGTTCAGCTAACTCGGCGTGTTTCTGCAAGTCGGTTGGATACATATCTTTCGTTACGAATTGGTTGCATCCCAGCACAAAGCAGCGTCCTTCGCAGGCGATATGTTGCATCGTCGCTTGCCATGTATCGCGGGAATCAGCTGTGGGCGCTAGGTATAGTTCCACGCCTTTTCCATACATTGCCATTCGTGCCAAGGGCATATAATTTTCCCAGCAAATTAGCCCACCTATTTTCCCCAATTCTGTCTCTAAAACGGTCAACGTGCTGCCATCGCCTTCTCCCCAAATAAGACGTTCTGACCCCGTCGGTTTTAATTTGCGGTGTTTACCTATAATTTCTCCTTCTGGAGAAAAATAAAGCGTGGTGCAATAGAGTGTACCGCCGCTAAATTCTGTATCCCGTTCAATAATGCCCATTGCCAGATATACGCCAGCTTCACGCACAGCATCCCCCAATTTATCTGTAGCCGGGCTGGGAATTTGAACCGAGTTATCCCAGTATCGTTGCCAAAGGTCGCGCCCTTCCGGTTTTCGGCTTCCAACAACCATGCCAAAGCTTAATCCACGAGGATAAGCGGGGATAAAGGCTTCGGGAAAAAGAACAAGTTCTACGTTTTCTGCCGCAACTTCACGGATAAGCTGGCAGGCTTTTTCTATAGAGGCATCTCGATCAAATAAAATCGGAGCTGCTTGCACGACAGCAACTTTTACAGATTTCTTATTGTTTATCATTTTCTTTTCTCTCCGCTTTAGTTTTTTTCTACTCAGATGACCTTTTTATCACGAATGCTTCGAATGAAACGAATTTTACGAATACGCCTTTAAAAAAACGCTTTTATTCGAAGTATTCGGTGAATTCGTGTCTATTCGTGATAAGTTATAAGCACTTTTTATGAAGTGTCGTATGCCTAGATTTTTTCATCTTATTTTGTCAAAGTCGAAACTTCCGAGATAGGATCCTTCTCAGCCCAAACACCGTTAATAAACCAGTAGACACCAAAAGAAAACATCAGGACACCCATGAGCAGGATCAAGTTCTGGAGGGTGAAATTAAACGCGTCCAGGAACCAGCCGCCGAGACCAGCGCCGATTGCGCCAGCGAGAGTCAGGAGTGCAAATTCGGTGCCGAAGACACGTCCGCGTACTTCGTTGGGGAGTTTTTTGAGTAGCAGCGTAGTCGAGAAAACCCAAATGATGGCGATCCCAAACCCGCGGAAGAATCCACCTGCCATCACCATCCCCAGACTGCTAATCGGATACATGAGAATCAACCCTATCAAGGTGATGCCGTATCCGACCGTGATAGCATGACGCAATGCGCGTTCACGGTCTCCTGTAATCCAGCGGGCAATAATCGGGCTAACCCCCGTACCAACGCCGACGATAGCATAAAGCCATCCCAAACTTGTACTGCCCCCTTCACCGACCACAAAAATCTTGCTGGAGAGTTCGACCTGGATGACATCATTGAAGCCAGAAACAGCCAACATCAGCGATGCTTTTTGGATGGCAAGGATGAAGATAGTTTGATGTTTAGCTAGATAACGAAAGCCTTCAAAATACTGTTGAGAAACATCTTTGGGCGTAAGAGGCTGCTTGTTTTTTGTGGTCGTCTGGGTATAAGCTATTTTCCCGATGAAATAGGCAGAGAGCAGATAAGAGAAGGCATCCAGAATAATGGCAGGGGCAATACCCCATGTCCCTGCAACCTGTCCGCCCAAGAATGCGCCAAGCGCAAGCATGGTAGACCATGTGGTCGAAGTCAGCGCATTCGCTGTACCGATCTCATTTTCTACGACCACGTCCGGGAGAATGGCATCTTTGGTGGGGAAGAAGATTCCGCTGATGCCGAGTTGGAGGGCTGTGAGAGTATAGAGCAGCCAGATTTGGCTTGCATCTTTTACGAATAAGAAACCCAGCACGATGAAAAAGCGTAAGATATCTGACCAGATCAAAATCCACTTGCGGTCAAAGCGATCTGCCAGCATCCCGCCGATGGGGCTGCTGATGAATTGAGCTAGCGAGCGGATGACGAAGAGTCCGCCAACGGCTAATCCGGATTGAGTCAGATTTGCCGTGAGAATGGCCGTGGCGATTAAGTTGAACCAGTCCCCTATAAGACTGATAATTTGCCCGAGCCAAAGGTTTCTGAAATTTTTATTTTTACCAATAAGACCCCGGTAGCTGACGGGAGGTGTTTGTATTGTCAAAAGTTTTTACCTTTTCATGATGCTCAAAATAAGGATGTGATTTTTTTCAAGCTACCTGACATTTTTTTGCGGGTGGCTGAGTAACTCCGAATGCTTTTTTCGGAGTGTATCGAAGCCACATATCTCAGTTTTTGCGTTACTTTTGGTTTCGATACGGCGAAAAGCATCGCCTACTCAACCGCTGGACGCTTTTAGTTAGCAAAGTGTCAGGTGGCTTTTTTTCAAAAGATTATATTATGCACGCTACTTTATTTTTGATAGGCGCGGATGGCGTCTTTGATCTCTTGTGCATCGCCTTTGAGCAAGCCGTTGATGAAGATTGGTTGCGAACCGCCCGTTGTTTCGATGGTGAGATCGGCAAAGAGAACACCTGACTTTAGTTTGACGGAGGCTATTTTCCCGTAGCTGATGATCTCTTCGTCTGAGCCGAGAACGCGGCGTTTGATGAAGTGGATGCCATCGTTGGCGACGATGACTTCGTCGGGGAAAAGCGCATTACCTGATGTTAATCTATTCGATTTATAGTGTTTATCCATTTTTTATTCCTTTTCTCTAAATGAGCTTTTTGTTTAGGTAGGTGTGCGTGATGCCAGCTTCCAGTATTACCTATTGACTAATATTACGCATTTTCAAACTATTTCCTTCTGCCCCCCTGCCCTGCCGGGCATCCCCCCATTTTAAAAAAATAAAATGGGGGGAAATAGTGTTTGTTGAAGCCAGGCTCCTCCCCTAAATTCCGCTTTTAGAATTTGGGGGCACTCTTCGAGAATGCTATGCGAAGGCAGGGTGGGGCGAAAATTGCAAAAACATTTACTGTGTAACATTATTTATAAGCGTGAACAAGCCTAAATTCCGAAGCGATGCGGTTCCACATCCAATTATGGGTTCATTTCATAAATATCTTTGAGGGCATAAACGTGCTCCTGCCATACTTTTTGATAGCGCGCTTCATCCACATTCGCTTTGCCGATCATGCGCTGGCAAAATGCCATTTGTTCGGCGGTGCTACTGGGTTTTCCATAAAGTTGGAGGGCAAATTTCGAAAAATCGCGCACCATAAAATCAAATATCTGATCTACAAGCGCGTCGTCCATTTCGTAGATTTTCGCATTTTCAAGGATCAATTGCCCATAAACAACGAGGGCAAATAATTCACCGAGAGCCATGAGGAAATCAATATCCTTGCGCTGCGCTTCATCGGGCGTTGCCATCGCCAAAAATTCTTTGAGAACGGCAACTTGTTCCTGAAAAAGCTTCACGTTGGGCAGATCGTAGCTGTTGAAAGCAATATTATAGTCGTGGAAAAGGATTTTGCCCAAGCCGCGCGTTGCCCCCTGATCGAAAAGAAAATCGTCGTTTACGGGGCTATTCTGTTGGGGCAGGTCGGGATATTCGGCAGGCGCAAAGAAATAATTGGGCATGAATTTGACGATGAGAGCAATGTTGACATGCACCGTGCCTTCGAGCTTGGGCAGGGCGCGGATGTCGCGAGCAGCCATCTCGAAGAACATATCTTTCTCAAAGCCTTTCGCGGCGATCACGTCCCAAAGGAGATTGATGACTTCTTCGCCCTGCGTGGTGACTTTCATTTTAACCATCGGATTGTAGAGCAGATAGCGGCGGTCATCGGCGGAGGCGGCGCGCATATAATCTGCCGTGCGTAGGGCGAAAAGTTTCATTGCCACAAGGCGCGCGTAGGCATCCGTAAACATTTGCTTCACATGGGGGAAGTCGGTGACGTGCATTTTATAAAGACGACGATTTGCCGCGTGGTTGATGGCTTCGTAAAGAGCGTGGGTACACATCCCGACCGAAGCCCAGCCTAGATTATATTTGCCCACATTGACCGTATTGAGTGCCGAATCCCAGGCATCTTGCCCCTTGCTGAGAATCTCATCTTCGGTGATTGGGTAATTCCTGAGCGCGTACTCGGCAACATAATTTTGGCTATTGGTGACGTTTTTGACGAGTTCGTAATTTTCATGCTGGGAATCAGCGACAAAGAAGACATAATCTCCGCTATCGGTCAGTTTCCCAAAGGTGGAAACCATCGGCGCGACGTTGGCGTTGCCGATATAGTATTTTGCGCCATTTGCAAGATAAGAGCCATCTCCCTGTGGTGCAAGCTTCATGCTTGTTGAGTAAATATCCGCGCCATGTTCTTGCTCTGAAAGCCCGAAGGCGAAAATTGCACCATCTTCCAAGTGTTGTGCAGCTTTTTCCTTCAGTGCTTCATTCTTCCCCATCCAGATCGGCCCCAGCCCCAGAATACTAACTTGCCATGTATACCAATAGGCCAAGCCGTAAAAGCCGAGGATTTCGTTAAAGCCACAATTGCGCCAGGTATCCCAGCGGGCGTTTTCATCTTTACCGTATTTTTCAGGTGTCAGGAGCGTGGAGAATATTTTTTCGTCTTTGACGAATTCTATGAAATCCGCGTACCAGGTACGTTCATGGTCATCTTCCTTGATCCTGGCTTTGCCTTTATTCTCGAAAAAGGCGATGGTTTTTTCCATGATCTGGCGTGACTCTTCGTCGGGATAATGGCGTTGGTGGTCTTTGGGGTTGAGAAGAAACATAGTGACTCCTGAGCATAAACTAGTGGAATATGTGTAAAATCGCTATTTGCAGGGACTTTCTTATTATAGATAAAAAATTGTTTTCATCTGCCCCCCTGCCCTTTGGGCATCCCCCCATTTTGAAAAGATAAAATGGGGGGAATCAGCAGAAAACAAATCCTTCTTAGCTCCCCCAACCTTCGCCATCATAATAACGGGTACCGCGATGGCCTTTTTTATGATAGGGTTTTTCGAGCTTTTCGCCGGGTGTTGTGACAAAGATCAGGCTGCGTGGTTTTCCCGAGTTTGGATTGACAGCACCGAACTCGATCCGCGTAATTTGACAACGGCCCACCAACATATCTTGCCAGATGGTGTAGACATAGTCGCCAACATTCAGGCGCGAGGGTTTGCCTGCCATATGGAATTCGTATTCGCCTTCTTTGCCATCATACAAAAGATTAATAGCTTCGATTCCTTCTTTTTGGGGGATGGTTTTTGTTATGCCGCTCATTTGTTTTCTCCTTGCTTTGCTAGAGATAGTTTAATATTGCGCAATACTTGAGTTAACTTTTCGTAGCGGAAATTTTTTCGTCTAATATGTTCAAAGATTTAAGGCAGAAGGATTCTATTCTTTCTAAAGTAGATACTATTCTGCGGAGAGTTTTCATTACACTCACTCTCGCACTATTTATATCTCTACTAATTCCTTTTAATCCCAATATAGAATTATAAAAACCTTGAGTCCCATCTAAGCCAGATTTAGTACCAGTAAGCATAGATTCAATGCTATCGCGTAAGGCAACGGCTTGCTCTTGCCCTTCTTCTGTATCTGGAGTAAACCAGTTGATATAACCAGAATAACCATTAATAAACTCATCTACGCTTTTTTCATATTCTGGTAATAACTCAAGTACGCGTTTATTGTATCCGATCATGTCTCTAGCTACATTTGATGCAATACGCTGTGCTTGCGAAGCTGTTCCTGGGCCAGAAGCTTCTTTTACTGAACTTAGTGTTTCAGTATGTTTGTTAAATTCAGTAGTTCACGATTTTGATTGACAAAGCGGGCAACTTCGGAGAAAGTTATGTTAGAAGATAAAACTAAATCCGAAGAGGCCCGAAATAATGATACCTGAATATGAACTCAAAGCAAAAGA